>Ga0209828_1000080_pt1 | contig 75717 bp, 61 predicted proteins | sample MaitaG_FD_187429 | JGI IMG/M metagenome (GOLD analysis project Ga0209828, IMG submission 187429) | Marine algal microbial communities from Maine, USA - Maine_Asex2 metaG (SPAdes) (version 2) | ecosystem: Host-associated > Algae > Red algae > Unclassified | place: Maine, USA | collected 2015-01-05
TAGAAGATGCGTATAAAATGGACATGATTCAGGCTGAAATAGCGTTAGAGGAAGCAGAAGATAATCAGATTCTTGATTTTGTGCAGCTGCGTTATCAAGGTCCTCACGATAATTTGTTTAAAGAGCGCTTTTCTGTAGGTATGGGAGTGCGTTTGCCTAATAATGGGAATAGAATTCTAAAAATGAAAGAGCTTGAGCTAGAATTTAATGAAATTTTAGATGAGCGGGTGCTAGATCAGCAAGAATCTCAATTAGAATTACAGCAGATAAAAGAAGAATTAAGAAGAGATATTGCAGTCCTTGCGTATTATGATGATCAGATAAAGAAAGAGCGCCTAAAGCTCCAGAGTTTAACTGAAAAAATAACAGCCGAAGAAGGATATAATCCGATTTCAATATTAAACATTGAAGAACGTGCAATCAGCAATGGTATTGACCGAATTCAAATGCTAGAAGAGATTCTCTTTGATTATTTAAATTATCTTAAACGATCAGGACAAATCTGTGGTTCTGAATTGCGTAACTTCTTTGAAAAGCCTTAATGCATTATCTAGATATAGAAAATTGGAATCGGAAAGAGCACTTCGAACTTTTTAGTACCTACCAGGAGCCTTATTGGGGAGTAACTGTAAACGTAGACGTGACAATAGCGAAGCAAGTTGCAAACGCAAAAGATGTTTCACTTTATATTTACTATCTCCATGCTGCGGTTGTTGCTGCTCAAGAAGTAGAAGAATTTAAATATAGGATTGATGAAGAAAATAGAATTTTGGTCCATGATCAGATACATGCTTCTTCCACGCTGAATCGCCCTGATGGCACATTTGGTTTTAGTCAGATCTCATACGAAAAGGATTTTCATCAGTTTTTGATACATGCACACAAAGAGATTGAGCGCGTGAAAACAAGTAATGCATTGTTTGGGCCAAGACATACGGATAATGTTATATTTTTCTCGGCCTTACCTTGGGTGCATTTTACTTCCTTGTCGCACTCACGTAATTTTGAATCGAGTAAGGGTATTCCTATGATAAGTTTTGGAAAAATTGTCGAAGATGGAGGTAGGAGCATCATGCCAGTATCAATCCATGTTCATCATGGATTAGTAGATGGCATGCATGTGGGTAAATATATAGATGTCTTTCAAGAAGTTTTAAATTCTTAGAAGACATCTATTTTAGCTTAGTTTTCTGACTGATAAATCAGAGTTTCTGCATCTATATTATTGAGTCCATTTATTTCTCCTCCTGACCCGGAAAGTATAGTCATCGTAAATGTAGTTTGTCCAGAGGTATTTTGGGGATCATACTCTGCTTCGAATCCAAAGGCTGTTAGCCCTAGCGCATCCAAACTTTCAGCACTCGTCCAAATATGGAAGGAAGAATTAGAGTCATCATAACTCCAATCACTATTGATCACATCAAATGGCCCAATTGATGATATTGTAGGATCATATGTAAAGCTAAGCCTTTCATCTTTAGCCATGATTACTGTTATAGTTCCAGAGGTGGATTGATCATCTAATTCTTGAATTCGATTTGTCCAAGCCATTAGAGTTGCTCCGTTTACGGATGTAGGTAAAAAGGTCATTACAGTAGATAAATCCGGAACATTTTCTGATGGCATAATTAATGTCTCGATCGTGTCACAAAGGACATCTCCTGCATCTGTACTTACACATAACACATTTTCCGCATAAACAGGTTGTAGAATGCTCACCTCATCAATAAACCAGCCTTCTACTGCTACAAACGTATCTGAAGCGAATAGGAATCTAACATTCACAGTTTGTCCTGCATACGAATCTAAATCTACACGTGTTTCTATATAGCCATTGCTATTTCCAGAAAATGCTGGATTACCTGCCAAGGGAGCTACTCCATTCCCTTCGATTGTACTATTATATCCATTCTTAATCATGAGAGAACCGAGGTCAGTCCAATTGGTTCCATCCGTAGATATTTGAAATAGACCTCCATCCCAATTAGTTTCTGTATTGTAAGAATGCCATACAGAAAGTATATCGCCTACATTGACAGTTACTGGTGTCAATTCAAGAAAATGAATATTCTCTTCTGTTATGTTTGGAATGAACCATGCAAACGAACCTTGGTTAGGATTATTCATTCCTAAGGTCCATGGTTCTGATCCTGTTTCAGAACTTACAGTAAAATTCCCAGCACCAGATTCGTTATCGTCTGTAAAGTTGATAACAGAAGATGGACCTGTTCCTTCAAGTTGGATATCATAACTACAGTCATATGTGTCATTGGGATTTAAACCCCCTATATTTTCATTTAGGATATTCGCATTGAATGTTCCACAGGTATTATTCCCAACTTGTATTGTTGATGGTGGAAGTGTGTCCATCAGTGTAACATTAGACAATGTTAAAGTGCTTAAAACAGATAAGTCGTAACTAATGACGTCTCCAAGTTGAGCTGCAACAGGTCCAGTCTTACTGACTTGGTATCCAATTGAACACAATACCGGAATATCAAAATTTTCATTACCGTCTGTAACACTGGCAGAAGAACCTTGGTCAGCTCCATCTCCTAAGCCTCTTCCCGCAAAAGCTTCCCATATTAGACACTGATTAACACCTCCATTATTCACCATGTCTGCTTCTAATATAGCATCGCGACCATCGACAAATCCAGGATTACATGGTTGCAGCTTTAATCCGTCCATAACAAGCTGTAATGCGATGTTATTGCCACCAGTTCCATTATATAAATCCGCATCAAAACCATATTCGTCTATTAATGCCCAAGTCATATCCCATAACATTGCACACCATACGGAGCCGACACCATGTGGTACTGAAACGCCATCTATATCTGCGTAAGTGTGCGGATTCACGTTCATGTCTGTACTATATGGAAACGGACGAATACCATTTCCATCTGTAGATTGTCCCAATACATACGTTCCAATTCCTCTTCCATCCGTGCCTTGGTCGCCTTCACTTATTGTCATCATCAAGCCAAAATAATCTGACCATCCTTCTCCCATTTGTTCACTTCCACCTAAACATCCTGAACTATTTGGACCACCAGTTAGACGTGTGGAAATGCCATGGCCATATTCATGAACAATAATTCCATTGTCTAAGTCACTATCTCTGTTAGGAGGGGTTTCTACATTAAGGTCCAAAGAAACGTTCACACTATTTGCTAACTCAAGTTTTATAATATCGCAGTTTGCTTGTGAAATCATAACGGAAGGGATCGTTATACCCGCATCACTTCCTCCCATATTGATAGGCGCACCACCTACGTTATTACACATAACTACAGCTATTGCACCCTCCGCTTGGGCGCTTGCCACTTTTACTACGAAATCACAATTACCTCTGTCTATCAAAGCTATGTTCCCACTTATCTCAGCACCATTAGTGATAGCGTCACAAGCTTCGTTAGGCTCACTGTAAACAAGATCTCCAGTATAGCTACCAGAGTCTGCTCCAAAGTTAGCTGCAGCGGCAGTGTAAGACCCTGCAATATTTGATGGGCTGTTTACTTCCAAGAATAAATTGCTTCCACCTATAGTCCATTCAAACATTTGCATCCTAGGGTTTGAACCATCAGGTGGTGTTCCAAAATTTGCATTGTTCGTACCTGAGCCATCTTGCGCATCGGCATTTACATAATCACCTTCTTCTCCGCCGTTTTCATAGTTGTTTTGTTGGAAATTCCCACTGACCTCATCGAATCCGTATTGATACATCACATCATGTATAAGGTTATTCCAATAAAATAGGTTGGTAATTGCTGCATCCTCGTAATCGATAGGTGCACCATTTAAATCTATTGGAAAGTCAAAGTCCAATGACGCTCCTCCATTCGGTGCATAGCCGAAGATATCATCATTGTTTCTATCTTCACTTGCCCAAACATTATTTCCTCGTGTATCTGTATATTCAGCGCCATTTACTCCATCATCATCATGCCATCCAAATGGCGATGCGTTTGGGGCTAAACTCCATGGTTGGGACTGTATTGATCTTCCTCCATGTGTAGGAGATTCTACAGGAGTTGCGTACACATTGTATGTGTTTATCAAAGAGGTAGAATTTAGTGATGTATGACTTTCATGTTCTGAGCAATTGTGAATAGTATGTGTTGCATTTGAAGATAGATGTTCAACTCCAGCATAGAGGTGTTTGCATTCTATCGTCCAGCTTAATTTTGATACGAGGCTTCCGTTTTCTGCGTCAATACGTGCAACCCAGAAAAACCCATCATCTTTTTTTACAAATACGATTTCCCAACATAACTTCAAATGGCTCTTCTGGCCAAATTCATATACAAGTCTTGCGGTAATGTCTTCACTGGACATACTTGATACGCGTAGTTTATGATTCTGTTCAGGAGTGTTATCTAGCCGTTCAATTGATTCAATACCACTATACTCAAGTTCAAAATCTTCCGCGACGACACTACATGCTACATCCAAGTCGATTTTAGGTGTAATAATAACCCCGGAAAATTTCTTAGGATTTATAAATGCAGAATATGCAGAAAGCACAGAATTATCATCCAATACATTTACATTGGCTACAGCATCAATTACTTCTAGGTCATTGTAAGACTGGGTAAAATACACGTGATGCAGCTTATTGTGACTTGTTTGATACAAATCTTTAGTGAAAAACGAATTTTCGTTGAAGGAAGTACCAAATTTTGTACTATGCTTATTAAGGATTGCTTCTTTTGCAATAATTTCCACTTGGTGGAATTGAGCATTAAGCTCAGACTGATTAATCCATATTCCTAGGAATATGAGGAAGATGCTTTTTTTCAAAATAGGTTTTTTGTGTTAAGTAAAATTAACAAAAAAAATATTCTTAAAGAGTAATCTTCTAGACAGTTAGTATTAGTAATTGGATAGGCCTTTTACAAGCTTTCTAAATTCGCACTTGCTGCCTCCCACTCTTCCATCTTTTTCTCAAGTTCTTGCTCTGCTTCTTTAAGTTTTTTACTTAATGGGACATATTCTTCAGAATTATAGACCTCTGGGTCTGCAAGCTTAGAATGAATCTCAGCAATACTGCTTTCGTATTTTTCTATTTTCTTTTCAAGATTGGAAACGAGACGTGTTAGCTTCTTTCTTTTATGGTAATTTTGGTTTTTATTCTGTGTCTTCTCCCCTCCCTTGCCTGTGTTAAGCTGTAGCTCTCTAAAATCCATACCTCGTTTTTCTAATACATAATCTATGTCACCTAAGTATTCCTTGACCTCTCCTGCTCTAAATTCATAGGTTTTTGTTGATAACCCGGATAAGAACTCTCGATCGTGAGAAACGATTAATAGAGTGCCCTTGTAATCCATTAAAGCAGACTTTAATATATTCTTGGACATCATATCTAGATGGTTTGTCGGTTCATCTAGTATTAAGAAATTGAAGGTATTGCACATCATACATGCCATGGCGAGTCTTGATTTCTCCCCTCCTGACAACACAGAGACCTTTTTATCAACATCTTCCCCAGAAAATAGGAAGGCACCCAAAATGGAACGCAATTTGGTTCTATATTTTTCTTCACTATTCTCTTCTATAGTCTGTAGTACGGTCCTTGAAATGTCTAAGCTATCCGTTTGGTCTTGCGCAAAATAGTAAGTACTTACATTGCTTCCTAAATCGCATACTCCTTCCGACAGATTTATCTGTTTTGCAATAATTTTAAGCAGAGTAGTTTTACCCATTCCATTCTGCCCTATAAAAGCGATCTTTTCTTCTCTCTCTATTCCTAAGTTTACATTGGAGAATATAAGATTATCACCGTAAGATTTGGACACGCCTCTTGCAGTTACAATGTCACGACCTGCCCTTGGGACTTCGCCCCATTTAAGATTAAAGGCAGAGAATTCACCATCATCGTAATCTATGATTTCTTCTTTATCTATTTGCTTTTGAATGGACTGAGCCATCTTAGCTTTGGATGCTTTCGCTCTAAATCTATCGACTAGCTTTTGTCTATCCTCTAGCTTTTTTTTCTGGTTTTCGGAGGAAGACTTCAGTATTTCATTGCGTTCTTCTTTTTCTTTTAGAAACTTGGTGTAGTTCCCATGGTACACTTCGAGTTTACCTTTGTAGAGATCATAAATCTGATTCACGGTATTGTCTAGAAAGCGTTTATCATGCGAAATGAGAATATAGGAACCCGTATATTTTTGGAGATAATTTTCAAACCATATGATAGATTCAATATCTAAGTGATTAGTGGGCTCATCCAATAATATCAATTCATGTCGAGCTAATAATAACTTTGCAAGTTCTACACGCATTTTCCATCCGCCACTAAATTCAGCAATCTTACGATCTAAGTCGGTATCTTTGAACCCAAGTCCTTTCAGTACCAATTCGATTTCCTTCTCTGGTTGTTGTATGAAGGAAGATATTTTAACTGTGAGTTCGTCATATTTGTTTAGGAGTTCCGCTGAATCAGTTGTAGAATTTGCTAATTTTTTTTCTATTTCAATTAACTTCTCTTGGCTATCGTAATATTCGGCATATACCTTTTTAGTGGCCTGCCTGACTGTTATCTCATTGTCACTTTCAAGAAACTGCTTTAAGTAGCCAATACTATATACGCCGGGTGTGATGATGTTTCCTTCAGTTGCTTTTAAATCCTTATTTATTATCTTAAACAAGGTAGTCTTGCCAGTTCCATTGCGACCAACTAAACCAATTTTAGCTTTATCAAAAATTTGGAAGTTCAAATTTTCAAATAACTTGTGCGCACCAAAATAATGGCTTAAGTTTTGGACTTGCAACATATCAGTTTAGTGTTTCTCCTTCAGGAATTTGAGCAATCACAGAATATCTGTCACCTTTATTACTAAGGATTTTTGACCATAATTCATTGTTGTTTATCCCAAAAATATAGTTAGGGAAAAACTCAGAAGTTAACCATGAACCGTGTCTTATTTCACCTGCCAGTTGACCTTCAGTCCATCCAGAATAACCAATAAAAAAGCGAATATCTTTTGGCAGCACAAGTTTAGATTCAATTAGGAATTTTAATTTTTCAAAATCACCTCCCCAAGAGACTCCTTTGGCTATGGGAATGCTTTCATCTAAAATATCACCCACTGTATGGATATAATGCAATGTTTCTTGTGCAACTGGACCACCTAAGAAAACACTAGATTCTATTTCTGGAAAATTTGAGATGAGATCATTTACAAGCAGGTCTGTTTTCTTGTTGATAACAAAGCCTACAGTACCTTCTTTTTTATCATTATCACAAAGAAGAATAACTCCACGTTTAAAGTTAGGATCTCCCATAAATGGCTGAGCCACTAGCATTGTACCTTTTTCCAATGTGTCTACTCCACTCATCCCTTAAACGAATTGTTCAACTTCAAGACTTCTGTCAAATTTTCTCAAAAATCCTGATAATACTTTGGCTCCAACCTCAACAAATTCATTTATACCATCCTTAGTCATGCTTTCCATTGTTTTAGTCCATAGAACAGGAGCTGTCAATTGAGCAATGAGGTTCTTTTTTATTTCTGCAGCATCTACGGTTCTCTGTGCAGTCACATTCTGGTATATAGCAAGCTTAGGAGTGTTGAATTCAGTATTTTCAATAGCGTCTCTGAGATCCATTTCTGCGGACTTCATAAAAGGTGAATGGAAAGCACCGCCCACTTTAAGTACGATTGCTCTACGGGCACCGTTGTCGAGAAAAACCTTTAAGTTATCTTCAATTACTGGCTTACTGCCTGAAATTACAACTTGTCCTGGGCAGTTAAAATTAGCTGCAACTAGATCATCTATATCTTTACATATCTCTACAACTTGAGCATCTTCTAATCCTAGTATAGCAGCCATGGTTGATTCCTTTTCTTCGCACGATTTCTGCATGGCCTGCGCTCTTCTAGAAACAATGGATAATCCATCTTCAAAACTTAAAGTATCATTTGCTACTAAGGCTGTGATTTCACCTAATGAGTGCCCTGCTACGGCATCAATCTGCGATGTATCTACATGATCCTTGAATCGTGAATAAGAATATAGAAATACTGCTGGCTGTGTCACTTTGGTAGCTTTCAAGTCTTCTTCGGTACCGTTCGACATGATATCTGCGATGTCGAAGCCTAAAACTTCATTTGCTCTCATGAGCAATTGAGTGTTTTCAGAGTTTTGTTCTGTCATCGCCTTTGCCATCCCCACAAATTGCGATCCTTGTCCTGGGAATATACACGCTTTCATTATTTAAGATTTGTGCCTAAGAGATTAAGGAATTCTTGACGCGTTTCTACGTTCTTAAACTGTCCTGTAAATGCAGATGTTGTAGTGGATGAGTTTTGTTTCTGAACACCACGTATCATCATGCACATGTGTGCTGCTTCAATTACAACTGCTACACCCAAAGGCTTAAGCGTGTCATCTAAGCATTTTAAAATTTGATCTGTTAATCGTTCTTGGACTTGGAGTCTCCTTGAGAATACTTCAACTATACGTGGAATTTTTGAAAGCCCTACTATATGTCCATTAGGAATGTATGCGATATGCGCTTTTCCATAGAACGGCAGAATGTGATGTTCACACATAGAATAAAGTTCTATATTCTTTACTAATACCATTTCGCTATAATCCTCCTTAAACATTGCTTTCTTCAAAATCTCCACGGGATCTTCATTGTATCCCTTTGTAAGAAATTGGATTGCTTTAGCTGCTCTTTCTGGCGTTTTTAAAAGACCTTCTCTCTCGACATCCTCACCTACTCCATCTATAATGGAGGCGAAATGCTCCTTTAGTGAGTTTGTTGTTTTATCATCGAATGATTCATCAATTTTATAAGTCATTTGCTCTTTATTTTGTATCAGAAAACTATGTAATAGCTATATCACTCCTAATGTTGCAAAACGAGATGGCAAAGTTAATAATTTATCAAAGTTTGCCTTGTGTCTTGAGAAATAACAGTTTGATAGAAAATATTGTATTTATAAGGTAGGACGCAGTATTTTGTAGAATATTGACCAGTTTAACCACAAATATTACCATTCGTGTCAAAGCTTTGCTAAATGAAGACAGGAATCTGCACGTCATTTTCTGGCTGTTGCTCTATATATTCTTGGTTATAATTGATTATAATGAAGAGTTTCTATATACAATAGTCAAGGAGCTTATCAATGTTGTTTTCTTTGCGGCGATCGTTTATATCAATCTGCTATACATTATCCCCAACTATTTAAGCAATAAGAGTATTTTTACGTATACAATAGTCTTAGCAGTTACAGCGGCAATATTGACCCCACTTAAAACATTTGCTCTGTACTTAATCAGTTCAGGAGACACTCAATTGCAAAACAATATTTTGTCTAGTATGGCATATTTGTTTTTGTCGTCCTTGTTCATAGGTGCTTCTTCTACAATATACCATATCATGCGCGATTGGTTGACGCAGCAGCAAGAAAAGAAGGAATTACAAAATAAGACCTTACAATCAGAATTAAAATTTCTAAAATCACAGATTAATCCTCATTTTCTGTTCAACACATTGAATAGTTTGTATGCGCTAACACTTAAAAAGTCGGATCAAGCACCAGAGATCGTATTAAAGCTTTCAGAGATGATGCGATACATGTTATATGAGTGCAATGAAAAAGAAGTGCCGCTTGTAAAGGAGCTCAATTATATCAAGAACTATTTGGAGCTGGAAAAAATTCGGCACGGGACCAAGTGTCAAATCGATTTTGATGTGAACGGGAAATCAGAAAATAAGTATATCGCACCACTTATGTTTATTCCATTTATTGAAAATAGTTTTAAACATGGATTGAACAATACGTTAGACAAAGCCTATGTCGATATAAAAATAGACATCATTAATGATGAACTTAAGATGCAGATAGAAAATAGCAAGGTACATGATGTGCCAACCCAATTTAATAAACGTAGCGGAGGAATAGGCTTAGTTAATATTAGAAGGCGTTTAGAACTTCTATATCCTGGGAAATATTTACTTGACATAGATGATAATCCCAGCAAATATTTAGTTAATTTATCAATTCAATTAATATAAAAACTCTTTATGCTGAACGTACTTATTGTTGACGACGAACCATTAGCAATTGACATACTGGAATCTTATATAGAAAAGATACCAGATTTAAATTTAGTTGCTAAATGTTCTAATGCGATTGAAGCAAATGAAGCTTTAAACGCGAATACAATCGATTTGATGTTTCTTGATATTCAAATGCCACAATTGACGGGTATAGAATTACTCAAGACATTAACCAATCCTCCGCTTGTCATATTCACTACAGCGTATTCAGAATATGCCGTAGAAGGGTTTGAATTAAATGCCGTTGACTATTTACTTAAACCTATTTCTTTTGAGCGATTCTTCAAAGGTGTGAATAAGGCAGTTGAAAGGTTCAAGTCGCAATCCTCTGAAATAAGCTTTGACGGTGAAGAACCTTTTGTCTTTGTCAAAGCAGATAAGAAATTGATTAAGGTGCGCTTTGATGATATCTTATATGTAGAAGGATTAAAAGACTATGTTATCATTCGACAAAATGAAAGCCGTGTAATTACTCTACAAACAATGAAGTCATTGGAGGTAAAGCTTAACAGTGCAATTTTTAAGCGTATTCATCGATCGTATATTATAAATCTGACAAAAATAAATGCTATTGTTGGAAATATGGTCGAAATTACGGAGAAGGGCCAAGCAAAGCATATTCCGATTGGTAAAAACTATAGAGAAGAGTTACTTCAAATAGTGAATCAAAAGCGTTTATAATTACAGCGGAAGAACAAAAGGAATTATCCAATATTTTAAAGGATACTTTGTCTGGAGCCAAACCTATTATGGGTGGTGATATTTCACGTGCGTTCAAGCTATTTGGTCAAAAGAAAGATTACTTCATAAAGCTCAATTCGGAAGATATTGCTAGCGATATGTTCCATGCTGAGTATTTAGGTTTAGATTATTTGGCTAAGCACTCTTCTTTTGTTGTGCCTACTCCCCTTCTGGAATTTAAGTTAAGCTCTGGTGCTATCGGTATAGCCATGGAATTCATTGTTTCATGTAATAAACTAGATTTTGAGGCATTCGGAAAAAGCCTTGCTGATTTGCATTTAAAAAGTTGCGAATTCTTTGGTTTCGGCTTTGATAATTTCATTGGGAAATTGAACCAAAGCAATTCTTTGTGTGACAATTTTTTGAAACATTATGTAGAGCATAGAATTGATCCTTTGGTACATATGGCATTCGATACTTCCCTGATTTCTTCAAACGATGTCTCCACGTTTGAAAAATTCTATACTTCAGTAAATGAATTAATCCCTGCAGAATCACCCGCTCTTATACATGGCGATTTATGGAATGGAAATTTCTTTTTTAACCATGAGGGAATGCCTGTAATTTTTGACCCAGCCCCGGCGTATAGTCATCGCGAGTTTGATATAGCAATGATGCAGTTATTTGGTGGCTTCCACCCGACTACATTTGATGCATACCATGCACATTGCCCACTTGAAAACGATTGGCAATCTAGAACGAAATACTTCCAGTTATACTATCTATTAGTGCACTTGTGCTTGTTTGGCAAAAGCTATTATAATCAAGTAATACAGATAGTGAATAAATTTAGATAAAAAGCTTACTTCTCGAAGAACTCAAACTTGGACGTGTAATTGTTTTTCTCTGTGATGACATTCAGTATGTAAAGCCCAGGATTAGAATTTATTTCTAACTGGTAGAAGGTATTATTTACATTACGTACTTGCTCAATTAAGATACCATTCAGATCATATACTTCTAAGTGTTGTATAATTTCCTCATTTAATAATTCGACATTCAGTATTGAACTAGTAGGGTTTGGATACAGGAATGTTGGATTCTCAATTGTCTTGTTAGTTTCGCTAGGGTCTTCTTTGTGTCTAATAGGAACCTGAATCAACTGATCTTGTAATTTGATCGTCTTACCATTTGCATCAGAAGCGTATACATCCGTAAGCTCAATGCTTATTAGACGTTCTTCACCTTCTGCTAATCTAAATCCTTCTACTTCTTCCTCAACTATAAATGACAATACTGCTACAATACCTTGGCCGCTTGAATTTAAACCTGTTGTTTTGGTAATTGCTGTTTCAATTCTACCATCCATAGGTACCACCTGTAGGTCTATAGTAGGATCATTATGATTTAACCATGACGATCTTAAATAATCCATATGCATACTTGCTGAATCTGCAAGGCTAGCATTGACGTTTAAAGCGAATGAAAATGAATGGACATCAATTGCTGGGAACTCATCGTTTCCTGCAATAATATTAATGTGTAACACCTCACCAGAATCTACAGACTCTTCTTGAGATTCTAATTGAATTATATAGTCATTAGAAATGAGAGATTCGTATTGTGAAAAGCTTCTTAAGTTGCCATAGTTATCTAGTATGGCTTGCACATCATCTTCTGATACTACACCATCTCCATTTGAATCAGAGAATATTGCATCATTCGATGTGTCTCCACTTTGGCCGTACCAAATTCCGTGGTCGTTATGTTCTTTTATAGGAACCAAGCTTCCCATATCTGCTCCAATCTTTTGTAGATCTAACAGACTTACTTTGCCATCATTATTGGCATCCCCTTGCCATATACAATTATCAACACAAGGACAGGCGCCCGTTGTATCTTGAGAGGCAACAACTGTAATTATGGTTTTTACTTGGTGGCAAGCATTTGCTGCGGTGCAATAGAATACATCAAATGCATCTGTCCCAACAAATCCTGGGTTAGGTTTGTATACAATTTTATTGACCCCTGAAATACTATAGCAACTATCTTCTTCCGACTCTCCTTCGTCGAGCAGATTCAAGGTTCCATTCGAGGGTAGATTAAAAACTGTCCAATCAGTTCCTTCAATAGGAACTTTGTAGTCAATAACGAAAGGAGTATTTGCTAATCCTTCAAACTCGTAGGTATACCAGTTAAACGGTTGTTGATCGTTTACATTAATGCTAATTTCTGCTGTATAGTCAGACAAACCATCTGAAGCTGTATAGAAGAAATTCTTCACACCATAGTATCCTTCGGGAGGGAGATAACTAAATTCACCATTCCCCTGATAATCTAGCTCTTCAGAATAGTCAGTTATTGTGTATGCTTTAAGATCGTTTTCATAGACGTCAAAAGTGATCTCAGTATTTTTTGATGTGTAAAATGCATCATCTCTAATGAAAGAGTTGTTATATTCTTGATCGTAAACTTTTAGGTATATGGTGTATGAGAATCCGCTTCCATTCGTAAACTGCACAGAATCAAGTCCTGAGAAATTCGTTTCTGGGATATAATTATAAGCGAGTTCATTTAGCATTTCAATTTCCCCGTTTGTAGATCCATAGGAGTCATTTAAGCTAAATCCTGAACTAGGCATAGTGAAAGCAAGTGAAGATTTGTTAGTTGTAAATAATTGCTTTACTCCATCATCTACAATTTCTGTATTTGGGATAGCGACTATTACACTTTTTCCAGTCGTAGCAAATGTATCGGCAACGACATATTGTGCATACATTTTCTCATCCGAGTTTAAAGCAACGACATCAATGTTTAAGCCATTTGCTGTCGCATCCGCATCTTGGTCGAGTACAGTCCCTAATAAATCAAGGTCTCCTGCTGAACTGTCATCATTTGCCAAAACATCAACACTGAGATCTGAATCAATAAGCACATAATCTCGAGTTGCATCAACTATTGACGTCACGGTATTGAGTTCGAGAACTGTATATTGAGGTTTCGGAATAAATGAGATAGGCCCAGGAACATAATATTCTACAGTGAATGTTGCATTTCCTTCCATAGAACCACCGGTAAAGACAAATTCATACATTTGATCTCCTAAAAAAGTAGGTGCACTAATATCTCCCCAGCCTGTTGTTTGATTTATAAATAAAAGAGTTGGACTGATTGTGGACTCTATAAGAATGGATTCTTGGCCGTTAAGCGGAACAGTCACAGAAATGTGATCAGGATTCTCTTGTGCGGTCAGACAAACAGGTATGACACAAAGCACAAAAAACAAACAATTAAGTATGCTTTTTAAACGACTCATGATTAGTTTTGGTTATAACCAGTACAAAGATGTAGAAAAATAATTACTTTTTTAATATACGAACGTTAATATTATGTAAACAGCTGACATTGTATTTATTAAAATATAGAACTGATTGTAATTAAAGACCATACGTATTAAGTAATATTATCATATGAACTTCAATAATCTATTAATATTAAGAAAAATCTATATTTACAGATATCTGATATTCTGTCTACTATAAATATTTTAATTCAACATGTTAGATGTCAAGGTGTACAAGGCTTTACAAAATACCGAGAAAAAGATCAGGAATCGTTTTTCAAAATACCTCAATTCGCCGTATTTCAATGTAAATCAAGATATTACAAACTTATTCGAGGTATTAGAGCAGAATATTGACAAGAAAAACGTTCTGACTAAAGAACAAATTTGGAAATCAGTCAAAGGCTCCGAAACATTCAATGATAAAGTCCTAAGGAGTCTTTTAAATAAATTACTTGGCCTTTTTGAGGACTTTCTAGCCCAAGAAAGATACCAGGACAAAAAATTGACTAAATCAGTGTATAAGCTGGAACAGGTACAAGATGATAAATATGAAATTTTACGCAATCAAATAATAAAGGAGGCAAGAACTATAGAAAAACGATATCATGAACTTTCTTCTGATTTTCACCTAGACATGTACCTCATTGAAAATCTGTACTTTTTTATCAGCTTTGATTTTCAACGCAAACAAAGAAAATCGGCTAAAAAAACGTTTAGTCTTTCTAAAACCTTGCATCACTTAGATGTTTATTACATCGCTGAAAAGCTTAGGTTCATCTATATCCAATTATTTTGGAATGAGTATTTCGAAGGAGATAAAAACGACCTCTTTAATGATGAGATTCTGCGTGCTGTAAACAAGGGTAAGTTTAGAAAAGAAAAATTACTGGTAGCATTTTATTATGCCATTCGTACTCTAACGAATACAGAAAAGGAAAGTTATTTCACGTCTCTCAAAATCTTACTCCAAGAAAATTTCGATGCCTTCAAGAAAATTGACCAACGTTTTTTTTACGATGTACTTCTGACGTATTCTATCAGAAGAATGAATAAAGGCGATAAAGATTTTTTAATTGAATCCTATAATTTATATAGAGATTCCGTGGAACGAGGAGTCGTTCTTATTGATAATGAAATGTCCCCTATCACATACAGAAATATCATTGCTATTGCATTACGGGTAAAAGCTTATCAGTGGGTAGAGGAATTTGCAATGGAATATGTAAATTATTTGCCAAAAGCAGAGAGGGAGAATGCGCTAAACTTCAACTTTGCAAGAATCCACTTCTACAAGAAATCCTATGGAGACGCCTTAGTGTCTATGAATCAGGTAAACTTGGATGATTTATTTTATGATCTGAATGGAAGAACCTTATTGGTGGCATTGTACTATGAGCTCAATGAAACTGAGGCACTCATATCAAGTGTTCAAGCATTCAAAAATGTGTTAAAAAGGAAAAAATTAAGCCAAGAAGCAAAATCACGTTATAATAACTACTTGAAATTGTCTCAAAAATTAGCTCTAGCAAACCCGTATAATAAAAGCAAACTAAAAGCAATTCAAAAGCAATTGGACGAACTCTCATCTGTAAACAAACCGTGGTTGAGGGAAAAGATGCAAGAGTTATTACCACTCGCTTTAGAAAGGAAGTAAGGACTCAATTATTATTAAGCGCCTCCTTATATGTAGCCAAACAACGTTCTCTCGCAAACTTATGATCTACAATCGGCTCAGGATAATCTTCAGTATCAAACTCAGGTACCCAATGTTTTACATACTCAAAGTCCTTATCGAATTTCTTAAGTTGAGAAGTCGGATTAAATATTCTGAAATAAGGCGCAGCATCCGTACCAGAACCTGCAGCCCACTGCCATCCTCCATTATTACTCGCTAGATCATAATCCAAGAGCTTTAAAGCAAAATAGGCTTCTCCTTTTCGCCAGTCCATGAGAAGGTGTTTTGTCAAAAAAGAAGCCACAACCATTCTTACCCTATTGTGCATATACCCTGTCGTATTTAGTTCTCGCATTCCTGCATCCACAAGCGGATAGCCAGTAATACCATCGCACCAGGCATCAAATTCTTTTTTATTTTCTCGCCAGGGAATATTATCATACTTAGCTCTAAACGCAGAACCGACAACATGTGGGAAATGATACAAAATCTGGGCATAGAAGTCCCGCCATACTAGCTCGCTTAAATATGTATCATTCAGTTTTATGGCTTTCCTTGCCTTTTCTCGAATGCTAATTGTTCCAAACCTAAAATGCACTCCTAATTTGGATGTCCCATTTATAGCCGGATAGTTTCTGTTTTCATCATAAGTTTTAATCAGTTTCTGGCTGACTACTTTTGGAGGAAAGGTTATTTCTGTCGAAACAAATCCAAGACTTTTGAGTGTTGGGATTTTATAGGCACTTTTCTTATAGTTATCTAATTTCTCAGATCTAAAAGGAGCCAGATATTTTGACTTTACACCTTTCCCTTCAGAATTTAATAGTGCTAACCATTTTCGCTTATAAGGAGTAAATACAGTATAAGGAAGTCCATCCGCCTTTACTACCTCATCCTTTTCAAATATAACATGATCTTTATAGGAATGAAATCCGATGTTGGACTTGGCCAAGTTCTTTGAAATTTCGGAGTCGCGCGTCTTAGCATAGGGTTCAAAATCGTGGTTGGTATATACATTTTGAATACTCCCTTCCTTTGCGAATCGCTTGAACACCTTAGTAGGTTTGTCATGAAATACCTGCAATGATGCACCTTTTTCCTTTAGATAAGAATGAATTATTGAAATTTGCTCATGGATAAAACTAACACGCGCATCGTCTTTTGGAAGTTCATCCAATATATTCTTGTCGAATATGAAAACACATTGGACAGGAAGGTCTTGATTCAGAGCGTGATACAAACCCACATTGTCCTTAATTCTAAGGTCTCTTCTAAACCAAAATACACTCGTCATGCTTTAAATTTAATAATGATTAACAAGATTAAGTCTTTGAATGTTCAATATTATAATATTTTAGATTGTAAATTCGCATAACTTATTAAATGCTCAACCAAACCATGAAGAACTCTATATTACTTTTAGTATTCACAATTCTTATCTTCTCTTGCAAACAAGATACTTTTGTAGACCATACAGCTCTTTTCTCGAGCTACCCTAGCTTAGTGCCTTTGAATGATGCATATATGAAATTTAAGGATGACGAGACTGCATTAAACCTACTCAATGATCTTGGTCGTGTCGTTTTGGATAAAAACGTACCAGAAGCTCAAAAAAAAGCTCTGTTAGAGGCAGGACTAGATGTTGCGAACCAAAACAATTTAAATTCTAGAGCAATAGCAATACTATATCCACTGATTCGCGATTATGGTGACCCTGATAAAACAAGCGTTTGGACTGCTCAATTAGCAAACAACTTTTATGAAACAAATAAAGAAGCAGCTGCAAATGTACTCGCCTCTTCCCTATTCGCTAGTGGAAAATCAGGAAGTGAGATTTCTAATTTAAAATCTAAATATACGCTAGGTGATAAAGATGTGAATGTTTATATCGCTGAACTCGGAGAAGGTATTTTTGAAAACCCAGACGACATGGGTTTAAACAGAAATGCAAGTATGAACTATATTGATGCTTGCCAAGCATATGCACTTTCCAATCCCGAAGATAAACAGAGTCCAGAGTACTTGTACAAAGCAGCGGAAGTTGCTAAAAGCATTCGTTCATCTTCAAAATCTTTATCACTCTATGATTGGATTTTATCCAAGTATCCAAATAACGAAAGAGCTCCTACGGCTTTGTTTATAAAAGGATTTATTTTAGAAAACGAGCTAAAAAATCAAGTTTCTGCCAAGAGTGTGTATGAAGAATTCTTAGTAAAATATCCGACCCATCAGTTAGCGGACGATGTTCAGTTTCTGGTAGAAAACTTAGGTAAATCAGATGAAGAGATTGCCAAGATTATAGAGGGAAAACAAAAGAAATAGAAAGTCACTTTTTATTTGGGCGTGCCCTTTCGTTTCGCTCTGCGATACTACAGGTCGTTCCCTTACTAGCTCCCTATTCGGTCGGCCCTTTCAGCCTCCCTGCGTTCCTTGGAAGCCAGGGTCTGTCCAGCTGCGCTGGCCACTATCCAGGCAACTCACGCGGAGATTGAGACTAGACGATTTCGCAACAGCTGGCGTTGCAGGCATTTCGATCTAGCAATAGATTTTTGAAGTTCCAAAATCTTTCTCGTACCTGATTAATTTCTATAAGCATGCTAGCACAATAAAATAGATAATAAATTACCAATTGGTAATACGCAATCGCTCCATCATTCCATCGCGAAATCCTTTCCAAAACGAATAAACTTCGCAAGAAATCTTTCCTACCTCCAAAGTCTCGTTAAGAAAAACCCACTCAGAAAACTCACAAGGACACATACAGAACCCAACATCGTATTTCCATAAATGACATATCCTACTCCAAAAAGTAAGCAATAGATCATGATACATCCTAAAAAGAGCATAAGTAATTCGTTCGTAAATGATTGATCCTTTATTATAGGTAATTCTTTACCATCCTTCTTTAATTTTTGAACAACGGGTGACCAGCCAAATTTATGTGGTCGTATTCTTTGAAAGAAGTCTTGCAGTGTGTTGATGTCCGTTGGTCTTGTCAAGAAAGTTGCCCCAACCCAACAAACCGTTGTTATTAATACAGCTAGACACATGCGTTCCCAAGATTCTAGACCGCCAGAATAAAACATTTCAAAATAGATAGCGAGTGCAAAACTTACAACCATTGCCGCGATTTCTGAATAGGCATTAATTCTCCACCAAAACCATCGAAGTAAGAATAATAATCCTGTACCTGCTCCTATTTGTAAAAGAATTTGGAAAGCACCTAATGCACTTTCAAGTCCTAAAGAAAAGAATGCAGCTAATACCATTAATACGACAGTAGCAATTCTACCAATCAGGACCTGTTGCTTATCTGATGCTGCATTTTCGATGAAGCGAACATAAAAGTCATTTACAATATAACTGGCTCCCCAGTTTAGATGCGTACTGATAGTACTCATTAGAGCTGCGGTAAGTGCCGCAATAATTAAACCTAATAATCCGCTAGGCAATAAAGAAAGCATGGCAGGAAAGGCCAAATCATCATTGATTATACTTTTATCAACGTTTGGAAAACTCGCCGCAATAGAATCCAGACTAGGGAATATTATTAGAGAGGCTAAAGCAATTAATATCCACGGCCAAGGACGCAAGGCATAGTGAGCCAAGTTAAAAAATAAGGTTGCACGTACGGCATCTTTCTCCTCTTTAGCAGATAACATGCGTTGCGCTATGTACCCTCCTCCACCTGGTTCTGCGCCGGGGTACCAGGCACTCCACCACTGCACCGCAATAGGTATAAAAAAGAGTGGAATGGCTATATTCATATCATTAAAGTCTGGAAACATATCTAACTTCCCCACAACATTTGGGTGAGAAAGCAGCTTGTCTAACCCACCGACCTCTGGTAAACGAACTACATAAACTGCTCCAATAATCATAGCGATCATACTCAAAAAGAACTGAAAAAAATCAGTGAGCATTACGCCTCTTAAGCCACCTAAGGAAGAATATAAAACCGTAACGAATGACACGAGTAAAACTGTTTGAATAGGAGAAATCCCAAGCATTACGCCCGCTATTTTTATTCCTGCCAGCATGACCGTAGCCATAATCATCACATTAAAAAATACACCGAGATAAATGGCTCTAAATCCTCTTAAAAATGCTGCTTCTTTACCGCTATAACGCATTTCATAAAACTCTAAGTCAGTCAAAATTCCGGATCTTCTCCAAAGCTTGGCGTATATAAAAACAGTGGTCATTCCAGTTAATAGAAAAGCCCACCATACCCAATTTCCAGCAACTCCATTCTTACGTATAATATCTGTAACTAAATTTGGGGTATCTGCCGAAAATGTCGTAGCTACCATGGAAACTCCCAAAAGCCACCAGGGCATATCTCTTCCGGATAGAAAAAAGTCTTTTGCACTCTTCCCCGCTTTTTTTGATGACCAGATACCTATAATCATAGTGACTGCAAAAAAAGCAGCTATAATAATCCAATCTAAACTCTGTAAATTCATGTGTTCTATTTATTTAACTATGATTTCATCAATAAATAACCAGGCAGCATTTCCGCCTCCTTGCTTACCTTCTGGAATTATCCCATAATTTGGCACTTCTACTTTTAAATATCGGCCATACTTAGGTTCAGTAAATCTCACAATACTTGACATCACTTTCTTACTTGTATCGCCGACCTTTGTATCTATAATCTCATCATAGGATCTTCCATGGTCAGATATAGAAAAACGCATTGTCTTAGGTAGATAAATCCATTGGCCCTCTCCCTTAAAAAATCGCATTTGTATTTCACTGATTTCTGTGCTCTGCCCGAGATCAATAATGGCTTCAAAGTCATTGCCATTAAATCCTAACCACTCTTTATCACCATATCGTTCATCACTTCCTTTTATTCCATTTATTACTGCTTGGATGCCGCCTTTACTATATCTATCTGCCGGCATTTCTTTTAAACTTATTTGTTTCCCGACGGCTTTGTGGAAATCCAAATCTAATTCCGCTTCTCTTCCTATCGCTTTATCATCTGAGAAACTCTTTGCAACAAGACGTATACTTTTATTTACAGATATAGGAGAATCATAGAGTGTAGAGCTTTTGTTAGGCATATTGCCATCCAACGTATATCTAATTTCTGAATCCTGATTCTCAGAACTGAGTTCAATTTTTAGACCATTATTTTGTATTGTTTTTGCTTTTACATCCGATATATGATTCGCATAATTAACATCCAAAGCATCTAAATATCCAGTGAAATTATCTAAGCGATTTAGGAAGTCCTCATAATCTTTCTCTGCCGTAGACCATCCTATTTCTGCAATGGCAGTTGCGCGTGGAAATGCCATATATTCTAACTTCTCAAACGTGGGGATATACTCTGTCCAAACATTCCCTTGTATGCCTTGAATATACTTTTGCTGTTCGGATGTTAATTCCTCAGGTATTGGTTCATACGAATAGACTGTCTTAAGAGGTAGAAAACCACCTATTGCGAGCGGTTCGTCGGTATGATCTGATTGATAGTAATCTAGATAACAGTGCGAATTTGGAGTCATTATAACATTGTGCTTTTGCTTAGCAGCCTCTATACCACCCGCAACTCCTCTCCAAGACATAACAGTTGCATTCGGAGCAAGTCCTCCCTCCAGGATTTCATCCCAGCCTATTATGTTCCTTCCGTGGCTATTTAGAAACTTCTCAATCCTACCTATGAAATAACTCTGTAATCCATGTTCGTCCTTTAAGTTTTTGTCCTTTATCAGCTTTTGACAAAAAGCGCTTTCTTTCCATCTTATTTTCGGACATTCGTCTCCACCTATATGGATATATTCTGATGGAAATAATTCCATCACCTCTAGTAATACGTTTTCTAAGAAGGTAAAGGTCTCCTCTGTGGGACAATAGACTTCATTTGAGACACCCCATTTGGTCAGAACTTCAAATGGACCTTCCGTACATCCGAGTTCAGGATAAGCGGTAAGTGCTGCTTGCGAATGTCCAGGCAATTCAATTTCTGGTATGATAGTAATATGTCTTTCTTGTGCGTATGTAACAATATCTTTTATTTCATCTTGCGTGTAGAAGCCCCCATAGCGTTTTCCATCATACTTATGGGGCTGATCATTGTAATGCCCAATTAATGTTTCTTTTCTAAAAGCGGCCTGTTCCTGCAGTTTAGGGTATTTTTTAATCTCAATACGCCATCCCTGATCTTCTGTTAGATGCCAATGAAATTTGTTCATTTTGTGAAAGGCGAGTAAGTCAATGTACTTTTTTACTTCATCTGGAGAGAAAAAGTGTCTACAAACATCAAGATGCATTCCTCTGTAAGGAAATCGGGGTTTATCTTCAATCGTTACAAAATTAATATCTGCATTTCCTTTGAGCAAATTGGTTTTAAGTACACTTGCCGGCAATAGCTGAATAAGTGATTGGATGCCATAAAATATCCCAGCTTGATCTGGAGCTTGAATATGTATTCCATTTTTGTTGACTTCAAGTTTATAAGACTCTGGAGAATTATTCTCCTCATCTTTCAGGAGTTCTAGATGGATTGCGCGCGAAGATTCTTGTTTTTGATCTTTAGTGAAGCCTGTTTTAGAGCTTAGGTAATTAGCTTCATTAAGCAGTTCTGATGTAAAGCTAATCGAAGCATCAGCGGTAAGTGTGTATACTCCATTGGATTGTGTAACGGATAGAGGTTTAGGCACTAAACGTACCGTGTCATCTGGACTTTTTGTTTCTATATTGCAGGAAAAAAAACATAGAACCGCCAGAAAAGAAATTAATCGCATAGCTAGATTTTATATACCAATATAACAAATGCAATGGGATTCCTTAGTTTGATTGTAACTATAAGCTAGTCTTCTTTTCCTTCATTGCGAGACTGGCTATCTTTTAATTCTTGTAGTAAGGTTTTTCTTTTTTCAGATAGTGCACCAAATTCCTTTCTGTAAGAAATTCCAATACCATATTTTTGCTCACGAGACAGTCCAATTTGATCATAATCATATTTGCCGTATGCACGTAACTTTAAACGTTGATCGTCCGTTAGAAAATATCCTAAAGAGAAATCACCAATGAAGTAATTGTTTGCATTGTCAAAGGTAGATCTTCTTACATAGGATCCATCTAAGTCCAATTCCCATTGATCATCAAGAAATCGAAGCGTGGGATTTAATCCAATTTCATCTGGTGCTAGTTCATTGTTTCCTTGCAATCCAAATACACCCGCATTCTTAGAAAAGCCCATGTTAAAATCTACTCCTGAAATAAAACCATTCTCTGCTAAAAGTGCCTCCAAACCATCGTTGACTATGTAAGACAATTGACTTGAGACAAACTCCGAAAGTGTATTGTAACTCGATGAAAATATTTCATCCTGGGAATAACCTGTCCCACTTATGCTTGTATTCGTTGGTAGAAACGTATTAAGTACAATCAAGCCAACTACCTGATTGTTAATTTCTGATTCATTTTGTCTAAGACCGCTCAGTTTACTTTCAGCATATGCACGCATCTCACCAGTAAGCTCAGGAAAATTAAAATCAAAAGAGACATTGGGCTCATATAGAGTTCCTCCAATGTGCATATTTAAATCTACATCTGTTTTCTTTTGTGCTTCTTGTTGTACCGCTTCAGAAGCTTGATCAAGAAATTCTGCTAGGAATATGTTTAGCGGTGTTTTTAAGTCGGTGTAACTTGCATCAATATCTAAAGTTGCATCATACGGATCTCCCGTCCATTGGATACGACCACCTCTTTTTACAGTAAATGGTTTAGCTACAATTCCCCAACTTGTAAATAAGTACTCTCCTTCTGTAATTTCATAATCACCAAAGGCGTCAAAATCACCATTCCTTTTTATGTTTACTCGCACATTCCCTTGTCCTTTACTTTGAATAATGTCACGCAAGTTTTCATTAAAAATGATATTAACCTGCGCGTCATCTGTAACCGTTATATTCATTTCTATATCTAAACCTTCAATTTTAAACTCATCATCATCATCATCATAGGTTTCGTCATCTTTAGCGCGTAATAAGTCTTTTTTATCCACAAACGTGATGAACGATTCTTGATAGCCTTCATGATACTCTTCAATTGGAACATTAATTTCTGTTCCAGGACCTGTGATTGCGTCTACGGTGATATCTGTAACGCTAAATCCTCCTTTAAAGTCTACATTTATCTCGCCGATACCAAGACCGTAATATAAGGGGTTGTCTTTTTTACTTGTGTTGAGGCCGATAAAGCTGCGCGAATATGCATTGAGTGAGAGACGATAATCTTCCAACAAGTCATGCGTGATGCCACCCGTAAAAATAGCGGTATTCCCTTGTACATCCATAATCTGGACCCCAGATAAGTCTATAAATTTCTCAGTTATCCCAATTACTTGATTGTTAAAACGAATATAATTTCCTAAGTAATCTATGCGAACACCTCCATCTTTAACAATGCCTTCACCACTTAATTTCAGGTCATCTATTTTGCCGAATACATCCACGTCTACATCCGCATATCCATGTGTTTCTGAAATCCCATCCTCAATAATAAAGTCAAAAAAATCTAGTTGGAATCCTCTTCCTTTCACTTGGGCATCTACTTCCTTCTTCGGTATATCATAATTCCCAGTTGCTTTAATAATGTGATTCTCATTTTGTATATCTATTGTTGCGTGCAATATGGAATCCACGTTGTAAGCTTCTAATGAAAGATTACCGTAGTTCTGATCATCTAAATAGAAATCAGGAACTTTCATATTTAATTTTGCCTTAGGATTAGTAAATATATCGTATATATGTACAATCACATCTCCTACACCAGTAAATGAAACTTTATCCCAATCGATCAATCCATCAATCATTTGAAAATCGAAATTCTCCATATAACCGATGAGTCCTGAATTTTTATAGTCTTCAAACACAATTCTTCTATCCCCATCCGAAAGAATAAAGTTGTCTATATCTATGTATTTCTTTCCAATTATTATCTGATTTCCTTTTGCAAAATCCCAATCTGCACTGAACATACGCCACTCCTCGTTATTGAAAGTTATCTTCATGCCTTGGTCGTGCGGTTCCATCTGACCTGTAATATGTACGAGATCCAGAGAATCTCCTATGTTCTCAGTATCTAAAGAAAATTGCATGATATCGCCGTTCATTTGCATTTCTATATCAATAGGGTCAAACAACTTATTCATCGCATATAATGTATCTAATGTTAGATGCAATTTATTTTCTGCCCGCCTATTCAATACATCAAAACTAACACCTCGGACAATGTCTTCTTTTGATTGAATGCTACCAAAGACGGACTCCATTTCAATGAATTCATTTCTGGAGTTCACTGATCCAAAGGCCTGCATATCCTTGATCGTTGTATTGGGAAGCCCAAGGAGATTTAGATAGTTTTTAGAGTCCAGAATATTAAACTTAAAACTAAAGTCCTGCTGCCGAGTTAATGTAGAGTTCTTAGGAATGTTTAATTGTTCGGCATAGTACGGATAGTTTTTAGCCATCTCCCACTTTACTAACTCAGGTATTTTTCTTAGGTCAAAATCTCCATCAATAGATAATGCAAATGATTCTGAAGATACAATGACATTCCTATTGTTTTCTTTTCCAGGGGCGGAATCTACATATAATGTGTCAAATAGGTAGAGGTTATCTTTATACAAAAGAACAAAATCACCCAACTCACCATTCCCGATAAAATCATTAACACTGCTTCCTTCCAACTGTACATTGAAATTACCTTTTACGGCAATTTCTTCGTTTGATAAATTTATCTTTTGAAAATCAAGATCCCTAATTTCAGCTTCAAAATCAGTTATAAACCTATCTCCCACTTTCTCTATGTATCCATTAAAGTTAAGATCTAAGTCTTCATTTTGTATTAAGAAATCTCCATTAAACTTATTTTCATTCAATACTCCATTTATTTTAAAGTCCTTGTATGTATATCCTTTGTACGTAAACGACTCTACTGATGCATCAATGTCTCCGACTGCATTCGATGTTCGTAGTCCTTTTCCTTCTGAGACTTTTGTGAACAAGCTTACCTTTTCGAAATCGGGGTTATCACTCCAAGCGCGCAGATCAAAATCATTCAAGTGGAGCTCACCAGAGTATTTTGCTCCATCTCGTCCCTCTTTTAAATCTAAACGCATATCTAACTTTGCAGCTCCTAAGTCCGTATCGAGTTCACCATAAGCAACAAAGTCATATAGAAATCCATCAAACCTTCCTGAGAAATCCAAATCTCCAAGCTTGTTATAGTTCTCTGGTGGATTAAATCCAGGTATGATTTTCTTGAGATCTGAAATGTTCGTTTTTAATTTCTTTAATTTCAAATTTATAAGCATGTCCTCCGCATTCGTAATATCTCTAGTATCAATATTCCCTTCAACAAAAATTTTATCGGCAAGATTAATGGATAGATCTTGTCCTCTTAGGTTATTTACTCTCCCTCTTATGCGCCCGTCTAGGTATAGTTTTTCCTTGTAATTCAGCTTAAAAAAAGCACTCTCATATAACCGAGGAATAAAATATACGAGCTCATCAATAGCAAAGTATGCATTTTCAAAACGACCATCCAATATGACTTTGTTGTTAAAATCTAGAAACGCATCAAAATCCCTGTATTTAATGGACAGCTCATTGGAAACATTCGAATGGTCTGTTTTTAGATTAAGGTCTTTTAATGAAATTCCTTTGTGTGTAAATGAAAGTTGCGAGGAAAAATGGTCTAAGCTTTTTCCATCCTGAGTTACAAAATTCAGTTTTTCAAGATTTGCTACAAACCCAAGACTGTCTGAGCCGGCAAAGTCTTTGAGATCAATGTTAACATCTTGTATTCTGAAATTATTGTGATCAAAATATGGAATATCAAAATCAAAGGATTGCGCTTGACTGCCATTTCTGTATTGGAAAGTACCATTCGTGATATCCATAGAATTTATCACATAATTAAACTTGAATGGTTTTTTTGTTTTTTCAAGAACTATATCCATTTCAGATTCTTCTACAATCGCATCTGCAAAAAGATCGAAAATTGCTTCTGGTGCGTCTAGAGAAACTGCATCTAAAACTATGTGATTAGTTTCTAAATCAATTGTATCGATTAAAATTGTTCCTTTCTTAATACGGTAGATTTTTTTGCTTCCGTTGTTATCGTTTGATTCATTGTATACTACATTTTCTAATAGTAACTTATTTAAGCTGATGAAGAATGGCTCATTATCTTTTTTACCTTTGTCATATGCATTTGTTTGTTTAAAGATCTCTATAAGTGCAGATTTTGATTCACCCACATGTGATTTATTGTTTAAGCGCACATTTTTCAGTTCGAGAATATCTGCGTATAGACCTCCATTTAAAAGTGATCTTAGATTTTCTGTAAGTGAAGTTGACATTGATTCAGCAAACAAAATAGTGTCCTTTGTTTCAGGATCTATTATGGAAACATCCTTAAGCAGCATCCCGTCAATTCCGAAAACTTCAAGTGAAGCTTCACCAATTTCTACTTGCAAGCCTATTTTATCACTCGCTTTTTCAGCGGCCCAATCAACGAACTTATTCTGAAAATACGGTATTTGGATTAGAACGTACAAAAGGATAGGGATTGCGATCAGGCATAGCAGCAGAACAAGCAAGAATGTTTTCCACCGTGCTCTACCGATTTTTGCAGTTTTCTGACCTACTTCTGATTGCATAAATTTACGCTCTACAGAAATAACTAATTATATTCCTGTAACTATGCAAAAATAAGGCTTTTAACCTGATTTTAACCCGATTAATACATTATGTTTTTATTTAATACATAATGCAAAAACAGGGACGTTTTGAAGTGATTTATTCTGTGTTTTTATTTTTGGCAAATTCATTATGCAAAAGGATCGTTTCTTTAGCTTCTTTTACATCGTGTACTCTTAAGATTTTAGCTCCTTTTTCCAAAGCGAGCATATGTAATGCTGTTGTACCGTTTAGAGCTTGCTCTGCACTGGTATTCAAGACGTTATAAATCATTGATTTTCTACTTAAACCTACAAGTATTGGACAATCCAAGATTTGATACACATCTAAATTCTCCAATAACCTGTAATTATGACGTATTGTTTTTCCAAAACCAAACCCAGGATCTATCACTATCTGATAAGATCCTTTATTACGAAGGCTACGATTTAAAGTAATGAGATATTGAAGAATATCAAAAACAACATTATCATAGGAAGGAGAATCTTGCATGGTTCCTGGTATTCCTTGCATATGCATTAGTACGTACGGAGCATTCGCCTCTGCAATCAGATCGAACATTTTATTGTCAATGGAACCTCCAGATATGTCATTTATCATATTGGCTCCTAAATCCAATGCAATTGATGCGATATTAGCATTGTAGGTATCTACAGATATAAATATCTTAGGATATTTTATTCTTATGGCCTTCAACATAGGTAATAATCGTTCTTTTTCTTCCGATTCATTTCCAATTTTGGCTCCCGGTCTACTTGAGAATGCACCTAAGTCAATTATATCCAAACCATTGTTTATAGAGTTATCGATGTATTTAGATACGCTATCAATTGAGCTATGTCTGCTGGTCTTAAAAAATGAATCTTTATTTAAGTTAATGATTCCCATGACCTTAGGTGTACTGAGGTCAAGTAACAAATCATTGAATTTAAGAGATGTAAGCATATTGGGATGTATTTATATAAGATTCTACAATATCTTAATTACCACATGAAAAATTGCGCTAGAAATCTAAGAGTTTTTATTTTTGATCTTTAGTTACTCCTTGGATTTGACATTTAACCATAACACACATTTATTCTAAGAGATAATGATAAAGAGAGAAAATCTGTTCGTTGACCTTCTTATTGGAGTGTTCACGCTTATTCTAATTGGACTTTCAGTGAATTATTTTTTAAATAAAGATAATTTAAAACCTGATTCCCCTCAAATTACTGAGATTGTTGAAGTTGAAAAGCCAAAATTTGGTTTTAACGAGAGTGACCATCATTTTGATCAATTAGAGATTCTTCCCAATCAATTTTTAGCCGATATCCTAGACCGTTATGTTTTTAGCTATGCAGAGATTGCAAAATTAGAGCAATCAGCGAAAAATGTATTTAGTGTAAGACATCTCAGAGCTGGTAAAGATTTAACATTCATTTCTCCGGATAGTTGCTCTAATCCGATTTGTATGATTTATCAACCAGATCCTTTTCGCTATGTAAAGTACAATTTGGTTGATTCTATGGAGGTTGAGATATTTCATAATGATTTTGATATTGTTATAGATACTTTAATTGGTGAAATTAAAACTTCACTTTGGTCTGCTATGATTGATAGTGGACATAAGGCTACACTTATAGATAAGATGGAAGATGCATTTGCTTCAAAGGTTGATTTCTATTACACTCAAAAAGGAGACCAGTACAAGCTTATATATGAAAAACGGATGATAGATGGTGAGTTTATTTCATATGGAGATATTTTGGGTGCATACTACGACAATGAATTTGGAAGACATTATGCGATCTATTATAAGAATGATAAGTATGAAGGCTTTTACGATGTTGAAGGAAGACCTACAAAGGGTAATTTCCTAAGAGCACCCGTTAAGTATTCACGTATCTCTAGTAGATTCAATCGAAATAGATTTCATCCCATAAAGAAGAGAAGAATTCCTCATCTAGGAACAGATTATGCTGCTGCACACGGAACGCCGATTCACAGTGTTTCTGCAGGGGTAATAGAAATTGCAGGATATTCTAAGAATAATGGTAAATATGTGAAAGTTAAGCATGGTAAAACATACAAGACGCAGTATTTACATATGTCTAGATTTGCAAAAGGAATACGAAAAGGTAAAACAGTAAAACAAGGTGAGACAATTGGCTATGTAGGTTCCACAGGTCTTGCAACTGGGCCGCATGTATGTTTTAGATTCTGGAAAAATGGCAAGCAAATTAATCATCTAAGAGAGAATTTCCCGCCGGGAGAGCCTATGACAGCTGAAGAAATGCCTCTTTTCAAAGAGATAAGGGATAAAATGATAATTGAGTTGACTAAAGACGAACCTACGCCGAGTCCAGCAACATAGCTAAGTATTAATTTATTTTCTTGAGTGTAAAGCCAAAGGTAGTTCCCTCCCCTTCTATACTGCGCACATTTATAGTTTGTTGATGCGCCTCAATAATATGTTTTACTATGGATAAACCAAGACCAGACCCTCCTTGCGATCTAGATCTACTCGGATCAACTCTGTAGAATCTATCGAACAAATGTTTAATATGCTCTTCAGAGATTCCTATTCCATTATCAGAGACCTCAACTAAAATATATTCGTTAATGTCATAGAAACCGACCTCTATAACGCCTTTTTCTCTACCATACTTTACTCCATTTACAATAAGATTGTTGAGGACAGTTCTAATATTTTCTCTGTCAGCTTCTACTAAATGCGTTTGAGATGCATCTTCTTTAAAACGAATAACACACTTTTTTTCTTTCAGGTGATTCTCCATATCCTGAAAAACCTCTTCAACTAATTTTTTAATATCAAAGCTGTTTACTTGCAAATAGAATTTACCAGACTCCAATTTATTAATAAGCTCCAAGTCATCAACAATATTTTTCAATCGATCTAAATTTTTCATAGAGCGTTGTAAGTATTGCATGTTAATTTTATCGTCATACACACCCCCTTCCATGAGAGTATGCACAAATCCTTGTACAGTAAACAAAGGAGTTTTTAATTCATGGGAAATAGTACCTACATAGTTCTTTCTATAATCTTCTAATTTTCTAAAGTCCTGAATCTGTTTTTCCTTGGCATCAACCCATTCACTTACCTCTTCACTAACTTTATCCAACGTTGCAAACGACGCTTCATTATCATCTTTTATTTTGTTTTTAGGTTTACCGATTATTTTATAAATGAGTTTGATTTTGCTCAATATGTAATTTTCTAAGAGCATTCGGACTACAAAATAAGAGATTAGCCCTATTGCTATAAGAGCAATTGCGATTAGAGACCATTTTGTATGAATTACTTCCAGAAAATAGAATGCACTAAAAAGGAGGATATTTAGGAATACAAGGAGTAAACTTACGCTTATTGAAACTTGCTTTATTGTTAAATTTTTACTCAAATTAGAAATCAAATTTGTACCCCACTCCCTTTAATGTTTGGATATATTTAGATCCAATTTTTTCACGAAGTTTTCTGATGTGTACGTCGATTGTTCTGTCACCCACAATTACTGAATCACCCCAAACCTTTTGTAAGATGGCTGAACGTTTAAACACTTTTCCAGGCTTAGAAACTAATAGCTTTAAAAGTTCAAATTCCTTCTTAGGTAATACTAATGATTTTCCATCAATCTCAATAGTAAATTCATCAAAATAAATTTTTAGATCTCCATACACTGAGACCATTTCTTTATTTCTTTTTTTAAACATTGGATGCCTTCTCAGAAGAGCCTTTATCCGACTTTTAAGAACATTTGGTTTGATAGGTTTAGTGATATAATCATCACCTCCACTATTTAGTGCTGATATCTGTGTAAATGACTCTGATCGCGCAGTAAGGAAGCTAATCATAGTATCATCCAAACGTGCATCTTTCCTTAATTCTTGACAAACCTCAACACCATCCATTCCCGGCATCATAATATCAAGCAAAATTAGGTGTGGGCCAAAAGCTCTAGCTTTTTCTATGCCTTGCTTTCCGTCCAGAGCTATCTCAACATCATAGTCCTCTTGTTCAAGGTTATACCTTAGGAGTTCCAATATATCCTCCTCGTCATCAACTATTAATATTTTAGGCCTAGGCATGGGTTAAGTTTATACTCAAAGGTGCAATATCTGCATTGGATATTGAAGGTGCGCAGATTAAATTAACGTTAATTCTTTTTCTGACCTTTTTACGCCTTTCAATTGTCTTCACTCTACTTATTAAGTTTTACGGATTCTTTCTTAGGTTTCTTGCCTAACGTCATGTTCTTGTCAAGATTCCTTAGTACCAAAGCAACGGAATCACACATTTCTAAAAATTTCGCTTCGTTTGATTTGAGCATATCCATGTTAGCGGTAATTTCTGCGACCGAAATATTATGGATCTCAGATATTTGCTTAGTAAATAATTCTCTTACGCTATCTTGATTCATCGGAGCATACAAATCGACAGCTTCTCCAGCCAATACCATGTCTTTAAAGACAAGCTGGAGCTTGTCTTTAGGTATTGTCAGCTTAAACTCTGGCTCTGATTTGCAAGCTAGTAGACTAAAAAATAGTATAATTAGAATATTCCGGTTTATCACAGGTCAAATTTAGGCCTTAAAAGTTTAATTAATTTAGAATTACCATAATCGACTTGATCCCATGTTTTTGCCTTTGAGCTAAAGATCGCAACACCGCAAGTGGGCAGATTATCCAAAACTTCCTCTCCAAAGCTGTTTACGAAGTACGTGCTAGTAGGATTATGGCTAAACATCGCAATTACGTTTGTATCTTCTACATTATTATGTATCACATCCATAATATCTGATTCGTCTCCAAAATATAAGTCAGACTCTATGGAAATGTCACTTATCTGATTATCGTATGCACGCACAAATGCTTTAGCAGTTTCATGCGCTCTTTTACCTGGACTTGAATAAAACATATCAATACTAGGTACTACAGATTTTAGAAGTGCCCCCATTAAAGGAGCATCTTTTTTCCCTCTAGAGTTAAGTGGTCTTTCGATATCCTTGAGTTCTGGAAATTTCCAAGAAGATTTTGCATGTCTTATTAGTATAAATTGCTTCATAATTAGAATGAATGACTATATTTGAAAGTTTATCTAAAGATTTATGCTTTATTATAATTCATTTGCCAAATATCTACAACAAATAGAACAAGTATTCTTGGAAAAAGATTATTTGGAAGCTGAAGAATTGTATGCTGCTGAAAAAATCAGTTTAAAATCCATGCAAAAAAAGCTATGGATCATGGAATTTGCTGATAAAGAGACCCATGAGGTAGAAATCATGCTAAAATCTGACAAATTAAATTCGCATACCTGCGATTGTCATACATTTAAAGCACATCGTATATGTCCTCACATAATCGCCTCATATCTTTGGATTAGAGATCAGGTAGAGCATACACTCGCAGTCCGAAAAGAAGAAGAAAAACGTAAGGAAGCACGTAGAAGGCGCAGATTGATGTCTAAACAAGGCACGACAGTTTCAAGTATCTTGGATCAAGCGAACAAAGACGATATTCGAGCATTCTTATTAGCTTATGCCCGTAAGGACAAAAAATTAAGCACTGCTATTAAGGTTCATTTCCTATCAAAAGCTGGTGGGACATCAAGAGAAAATATTTCTGCTATACTTGACAGTATAGCTCCCCCCGTGACTACAGCGGATAAAAAAATGCATAATTCTTCGTGGTTGTTATTGAATAGAAGCATGGAAGAATTTTCTAATCAAACGGGAGATTTCATTAGTTTACTAAGCCATCGAGAAGCTGCAAATATTATCGTAGAAAGTCTTTTCAAGCTCTACTATTTGGTTTCAAAATACCCAGACAAAATTGATAAGATACTTCATTTTGTGCACAGGTTTACTGAGTTGACTGAGGATCTTTTTAATGGCATAGAAGCTCCAATGGAAAAAGATCAGATAAAAGCAATGTTCCTGGAAATATCAGAGCGATCCTATTTCAATACTGCAAATAATATAGATTTCATACATGTACTGCTGTCACAAAAATTACTAGACAAAGATGAAATAGCTAGACTTCTTGAAATTTGTGACAGTCTAGAATCTGAAGAAAATAAACAAATTGTACATGCTAAGAGTTTAGGTCTCAGATTGCGGGCAGCTAGTAACACACTAACAGAAGATGCACTTCAGTCCATCCCTAAGAAATACATGAATAGTATCATTTTGGAAATAATTGATGAAGAAGATTTCGATTGTCTTGAATTAGTTATTAGAATTTTAGAGGAATCAGAACCCCTAAAATATTACGGGAATTATAAACTACTCCTACTCCAGTCAAAAAACAAAATCAAGCAGTATAAGGCGCTTGCATTAGAATTATACAAAGTCACTGAGGAATACAATTACTACAGAAAATATGCGAGCGTAAGTACAGATGAGGAACTCAAAAAAGTACCGAAGAAACTACTAATACTTTTAGAAAGTATGTCAGACAGAGCAAAATTAGAGTTTTGGAAGTCTCAAAACAATACCAATGAAATTATAGATGTGCTAGATACGACTGACGACATCGAATTACATTTTGAATATGCTAAAATTCCAGGCGAAGAATATAATAATAAACTTTTCCCCATCTATGTTCGCCATATTGATAATTACTTAGAGAATTTCATTGGCTCTGGAAAAGAAAACTTTTTGAGACAGATGAGCCAACATTTAGAGCTAAACAAAAGCAGGAAGTTTAAACGCGAACTCATAAATCATATCAAATCTAGATTTGGCCACAGAGATGCTATATTAAATACGCTCAATTAATATAAATGAAAATTTCGCGGCGCAGTTTTGATTTATACGGTGTTGTTTTGGATACTTGGTGGCGATTCTATGATAATAACTGCAACCGATTACTTTATCCGAAATTTTGAACACTTGATTCAAGAGAACGTAATTTTATATTTTGACAATTTGCGAGGATTTTTTCCCATCTAGTAATTTCTTAGGCAATGACTTCTTTACTAAATGTAAAGGAATTGCTTGGTTTCTGACCTGGGAGTAATTAACTATTCAAGAGATATGTACTAAGTATCAACTGAGTTTGTACTCATAATCGGTACATTATTAACTTTTGGTGTTAAGATTTGACTAGAACATTGTCCGCTATACCATTCAAATTAAAGTTTATAATATATTAATTCTTAGATTATCCATATCTTACGGACTCTTTAAAGAATGCATATGAAAATAACAAAATATATTCTTCCACTAGTGTGTCTATTGATCTTTGCATGTAAAAATGCACCAGAACGACCTGACCCTGTTCTATCAGACACTAGAATAGCAGCACAGCAAGCGCAAACAAACCCTACAACAAGCACAACTCCTAAAACGCCTGAGCCAGCTCAGAATGCTGAAGGCGTATGGCACTATACCTGCCCAACTGGTTGTGTAGGTGGTGGTGCAGCCGCTGGACCTTGTGCAACATGTGGGGCTACACTTGCACACAACGCGTCATATCATAATGCTGCAGTGAGTCCGAATCCTGCAAATGTTACGAGTAATACTGTACAAACAACTTCATCAGGTAGTACTCCTTTACAAGTACCTCCTCCAGCGCAAAAGCCACCAGAGCCAGCTCAGAACGCTGCGGGTGTTTGGCACTATACCTGCCCAAGCGGATGTGCAGGTGGTGGAGGATCAGCTGCGCCATGTGGATCATGTGGTTCTACCTTAGCACATAATATAGCATACCATAATTAGAATTTAGTTTTGGCTTTAACTCTTTTTCTTTCTCTTGCCTTCCAAGAACCAAAGGCAGGCTGCATGATAGATAACAGTACATACTATGAAAGAATTTAAAATAAGAGAAGGCGAAGAATTTATCGAGCTTGTCAAGCTGTTAAAGTTACTAGATTTGGTAAACTCAGGTGGTGAAGCCAAGATTCGAATTAATAAAGGAGAGGTATTGCTAAATGGTGAACTTGAAACACGTAAACGCAAGAAACTTTACCCGGGGGATACGATTGATTTTGACGGGACTCAAATTAGTATATTGTAATTGTGCAAATTGAACTTTGGCAAATAGGTAAAACTAAGTTTCCTTATATAGAGGAAGGTGTAGAGATTTATGTAAAACGACTTAAACACTTTTGCAAGTTCAGTATGAACACAATTAAAGAAACAGATCATAATAGTAAAACGAAGAAAGGGCACATTCAAAATTCAGATTGTACTAATATTTTGAATAAAATAAAGGATAATCATTTTATTGTGCTTCTAGATGAAAAAGGGAAAGAGTTAGATTCTATCCAATTTTCTAAATATATTGAAAGGAAGGAATTAGAGTTAGGCAGAAGAACCCTGATTTTTATTATTGGTGGCGCCTATGGTTTCAATAGAGAACTTCGGAAAGCTTCTCATGGAATAATATCTCTATCAAAAATGACATTTTCTCATCAAATGATACGTTTGTTTTTCGTGGAACAACTTTACCGTGCCTACACGATTAAAAACGGTCATTCTTATCATAATGTGTAACTTTATATAATGAGCGTTACTCTTCTAATTATAATAGTAACTGTGTTAATATCTATCCAAGGTTTTAACAACAGAAGTATGTTTGAAAAACTTAAGCATCACCCTTATACAGAGCATCGGAACAAAGAGTATTTCAGGTTATTGAGTGCTGGATTTTTACATGGAAATTGGCCTCATTTGCTTATTAATATGTATGTATTGTATACGTTTGGAGAATATGTGGAATCAAAATTTTTAGAAGATTTTGGAGTAATGCAAGGACGTATGTTCTACCTGCTGTTTTATCTAGCAGGCATAATTGCAGGATGTGCTCCTACGTATTTAAAACACAAAAATAATCCTTCCTTTTCGAGTATAGGAGCATCTGGTGCTGTTAGTTCAGTTTTATTTGCATTTGTCTACTTCCAACCGTGGTCAATGCTCTATTTATTTTTTGCAATTCCAATTCCTGCAATCGTTTTCGCTGTTCTATACTTAGTCTATTCCAGTTATGCCGGTAACAAAGAATCTGGCGCTATGATTGATCATCTTGGGCATTTTGGAGGAGCCGTTTGGGGAATCTTTGCAATTGTTATTCTTATGTTTAATCGTTTAGACGATTTTATTCAAGCATTAACGAACATACCTAACTTAAGCATTTTCTAGTATCTTTGTATTTGGTTTTTCACAGATACAAAATAAAAAATTTGATACTAATAATAGAAAGTGGTGCCACAAAAGCAGACTGGTCGTTTGCCAAAGACGGTAAAGAGATTTCTAGACATGAGTCTTCTGGGATAAATCCTGTCTCCAACGATAACACGCACAAGTTGCATAACCCTTCAGATTTAGACTCCGCAGCTGTTAAGCAAATCTATTATTACGGAGCTGGTGTTATGGGCGATACTCCTAAGAAATTGGTGAGTGATACGTTACTAACTATATTTCCCAACGCTAACAAGATTGAAGTTGGCACGGACTTGCTTGCTTCGGCTAGAGCTACAAGTGCAGGAGAAGCTTCCATAGTAGCAATTCTCGGAACAGGCTCTAATTCATGTCTTTTTGATGGAGAACAGATTTCTACCCAACTTCCTAGTTTAGGTTATCTATTAGGTGACGAAGGTTCAGGATTTCATATCGGGAAGGAAATTATTAAGAGTTATTTTTATGGGGATATGCCAGAGGTAGACAGAGACCGATTTCAAGAGATGTATACATCGGAACTTTCCTCCTTACTAATGGAACTGTACAGAGCTGGCAGACCTAATTTCGAAATCGCATCATACGCTAAATTTTTAGAAACCTCAGAACCCGCTTATCAGAATTACCTGCTTGAAAAAATATTTCAATCATTTATAGATACTAGAATAAAACCGATTCAGCAAGGAACAAATTTTCCAATAAATTTTACAGGCTCTATTTCTCATTTTTACGGACCTATGCTGACTCGCGTATGCGAAATGAATGGTTATAGAGTAAATCAAATTTTGCGGAAGCCAATGAATAAACTAATTGAATATCACAACAAATAATTGAAATGAAGAGGATTGCAATTTTTACTTCTGGTGGTGATGCACCAGGTATGAATGCTGCGATAAGAGCAGCTGTGCGTACAGCAAAGTTTCACGGTATTGAGACTTACGGAATCATGAACGGATATCAGGGAATGATTGAAGGACGTATTAGTAAAATGGATACCGGTGCTGTAGCAAATATACTACAACGGGGTGGGACAGTTCTAAAAACAGCTCGCAGCGAAGAATTTAGAACGAAAGACGGTAGACAAACAGCCTACAACAACTTAAAAGAATTGGGGATCGAGGGATGTGTAGCAATTGGTGGAAATGGAACATATACGGGAGCACATATCTTTTCCCAAGAACATAATATGCCGTTTATAGGTATTCCAGGGACGATAGATAATGATATATATGGTACAAATTTTAGTATCGGGTTTGATACTGCAATTAATACTGCAATAGAAGCAATTGATAAAATAAGAGATACTGCTGATTCGCATAATAGATTATTCTTTATCGAAGTGATGGGACGTCATTCTGGTTATATCGCGTTATATACAGGAATTGGCAGTGGAGCAGGTAATATCTTCTTGCCCGAAGAAGAAAATTCTATTGAACACCTCATGGAACAATTAGAAAAATCTGCAAAAAGAAATAAACTTTTCAATTTGGTTATTGTAGCAGAGGGAAACAAGAATGGTGGTGCTATTGAAATAGCTGAAAAAGTAAATGCAATCAATCAGAGCTATGACAGCCGTGTGACTATTATTGGCCATTTACAAAGAGGCGGCTCCCCTACTTGTAATGATAGAGTGCTTGCGTCTCGCTTAGGTAATTCTGCAGTGGATGCATTGCGTGCAGGTAAAAGAGATCTCGCCGTGGGAATTATGGATAATAAAATCAAATTTACACCATTCGATGAAGCAATTTCAAAGGAGAATACTCTAAATGAAGAGCTAATAAGAATGGCAGAAATCCTCGCCTTATAGGACAAAATGCTACTATTCTTGCAGTATTTGCGGTAAACTATAGAATCTTTCTTTATTTTTTAAGTGGGATGCAACGTTTATAGCTAAGTCTGTGTATGCGTTAATGAGATCAAATTCTATCGAATAAAAAATAAAATAAAATGCAACACGTAAAATTTCTTTTTCTATTCCTTTTCACAATTTGTCTATTCTCTGCTTGTCAGAAAGACACGTTAATTTCAAGTGAAAACACAATTGACCCTTATTCACCTTATGTGATAAAATGGGAGACAACTGTAAACGGAACAGTAAATGACAGACAAAATAATGCACTAGGCGGTGCAACAATTACTGTAGGAAATATTTCAACACAATCAGATGAAAATGGAAGATTTTCATTGACTGGGTTTGTTAATTCGAATAAAGCGAGTATCCAAATTTCTAAAGAGGGATACTTTGATAATTATCCTGTTTTCTATCCTGAGCAAAATCAAGAGCAAGAAATCAGAGCGCAACTTACCGAACGTTTGATGCAAGGAAGTGTAAATAATGGTAATAGTGTTATTGCTCTAGATAATCATGCTGTAAATTTTTCTACAAGTAAATTTACGAACCTTGATGGTTCAGAATACACCGGTACGGTTAATGTTTATATGGATTACTTAGATCCTACAGATGCAGCACTCAATGAATTCATGCCGGGTGACCTTGTAGGAATAAATACAGAAAATGAAGAGCAAGCTTTAAAGAGTTATGGGATGTTAAATGTAGAGCTAGAAGATGGCAGCGGAAATCCTTTACAACTGGATGGAGAAGCAACTTTGAGTATGGATGTGCCTGCTGAATTAATGGGAGATGCGCCTGCTACAATACCATTATGGTATTTTGATGAAGTATCCGGAAACTGGATTGAAGATGGATTTGCCACTTTAGAAGGAAATACATATGTAGGTACCGTAGACCACTTTACTTTGTGGAATTGCGATGCTCCTTTTCCATTGGTTACCATTAATGGTATAATTAACACAAATCTTGATGCAACTACTCTTACAGTAAGAATTACAACAGAGGATGGAGTATCTAGAACAACTATTCCTAATACAAGAGGTTACTTTGAAGGAAAAGTACCGCAAGATCAGATTTTGACTTTAGAAATTCTAGATCCGTGTGGAACGGTAGTATATACAGATAATAATGTAGGGCCCCTTTCTGTGGATACAAACTTGGGAGGCTTTAATATTGATGCAGAAATTATAAGCTTGACAGTGTCTGGAACAGCTGTTGACTGTGATATGAATCCAATTACAAATGGTTATGTGTTAATTAACCAGGATGGCGGAGTCAGTTCCTATGTTTCAATTACAGATGGATCATTTTCTAAAGAGCTTATTGTTTGTTCTGAAAATGAGATAAGTGTAATTGCATATGACGTAGAAAACCTAAAGGCGAGTACGACATATGAATATGCGTTTAATACGAACTTGCAGACAGGTCAATTAACTGCTTGTGAGATTGACATTCCTGCATCTGGAATATACATATCAGGGCCGGACGTGAATCACTTTATTCCAGCAGCAAGTGGTATTACATTAGGTGATAGTCTAACCTATACGATGAATTGTTTAGAAGATTTTGGGGGTGGAAATAAAGTGATTTACGAAGTGACTATTCTTGATTGGAATGGTGATCCAAACGACCCATTTTTGTTTTTAGCTATATCATCAACAATAAATGGTTCGCCAGATTTTACATACAAAGTATTACAAGCTGTAGAACAAGAAAGTGCAATTATTGATGATACTCCAGGAGGTTTATTTGATGTTGTTTTTTCTAATTCTGCTACGATTGAAGTAGCAGATGATCAAGGCCAAGTAACTACGTATGATGATCACAATGTGCGAATTATAGGGATCTTTAATTAAAGAAGTAATTGAATAATTCCGTAGATATATCAGCTTGTAAACGTGGGGAGCGAAATGCTCAGCAAAAACTATTCAATCACTTTGCTCCCTATGTTTTTACAATTTGCAGACGTTACACCTCGAATAATGAAAACGCTAAAGAAGCAATGCAAGATTGCTTTCTCAGAGTTTTCAATAAACTTGACAGTTATGATGTAAATAGAGGCGAATTAAAACCGTGGATTGCGAAGCTGTCTGTAAATGTTTGTCTTAATAAACTAAGATCAGGTAAAAATGTCATACCGATCCATTTTCAAGAATTAAAAGACAAGTATAGCAATGAAATATTTGAGCAGGAACCAGAAAAAAACAACAAGCAAGAGCTGCTTCTGAATTCCATTCAAAAACTACCTACAGGTTATCGAAATGTTCTTAACCTATATGTGTTCGAACATAAGAAGCATACTGAAATAGCTTCGTTATTAAATATTTCTGAAGGAACATCAAGATCGCAATTAGCACGCGCAAAGACTTTGTTAAAGAAAATTATCGAAAAGAGAAAAAAGTTAAACTATGTCTGATCAATTTGAAAAAGAGCTCTTCGACCAACTTGGAGATTATGATTCTCCTTTAGATTCTCTAAAGGAATGGCATAAGCTAGAGAGTCAATTGGAAAAGAAAAATGATAGAAAATATCCTTTTTTATTCCCTTTCATTGGCGGCGTGTTAATCTTTGGAATAGTCGCTTTTTCCCTTTGGCAAAATACGATTAGCTTAGAAAATGATAATGCAAATGATTTCGTTACCCGTGACTCTACAAAACCTATTGTAGAACAAATGACAACTAAGATAGATAAAGAAGATGTTACTAACATTAGCAATTCTATCGCAAAATCAATAATTCCTGAAGTTACTACTTCAGAGCAAAATAAAACACTTATAGTAGAAAGTAATGCGACATCGACTACTCAAACATCATTGGACACTCAAAATATTTACTTCCAAACTCCACAAGATATTGCTAAGTCAAATAGTGTGTATAACAAACCTCTCTATGAAACAAATGCTACAAACCAATCAGGAAAAATAGATGAAACGGACTTAAATGAAAAGCAAAACTTTACACCCAAACATACAGGAAAACAAGCAGGCACTAAATCAATTCTTTCAAACCAAACAAGAATGCAAATTAAGATTGCTTCACTAGATAAAAACTTAAATACATTTTCCTTAGACAATGCTCCTGCATTTAATAAACAGATTCAATTTGCTATGGTCGAAGGATTAGTTGACAGTCATAAAGATGTAATTGAATCTAATTATAAAAGCTGGCAAATCGGATTGGCTGGCTCTTTTGGACTCCCTTTTATTTCAAGAACCACAACAAATCAAGACGCAATAGATATAGATTGGATAAATGATTATGAGGAAGCTTATGACTTCAGTGATCTAGAAATTAAGGTTTATAAACAAATCAATAAAAACATCAGTGTTTATTCAGGACTTAATGCAAGTTTAACAAGATCGTCATTTGAATATAAAGATTCTAGAGTTGTTTCTGATGGTGGTGACATGGTAGTAACCGAACGACTCGTCTACCTTGATGGGAGTATTGAAGAAAAAAAGGATTCTATTGCCTTGTTCAAGGAGATTAACATAGACGCTAAACTCTGGCAAAAGTATTGGAGTGTTAATGTCCCTATTGGCATATCATTTCACACGGCTAAGAGTAAGAGATTCTACCTGCAAGGAGATCTAGGTACAAGTATCTCTGTATTTAGGAGACACACAGGTACACTTATCAGATTTCAGGACAATGCGTATAATCAAATAGCCAATAATGAGTTTAAAACTAGCATGTTTGGAACATTAAGATCAGATGTTTTTGTAGGAGCAAATCTGAACAATGACTGGGACCTACTTCTTGGTATATCTGGAGCTTTCGATCTTAATTCAAGGTTGAACGTAGATGCAAAGCACTCATTTAAATTAAATGCATTAGCTGCGCGACTTGGAATTATGAAACGCTTTTAGGTTCTACTGTCTTCTTGGAATCAAGGTCTTAGGATAGACTACTACACTTTCATTCCCGTTTTTGCCCACGGAAGAAACACCAAACAAGTAGTTGTCAATAACTATATTTTTTAACGTAACATGCGTTTCTTTGCCTACGTACTTAGAATACTCCCACTGCGGAGATGTTGTATCTCTCCAATACACTTTGTAGCCTGCGAGATTTGGGTCATCCACTGCATCCCATTTTAAAACAGTACTTGCTTTCACCGCTCCTCCAATCATAACTAAAGGAATTTGCTTTGGCGACCATGCCAAGCCTGCGAGGCAAATAGCATTTACTGAAGTCAGTTTTGCAGCAAAATTAAAATCTACGTGTTCTATAACATCACCGTAGGCAATTCCATTTTCTAACCGAATATCTTGATGTTGCTGATCATATTGTTCATGGGCCTCCATAATACGCACACCTGCAAATCCTTCATCGTTGAAAGGTCTGTGATGCCCACCTCTACCAAATCTATCTAAACGGTATATCATCTTAGCATCTAAATTTGTCATGTACATATCCGTCATCTTATCCACATAGCGCGCAAGTTGCCTAGATGGACCATCTACCTCTCCGCCATAGAAACGATTCCATATCAACTCCTGTTCACTTGGGTTGGGTGCTCCAGGTTCTGAAAAAACTCTGAAGACTGTGTTATCCACTACCCCATCAATACCCTTGATATTTCCGATCATATCATTGTTAATAACACCAACGATATCCCAACCCTTTTCTTTGGCGTCCTTGGCAAAAAATTTGCCGCCAAATAAGCCCTGCTCTTCTCCCGATAAGCCCAAAAAGATAATCGAACTTTGAAAATCATATTTGGACAGCACACGAGCTGCTTCAATTACACCAGCCATACCAGATGCATTATCATTTGCGCCTGGTGAATCTGAAACACCATCCAACGGATCACTCACTCTGGAATCTATATCACCTGACATGATAATATATCGGTTCGGATATACAGTTCCTCGCTTTACTGCCACGACATTAACAATCCATGTTGCCTCCGGAATCCTCCTGCTCTCCCCTGCTTCAACAAGCCCTTTATGGTAGGACACTTCTAAGCATCCTTGGCAATCCGCTGATATCTTTTCAAACTCTGATTTTATCCATCTACGGGCAGCGCCAATTCCGCGTGTCGTTGACATTGTATCTGACAACGTATGCCTAGTTCCAAAACTCACCAACTTTTCTATATCCGCTTGTATCCGATCAGCTGAGACGGATTCTACTATTTCAAAATGTCGAGCATCTTTTAATGGAGGAAAGGATTGCGCATTGATTTCTTGCAGATTACCGAAACAGAGAAGAAAAAGAAAAATTAGGTATCGCATAGCATAGTATATTAATTAATTTAAAAGATACAATCATTTTTAGTTAGTCTGTATAAAGCAATAAAAAAAGGCTTGAAAAATTTTCCAAGCCTTTTTTATATACATTGTAAATTTCTACACTATTCTTTGATCATAAAAATGTCTGCTGGTATATCAGAATTTACTTTTATCGTAGTTGCCTCCATTACGAATGGCGCTGGCATACCTTGCACTGACTGAGTCATCTTATGCGGCAACATCAAACCTGAAACTACTTTGTAGTCACCTAAATCTGATGTGGTAACCATAGTCTGTCCTTGCGCCTCTGTAGTCGTTATAGAACGCATAAGTAAGTTTTTACTAACGCTGTAGTATTCAGTAGATTTCTTTCCTGCTGGATCAGTGATCGCCATCTTATAGCACTTTTCACCATCTACAGTCTCAATGCCTTTTAACTCTAAATTATACCCATCGCTCATGTAATCCAACTGAGGGATCATCTTAGCCATAGACTTCATTTGTTCAAATTCTGGACCTTCTGTCATTACTTTCGTAGGCTGCTGCATTCCTGCACTGAACGCCTTAGTACCATCAAATTTTTGCTCTTGCAAAGTCATTCCCATACCATTCATTGTCATAGCGAACATGCCCGGAGCTTTCTGATACATGCTTACATCCATGCTTTGTCCCATCATATCCATCTTGTAATTCTGCTCTATGGATTTCAAGGACATCAACATGTCCTTGCCTCCTATCGCTGCAAAGTAATCATCAAGAATTACCTGTGGCGTAAGGTCAGATGACATTTCTTCATTATTGACCTCTAATAAATTTCCAAACGCATCATAATAATCAATAACACCATCGGAATCAAATTTAACTAGTTTCTCAGCGACATCATCTTTGCTTCCTACAACTACTATGTTGGCATTCTCTGGTCGAATATATTTAGTTGCCATTCTTCGCACATCAGCAATTGAAACTGCTTCTAACTTCTGTAAATATGTTTCATAATAATCTGCAGGCAAATTGTAACGTACGATGTTATTCGCAAATCTTGCTATCGTTTGAGGAGATTCTAGTGAACGTGCAAAGCCTCCAGATAAAGAATTCTTCGTTAGTTGTAAATCTTCCTGTGATACATTTTCTGTTGTCATTCTATTGAGCTCATAGATAAATTCGTGAATAGAACTATCTGTCACTTCATTACGCACACTTGCCGAAGCATTAAAGTTTCCAGTTAACTTATCTGAGCGCAAACTTGATCTTGCACCGTATGTGTATGCTTTATCTTCTCTTAAATTCTGCATGAGTCTTCCAGAAAAAATGCCCCCTCCAAGTATAGAATTCATGACACTGGCTGGAATGGCATCGGGTGAACCTGGTTTTAATTCGACTGGATAGGTAATACGAATTACTGACTGTACCGCGCCGTCTTTATTCACAAAAGAAACATCTGTATTCGCCGGTGCAGTTACTGGATCATAGTTTACTTCCGGAATTGTTCCTTTCTTCCAATTTCCAAAATATTGCATCACTTTTGCTTCAGCCTCTGCTGGAGTAATATCTCCAACAATTGTAAGCATCGCATTATTAGGTCTAAAGAAGGTGTTGTAGTAAGATTTACAGTTTTCTAAAGTCATATTTTCTACATGCTTTTCCGTCTGTATTTCTCCATATGGATGATTTTTCCCAAAGTTCAATACAGCTGCAACGTTTCCTGCCATTGCACTCGGATCTGCTTTAGATGCTTGTAGGCCAGAGATTGACTGTTTCTTTAACTTCTCAAACTCTTCTACCGGAAAGGAAGGATTGTATAACACATCTGTCATTATATCCAGTAGTTTGTCTTGGTGCTTAGATAATGAACTACCAAACATTCCTGAACCACTTGTGTTTAAGCTACCACCGATAAAATCTATTGCAGCATCTATTTCCTGCTTTGATTTAGTCTTCGTTCCAGTTCTTAATAAGTCTCCTGCCATCGATACGAATCCAACTTGATCCTTTTCAAGAATTTGATTGTTATTCAATTGAAGGCTGTAAGATACTCTAGGAAGCTTATGGTTTTCTACTACTACGAGTGTCATTCCATTATCTAGAGTTTTAGTGAAATATTCTCCTAAATTTATTGCTCTAGCTTTACCAGGAGAAGGTGCAGTAGATCTCCAAGCAAGTGCTGGGTCTACCATTGTTTCTTTTACTTCATTCATTGAGCTCTCTACAACTGTTGCGGTCTTCTTTGAGCAAGAAGAAAACATAAGAGCAGCGAAGAATGTATATAATAATATATTTTTCATTGTAATCTTTTTATTAACGATCTGTGAATATTAGGGTTTAGCTGTGTTTGGTAAATAATGTAATACAACTCTGTTATCCAGATTGTAGTACTTGTTTGCTACACGTTTAATATCTTCTCTCGTCACCGCTAAAAATCTATCCAACTCATTATTTATTAAATCTGCATTCCCATAGTAAACATGGTAATTTGCTAAACTCTCTGCAATCCCTGCCATTCGAGCATTAGAACTTACAAAATCATTCTCCATTTGATTTCTCAACTTTTGGAATTCATTCTCAGTAATTAATTCTGTCTGAACTTTTTTGATTTCAGTGTTCATGTTTTCTTCTAGAACATTTGGATCTATGCCAGCATTACAAATGCCATATGCGATGGTAACACCAGGATCTTCTAGAGGAAGTTCAAAACTCCCAGCGAACACCGCGGACTGCTGCTTGTCAACAATCTCTTTGTGCATGCGTGAACTCTGGCCTCTACTTAGAAGTGTATTCAACATAGATACAGCATAGAAGTCAGGTGTGCCCTGAGCTGGAATTCTAAATGTTTGCACAACCGCTGGTAATTGGATGTTATCATATATAGTATCCTTTGTAATCCCCACTAAAGGTGGTTCCACTACTGTAGGTCTATGAATTGGCTTCATACCTTTTGGAATAGCACCAAAGTACTTTCTTATGTACGTTTCAGCCGATGCATAGTCAAGATCTCCTGCGATTGATAATACTGCATTGTTAGGAACATAAAAGTCTGCATAAAATTGCTTATAATCTGCTTCTTCCGCAGCGTTTAAGTGCTCCATATAACCAATGATTGGCCATTTATATGGATGCTCTTTATAAGCACGAATCATAGACTCTTGAAGGATAGATCCATACGGTTGATTATCTATTCTTTGTCTTCTTTCTTCTTTGACAACTTGTCTTTGTGTTTCCACACCTTTGATGTCAACACGTGCATGTAGCATACGCTCTGACTCTAACCAAAGTCCCAATTCTAATTGATTGGATGGGAGAATCTCGTAATAATAGGTACGATCATAACTAGTGTTTGCATTAAGTGTTCCACCTGCTTTCTCTACATACTTATCGAATTCTCCTCTACCTATATTTGCAGAACCTTCAAAAAGTAAATGTTCAAAAAAGTGTGCAAATCCTGTCTTGTCAGGTTTTTCATTTTTTGACCCTACATGGTAAAGTACAGAGACGGCTACAATGGGTGTAGAATTGTCTTTGTGTAAAATAACATGTAAACCATTGTCTAGTGTAAATTCTTTGAATTCTACACTACTCATTTGTCCAAAGCATATGCTACTCACGAATAAGGTGCAGCACATTACGGCTAATTTGTGTATCATAATTTATTTATTGGTATAATTAGATTGATGTCCTAAATTAAATAATCGCAAAAGAACGAGATTTATATGTAAAAACAGCTATGAAAGTCCAATTTATACCATTTTATCGGCACATGAAGAACTTGCAAAAGCATCTGGTTTTGCTTTAAAAACGAAGCCCATTCCTAAAATGTAACCCATTGCCTCTTTTAAAGCAGTATTTGACGCAAAAAGTGGATCCGTATTAATATCTGCATGTACCTCCAATTCGACTCCGTATCTATCCAAAAGGTCGCACAAGGCATACGCAACTTCTACAGATTTAGCGACTTCCATGATCATCCGCTCTTTTAGAGACATAGTTTGGGAAATAGAATCATTGGAGATATACATAAACCCACCTTTCTTTTCTCTAACAAAGACTATTACAGTAGCAAATTCTGCAACGCTTCCTCTTAATTGAGAATCAGAACCTATACAAACTTTCAGTTTATTACCTAAGGCATGCTCTTTCTTTAAGGTTTCTTCTACTTGCTTTTTGATGTTAATCTCTATTGATTGACCATTAAATCGTCTCCATTTCATAATAAAGGTATTTTATTAGCAAGCTATAATATAGGGGTTTTTTATATATGATTTATAAAATCATATATAAAGGTGTTAACGCTGTCGCGTTAGGGCATTAAGGTTCTTTGCTTCGCAAGGGTATTATTAGATTGTCGTCCTTGTACTAACTTAACACCCTTGTCCGAAAGACACACACCCTTTTAATACCCTGCACACAGTGCAAACACCAAATTATCGTTCTTGTACCAACTTAACACCCTTGTCCGCAGAACACACACCCTTTTAATACCCTGCACGAAGTGCACATACCAACTTTATAAAGGTGTTAACGCTGTCGCGTTAGGGCATTAAGGTTCTTTGCTTCGCAACGGTATTATTAGCTTATCGTTCTTGTACTAACTTAACACCCTTGTCCGAAGGACACACACCCTTTTAATACCCTGCACACAGTGCAAACACCAAATTATCGTTCTTGTACCAACTTAACACCCTTGTCCGAAAGACACACACCCTTTTAATACCCTGCACGAAGTGCAATCACCAACCTTAGAAAGGTATGAATATTGAAGTTTTTAATATTTAGTTAAAATCCCACATCATGAAACTGAGAATGAGTTATATTGTTATACCATTTAAATGTAATCATATGAAAACTGTATTCTTGTTTCTTTTAGCTATAACCGTAAGTACGTTACCAAGTTATGGTCAATTCGGGAAATTTATTGATAAAGCAAAATCAGTGATAACTAATGATGAAGCCAGTCTTGATATAGGCAGCGGTCTTAAAGAAGCACTACGAGTTGGTGTAGATGATGCCGTATCTTCACTATCGCAAGAGAATGGGTATTTAGATAGTCCATTCAAGGTGCTTATTCCTGAAGATGCTCAGAAAGTTGTATCAACAGTCACCAAGGTTCCTGGGTTTACAAATGTAGAGACAGATCTAATAAATAAGATGAATGAAGCAGCAGAGTTAGCTGCTAAAAAAGCAGGTCCAATATTCCTAGAAGCTATAAAAGAGATGACTATAAAAGACGCAACAAATATTTTAATGGGAGAACAAGATGCTGCCACTACATATTTGGAAGGAACTTCTCGAAATACTCTTTATAAAGAATTTATGCCAGTCATTCAAAATGCCCTAGATGAGGTTGGCGCTCGTTCCTTGTGGTCAAAAACAGTAAATGCTTACAATAAGATCCCGTTACAAAAGAAACTTAACCCTGATCTCGATAATCATGTGAATAATAAAGCATTGGATGGCATGTTTAGCTTGGTAAAAGAAAAAGAAGAAGGAATACGAAATAATGTCGGTTTACGCACAAGTCCATTATTGAAAGAAGTATTTGCAAAGCAAGATAAATAGAGTAAATGGATCGAATAAACCTCTCAGGATGATCCATACCAATAAGAAATTATTTAGTTTCTAAAGCGATGCTTCTTCTTATATACACCTGTCCGATGAAACCACAGGCTTTCACTCAATCCATATTTATAATATATATATTCAAACTTGCGCAAAGTGCTAATACCAAGTTTTAACTGGTATGAACGATTACGCATTAGGGCTATAAAAGGTATGGACACACACCCATTAATATCCTGCACTAAGTGCAAACACCAGTAAAGCGTTCTGTTACCCTTTTTACTAACCCGAACTCCAAGTTTTTGTACTTTTGTAACTTATCAACAGACATAATGAAAGCACACTATTACATATTCTTTGTACTACTTGTCTTAACAGCATGTAAATCCAACAAATCTTCAAACTCAGATATGGATCATAAGTATACAAACAGTCTTGTGAATGAGTCTTCCCCTTACCTACTCCAACATGCACACAACCCAGTAAATTGGTATCCATGGGGTGAAGAAGCGCTGCAGAAAGCAAAAGACGAAGACAAAATGATTATAGTGAGTGTTGGTTATTCTGCCTGTCACTGGTGTCACGTCATGGAACACGAGTCCTTTGAAGACAGTGTAGTTGCCCAAATCATGAATGATAATTTTGTGTGCATAAAAGTAGATCGTGAAGAAAGACCAGATGTAGATGATGTGTATATGACAGCGTGTAGATTAATAACAGGAAGTGGAGGATGGCCTTTAAATGCATTTACACTTGCAGATGGTAGACCGTTCTACGCAGGCACCTATTATCCTAAAGATCAATGGACGGATATTCTCCAACAATTTATAAAAATCAAAGCTGAAGATCCAGATAAACTTACCTCCCAAGCTGAGCAAATCACAGAAGGTATACAGAGTTCGGATGAATTGCAAATTCAAACGGGTGATTTAGATTTTACGAAAGACGGCTTAACGGAAATTGCGAATGTATTTAAAGGCCTCATAGATTATGAAGAAGGTGGAAGAAAGGGAGCACCTAAATTTCCAATGCCTAATAATTATGAGTTTTTACTAAAGTATGCACATCTAAATAAAGATGCAAAAGCTCTAGAAGCAGTAACTACAACACTAGACAAAATGGCCCGTGGCGGTATTTATGACCAATTGGGTGGTGGTTTCGCCCGTTATTCCACAGATAAATATTGGTTAGCTCCTCATTTTGAAAAAATGACTTACGATAATGGTCAGCTCGTTAGCTTATACAGCCAAGCATACAGGCAGACTAAAAATCCACTGTACAAAAAAATAGTGGATCAAACATTAGAATATACAGCCCGTGAAATGACTTCAAAAGATCATGGGTTTTATTCAGCATTAGATGCGGACAGCGAAGGTGAGGAAGGTAAATTCTATACCTGGTCAAAATCAGAAATTGATTCTATTATCGGAGATGAAAACTTAGCTAAGTTTTATAACAAGTATTATAATATTAAGAAAAATGGGAATTGGGAACATGTAAATATCCTGCATGTAACAAATGGTATTTCTGATGTCGCTAAGGATTTTTCTATGTCAGAATCGCAAGCTCTTCAGCACATTGCAGATATAAATCAAAAGCTCTTTGATCACCGAGCTAAGAGAATACGCCCAGGACTAGATGATAAAATTTTAACCTCTTGGAACGCAATAATGCTTAAAGGATATGTGGATGCATATTTGGCTTTTGGTACAGAAGCGTATTTAGAGACAGCAGTAAAAAATGCAAACTTTATTGTGAATAAGCAGATGCAAAAGGACTTTAGGCTGAACCATAATTTTAAAGACGGCAAGTCTAGTATTAATGGATTTTTGGAAGATTACGCGTTGACTATAGACGCATTTGTCGCGCTATATCAGGCTAATTTTGATGAACAGTGGCTAAATACTGCAAATTCTCTGATGGCCTATGTGCAAGAACATTTCTATAATCCTGAGACAGCAATGTTCCATTCAACGTCGGATTTAGATCCGCCTCTTATTGCTAAAAAATCAGAGTACACGGACAACGTTATACCAGCTTCTAACTCTATTATGGCAAGAAATCTGCACTACCTCGGTACGTTACTCTATAAGCCAGCGTATTTAAGCAACTCCAAACAGATGCTCAAAAACATGAATAGTGAGATAAGCACAACTCCTATGCCTTCATTTTATTCCAATTGGTTACAACTCTATCTTGATTTCGCAAATCCACCTTATGAAATAGCAATTTTAGGTGAGGACGCACTTGCCAAAAGAAAGGAATTACAGAAAAATTACCTCGGTAACTCCTTAGTGCTTGGTGGTGCAACAGAGGGTAGCCTCGCACTGCTAAAGGATAAGTTACAAGAGGGAGAAACATATATTTACGTTTGTCAAAATAAAGTATGTAAGATACCGGTGACAGATGTATCAAAAGCACTAGAATTAGCGCAACCAAATTAGGATGATGCATGCAATAAAAGGAATTTGGGTGTCCCGCTAAAGCGGCGTTCCCTTCCATACTCCGCTATTCACTCGGTCTTACCCTTTGGGTACGACTCTGACTTTGTCAGATATTCCAGGCAACTGACACGGAGCAGTTAACAATTTTAAACTGAGTTTTTTATGTGAACTTATTGGACTCAGCTACTTCACTTCAGTAACATCTAAATACTCAGGACCTCCATCTACCGGATAACCAGCAATCTTAGTTCCTACCACTGTTACACTCTGACCAACAAAGTCATCCAGACTTACAGAAGAGCTTCTAAGTGCATAGCCACCTATTGTATGCGTTCCATATTGAAAAGTAGTAATCCCTAACTCTTCAAGAACCCCACTTACTTCAACATTATTCATATTGCTATTATTATTATTACTATCGCATGCATTAAATGAAAAACAAATAAACAGAGCGATGAAAATTGATTGTAAAGATTTCATAAAAAATATACGATTTTGCTGAAGTTTTATTGTGCTCTTTATCCCCGAATATACTTCTGACTTGTCGTTTATATACCTAACAAATTAATATTCCTACATATTATAAGACCCACCGTTGATGTCCAGTGTCGCTCCCGCAATAAAACCATCGTATTCAGAGGCAAGATATAATACCGCCCGTGCGACGTCATCTGCATTACCCGCTCTATTTATAGGAATTCCAGACACCGTTTTGGCAGCTGATTCTTTCGTGGTATGTGTATTATGAAATGCGGTACCCAGAATTAGACCAGGAGCGACAGCATTGACTCGTACACCATGTGGACCTAATTCGGATGACAGAGCTCTAGTGAACGTAAGTATTGCTCCTTTGCTTGTAGAATAGGCTAGAGATCCAGCATGTCCACCTTTTCTTCCCGCGAGTGATGCTAAGTTGACAATACTACTATTCTCATTTTTGATTAGAAAGTGTGAAGCCGCTCTTGTGACAAAAAGCATAGAAGTAAGATTTATATCGAACACTTTTTGCCAAAACTCTGGTTCTATTTCTTCTAATCTTTTACGCGCAACTAAAGACCCTGCATTATTAATTAGAATATCCAATCCACCTAATGCACTTGCTGTTTTTTCTACAATATTTTTCGCTTCACTTTCATTTGTAAGATCAGCTTGAACGGCAACTGCTTTTTGACCTAAACCTGTTGCTAATGCTACTAATTCCTCCGCTTTTTCTGAGCTTGAAAAATAATGTATGGCAACATTAGCTCCTGAATTAATTAATTGCTTAGTTATTGCTTCACCTATCCCCTGCGCTCCTGCAGTGATCAGTACATTCTTATTTTTAAGCTTTTCACTCATATATATATATTGATTTGTATTGTTTATTTATCTTATTTATTCCTTTTCATAAGGGTCTTTAGATTAGAATGAAAGGTATATCCTTTCTTAGGATAAACTATATCGGTAGCTAATTTCCTTTATCATTCCTCTTTGCCTTGTTCTTTATTTCAGATTTTCTCATTGGCATTCCGTCTATTAATCCAAATAATTCTTCTTTTTTAAGAATCTCTTTCTTTTCTAGTTTTATTCCACCATCCAAACCAATTAAAATAACTTTAAATTCTTTCCCCTTACTCTTAGAATGATCACCTCTATTCTCTATGCTTTTCCAAGTCTCAGAATTTGGGTCTGGGGGGAAATGCGTTGTTCTAAATTCATTCTCAATAATTTCAATTAATATCAATTTTCTATCTTCTAATTCTTGCTTTGAATTAGCCAATGCCTCCAATTGATCTTTATATTCTGTATTAGATATACTTGGTGATTCGATTATTAAAATTCTGTTCTTCCATTTGTATTCTTCTAATTCTTGCCCTTGTAAACTGAAAATAGAAAGTAAGCCTATTAGTATCATCTGAATCCATTTTTTCATAGTATCTATTGTAATGTAAGAGAGAAATTATTTTGGGTAAATCAAGAGTAACAACAAAACCGTTATTCAGTGATCTCATCATCATATTCTTCCGCCTTTCAATTACCTAAAGCTACTTCTTTGATTGAATTTAATAAACGTTTTTGAAAACTTTATTCATGCAAATTTTTCGTATTGCACCACAAATTATTACATGACGATTATTGTTTGTGAACTTACTCCAATATCTGTATATACAGATATTAGATAAACACCTTCTGGCAAATCTGCCACATTAAGTTGCATGCTTGACGATTTGTTTAGATTACATTTGGTAGTCAACAACTGTCCATTAAAATTCGAAATTTCTAATTTTAGTATTTCCTTGACAGACGTAACAAAAACTTCCTGGCTACTTGGGTTTGGGAATATTTGAAATTCTAAAGACGACAATCCATCATCTGTTGATGAGGTGATTGCAACAGTTGTTATTGTCGTATTCGTAATTATTGGGAAATTGTAGTCAAAGTATATCGCAGCGGTATTCTCGATAACATCTCCAAGTAATAAGTCTTCTTTGGTCTTTACTTTAAATATCACATTACCATCATTGTCCTCATCATTAAAAGGCAAGTAGATATCTGCAAACACAAACTCTACAATATCGCCATTTATCAACGTGTTCATCCTATGACTAGAAGAAACAATTTCTAGAGTTTCTATGTCTAATACTGCTGAATCCAGAGAATCTCTTACTACAATATTTATGGCCTCTGCCGACCCAGTATTTTCAAATCGAATCATGTAATGTAAAAACTCTCCTACAAGTTCAGGTTCTAACTTTGTACCTTCTAAACATGTTTTGTCATTCGGGTCAAAAGAGTTTACAACAATTTGACGTATCGGACTTTGATTATTAGATGGCTTAATGTCCACATTTGCGCTTAAATCTATATTTGCTATGAAGCTCAGTACATCGCCGTCATTAATTGGTGGCGTATCCATAGGACTGTTTACTCGAAATGATAACTGTATTTCCCTTGTTTCAAATGGCATTAGATCCATAAATTGCCACACAATTTTTCCTTCTTCAACAGTACTTTCTATTGGGATTGCACTTAAATAGTCTAAAACATTTTCTTGATAAAAAAGCTGGATAATTCCCGAGTTTACAGTATTCCCATTGTTTGTGTAAATGACTTTATATTCGGCATCAAAACCTGGTCTAGCGTCTTCAGTTGGGATAAAAACAATGCTCACATCTGATTGTACTCCTCTAGGGCTTACACAGATATCTTGATAAACGATGGAGTCATCCTCTGGCAGCATTACAAAAAAGTCACTTGGTTCTATCATGAACAAGGATTCATCCAATACCGGAGTAATTGTGTAATCCCCTTCATTAAACCTAAGTGAATAGCTATCTGAGGTGCTACCATTGATAATCCCTGTTTCTATCCCATCAGATATATGGAACTTTACACCACTCAAGTCAAAATTGTTCTCATCACAATTCTCATCATTTTGATTGTAGAATATTTGACCAATTACAAAATACGGAAGTCCTCCATTGGTATGAGGACAATAACTATTAACAGTAAGACCAGGAATATTAAAATCACTAATAACTCCATCAACTTCAAAATCATCAGCGCATACAAAGTATAATTCACCTAAGCTCCAAGGGAATTCTATATTATCTTCGAATCCATTCTTCATAAATAGGGTTTCCAATTGCCACATATTCCGAATAGTTGTTTCACACCCAGGTGGAATGTTACTTAGGTTTAATGTTCTAAGTGGTGTGCTACCACAATCCAGTTCTGTTAATTGCGTAAGATTCGTAATATCTAATCGTTCAAACGAATTATTCGAGCAATCCAAAACGCGCAACTCAGTGAGTCTAGACACATCGAGTATTGAGAACCGATTCACCTCACACTCTAATCTTTCAAGTTTAACAAGATCAGCTACGTCTAAAACTTCAATCTCATTTTTATCGCAGTTCAGAAACGTTAGATCAAACGTCTCGGCTACATCAAGTACTACAATATCATTATTAAAACAATTAAGCGACACAAGTGAATCAAGTTCGCTGACATCAAGTGTCACTAAATCATTAATCCTGCAGTTCAATGATTTTAAGCCTGGCAAATTGAGTAATGTTAATTCTGTCATCTCATTTTGCTCACAATTAATACTATGAAGCATTGATTTGTCACTCACTTCCAGAGTTGCAATATCGTTTAAGTTACAATTCAAAAATTCTAGTATTGGTAATGGGGATAGGTCTAATTCGGTCAAATTATTAAAACTACATTCTAACCATTGTAAAGATCCGTTCGCACTAAAATCTAATTCGCTCAATCCATTAAATGCACAATCAATAAACTCTAAATTATTTAAGCTATTAAGATCAATGTTTCTTATACTATTTCTTTCACAATTTAGATGTTCTAAAGCGGGTAAGTCGTCTAATAGAAGTGTATCAATTTCATTGATGCTGCAATTGAGATAAACCAAATTGGTTAAAGAAGAGATTTCTAAATATTCTAGATTATCGTTATTAATAATTGTCAAAGAATCCAGATTTACAAATGCATTTATACCGGTGTAGTCCACAATAGGATCTTCATCAGATATAAGTTTCTCAACTAACTCCGCTTCGGTAGTCTGAATCGCTCCATCATTATTTATATCAATGCCTTGTGTAATTAGAAAAATAAGAAAATCAGGGTCGGGAATGTCAACCGTCTGAGCATATAAAGAAAGACTAAAAAGGAATCCTATGGATAGAGTGGAAATGTATTTCATAATATGCATCATTGATATCTAAGGTAGAACTTTACGATTGTAAAAACAATTCATTTAATATAAGTTAGCAGTTTTGCATGAGTTGCCTGGAAGGTGGACGAAGTCCAGACTCGTCAGAGGCCGACCGAACAGGGAGCCTGGAAGGGAACGACCCGAGGCACGAGGGGCATGCCCAAATAATAGTCAAACACAATATTATAACTAAAAAAAGGCAAGCAAAACATCTCTTTTGGAGCAATTTTGCAGAATCAATTCAGAATGTTTATTTTCGCAAAAATTATAAGACTTAGAAATGGGAAGAGCATTTGAATTTAGAAAAGCTAGAAAATTTAAGAGATGGGCAAAAATGGCTAAAGTATTTAGTCGTTTAGGAAAAGATATAGTAATCGCTATAAAAGAAGGTGGCCCCGATCCGGATACAAATTCTAAGTTACGCGCAGTTATGCAAAACTGTCGTGCTGCAAACATGCCAAAAGACATTGTAGAGCGTGCAATTAAAAAAGCAAAAGATAAAGACACCTCTGACTATAAAGAAGTTGTTTTTGAGGGATATGGCCCACACGGCATCGCAATTATTGTAGAGACGACAACTGACAATAATCAACGTACAGTAGCCAACGTAAGAAGTTATTTTAACAAATATGGTGGTTCTCTAGGAACATCTGGTTCTGTATCATTTATGTTTGATCACAATTGCTTTTTCAAGATTAGCAAAGAGGGGCATGATGATTTAGAAGAACTGGAGTTAGAACTGATTGATTTTGGTGCGGAAGAAGTGTTTGATGAAGAGGATGGGATTATGATCTATGGCCCGTTTGAGAAATATGGAAGTTTGCAATCAGGATTGGAGGAGAACAACTATACGATCATCTCTTCTGGGTTTGACAGAATACCTACGAACAATAAAGAATTGAATGAGGAACAAATGCAGGAAATAGATAAGCTCCTAGAAAAATTAGATGAAGATGATGATGTTTCTACCGTGTATAATAACATGACAGATAACAGAGATCACTCTGGGGAGGAATCATAATTCTCGCAGCTTATGATTCTCGCACAATACAGTGCGGGCAGGATATTTATCAAGCAAACGCTGATCATGTGTAGCAAATATTGTCGCTGTCTTATATTTTGAAGTCAGGTTCTTGATAAGCTGAATAATTTCATCAGAAGATTCCTGATCGAGGTTACCTGTCGGTTCGTCTGCAATAATCAATTCTGGGGCATTTAGTATAGCTCTAGCAATTACCAATCGCTGCTGCTCCCCACCTGACAAATCATGCACTTTTTCCTTCAACTTATCTGACAGATGTACATAAGCTAATACCTCTTCAATTTTTTCTCTGATAAGCTTGTCTTCTTCCCAACCTGTGGCTTGTAAGACATAATCAAGATTTTCTTCTACTGTCCTACCATTAAAAAGATGAAAATCTTGAAAAATGATTCCCAATTTCCGTCGGAAGGTAGGTAGGTTCATGCGATTTAATTCAAACAAATTCGTGTCACAAACCTTTGCTGTTCCTGACTCTATTCTTGCGTCACCATATAAAGCTCTGCAAAAGCTAGATTTGCCACTGCCACTATTTCCTATTAAATAGCAGAATTCAGCATCTACTATATCAAATTCAACGTTCTCTAATATGAGCTTTTGTTCATTGTAGATATTCACGTCTTTAAGCTCTATGATCTTATTCAGTTTCATATGCTTGCAAAACTAGCTATATATTATGAATTATTGTAATACGGAAAATGAGAAGCTAAACAACATAGATCTTATTAGGTTTTAGCTGTATTCTTCTTTAGATTTGTTCTAAAGAAAACAAAGCAAGCGCTTGTTACGTTTTTAGGGTATAAATTTGCATTATGAAACAATACCATCTCCTTGGAATTTTAATGATCGTTGTCGCTATCGTGATATTCTTATCTGCTGCCGATGATGTTACTACTTATGCGAATTTTAGCGATGCGTTAGAGCAGAGCAATGAGGTAAAGATATCTGGTAAGCTGGCTAAGGGCAAGAAGATGATATACGATCCTCAAAATGACCCAAATAACTTCACATTCTATCTTACAGATTCTGACGGTAAGACAGAAAAAGTAATTCTGACGCAACCTAAACCGCAAGATTTTGAGTTGGCAGAGCAAATTGTGATAACTGGTAAACGAAAACAGGGCACCTTTATGGCAAGTAGTGTTCTTACGAAATGCCCTTCAAAATATAAAGACGAAGAGCTCCTTCTTCAAGCTGAGAGTTAATGGAGTCACTCCAGTATATAGGCGAATCATTATGGCAGGGTAATTTAGGACATCTTTGCATTGTGCTAGGATTTTGTTCAGCACTCTTCTCTGTGTATGCGTATTTCCGACAAACCAATGATCAAATAAATGGTGTTGATAATAACTGGTTGCAATTAGGACGTGCTGGTTTTTTATTACACAGTGTTTGTTTCTTGGCACTCATAGGTATTTTGTTTGCAATTATGATAGGTCAGCATTATGAATACAAATACGTATTTGAACATGTTTCACCTGATCTACCCATGCGATATATCTTTTCTGCATTTTGGGAGGGACAAGAAGGAAGCTTTCTCCTATGGATGTTTTGGCATATAATTCTCGGAGTTTTTATACTCCTAAAAGCTGGTAAATGGGAAGCTCCTGTACTTGCCGTTGTCGCTTTAGTCAATGTTTTTATAAGTACTATGATCTTGGGGCTTCATATAGGGATCGGAGATACATTCTATAAGCTTGGAGCTAATCCAACGTTACTTTTAAGAGAAACCTTGGAGGCGCCTATATTTGCGCGCGCAGATTATTTGGACGTTTTGCCAAAAGGCAGTGGACTAAACCCATTGTTACAAAATTACTGGATGACTATTCATCCGCCTACTTTATTCCTTGGGTTCGCATCCGTAACCATACCGTTTGCATATGCTATTGCGGGGTTATGGACGAAGCAACATAAGGAATGGTTAGCTCCTTGTCTTAAATGGTCTCTATTTTCAGCTGGGTTTCTGGGAACAGGAATTATCATGGGAGGTGCATGGGCATATGAGGCTCTTACATTTGGTGGATATTGGGCATGGGATCCCGTTGAGAATATGTCACTGGTTCCCTGGATAATTATGGTAGCTGGTATTCATACAAACCTCATTGCAAAGAGCACGGGCTATTCCATAAAAACCACTTACTTACTTTATATCCTAAGTTTCGTACTCATACTGTATTCAACCTTCCTGACACGTAGTGGTGTTCTGGGGGATTCCTCCGTGCATGCATTTACTGAAATGGGACTTGAGTGGCAATTGGTTGCATTTGTTGTCTTCTTCTTTCTCTTGGGTGTGGGTTTATATGCATATCGTCAAAAATCGATTCCAGTTTTCAAAAAGGAAGAAGCGATTGATTCCAGAGAATTTTGGATGTATATAGGATCGCTTGTCTTGCTTTTTTCAGGTGTAATAATAGCTGCTAGTACGAGTCTTCCTGTTTATAATAAAATACGGACGTTCTTTGATCCAGATTTCTTGGGTAGAGTCATAACTGATCCCATATCCCATTTCAACAAATTTCAAATCTGGATAGCAGTTTTTATTGGGATTCTATCATCGCTAACATTATTTTTAAGATACAAAGGTCAGTCAAGCATTGCTAACAAAAAAGGAATAGTTACGAAAGCTATCAGCTTTGCAGCAATTGCGGCAGTCCTCACCTTTATATGTAGTTATTGGATAGATTTAGATGCATGGCAGTATATCATTTTGGCATTCTGTAGCTTTTTTGCTATTACGTCAAACCTCTATTACATATTTTCATTCGGATGGAAAGGTGTTCGATTGGCAAGTGCTGGATTTAGTCATTTTGGTTTTGGTGCTATGATAATTGGGGCATTAGCTAGTGGGTTGAATGAGAGTCACATTAGTAAAAATCCTTTTGCTATGCGTGGTCTTATGGATGATGAAGACCTTTCTACCGTTGTACAACTGATTAAGAATGAACCTATGTTCACGGAAGATCACTGGATAACCTATGAGGGAGATACTACGATAGGAAATCAACGGATATTTGATATAAATTTCAGAAAAGTCGATAAAGAAGGAAATACACTTGAGGAGTTCAATGTTTCTCCAAACGTATTGTACTCCAATGACTTTAATAAAGTGGCCGCATCTAATCCAGACACAAAGCACTATCTCTCTAAGGATATATTTACATCCATTGCGTCCCTTCCAAAATCGCAAATGGATGTCAAGTTTGCAAAAGAATTGGAAGACAGCCTTCAGTACATTAAGTATGAAGGTATGCTTGGCGATTCTATTTACACACGTAAATACTATGGAATTATTAAGGATGTCAGCTATGCTCCAAAGAATGCTGATTACATAAGAGAAGGCCATGAAGTAGGCATTGGTGTAGAGCTAGAATTAAGAGATGTAAATAGTGACGAATCACATACGGTGCAACTTGCAGCAGGTCTAGAAGATAATTTAATTTTTACTTACCCAGTTGTCGTGGATGCATTTAAAATGAAAGTAAAGGCGAGCGAAGATATATTTAATTCGTTTTTTACTGCAGAACCCGAGCTCGACTACCAAGAGTTTATAGTAAAGGCAAACGAAACTATCAATTATGATGGGCTACAGATTAATGTAAAAGGTTTTGATCGCGCACCTGAAAATACGAACTATCAAAGTTTAGAAACCGATATCGCTGTAGGTGCAATTTTGGAAGTCCAAAGTCCAGAGCGCACATTTACCATGGAACCGATCTATCTCATCAGGGAAATGCGCCCAATGGGTGTTAAGGATTATGACCTGGTAGAGGGTATTCATGCACGATTTACGCACATTGATCCCAATACAGATTCATACACCATACGACTTGCAAGAGACGACAGATCAAATCCAATCGTCCCAATAGAAATAGCTGAAAATGTACCAAGATCTGATCTCATCGTTTTAGAAGCCAAAGTATTCCCAGGAATAAACCTAGTATGGTTAGGTATGATACTTATGATGTTAGGATTCTTCCTTGCATTGATAAATAAGTTAAAAAAACGATGAAAAAGCTGAAGATTGTAGCAATAGGGGCTGGCAATGTAGCAACGCAGCTCGTTCCGCACTTCTTCAAAAAAGGGCACACGATCTTGCAAGTTTATAGTCGGAATATAACACATGCTTCTCCCCTCGCGAAAAAATCTAAAGCAGAAGCCATCGATCAATTTGATCATGTCGTTGCTGATGCAGATGTATACTACCTCATGGTGTCCGATGATGCCATAGAACCACTGGCAAAAGAACTCAGTAAGTCCATTGACAAGTCTTCAGTGATACTACATTGTTCTGGCTCAAAATCGTCTAAAATATTGAAGGGCGCTAGCATGCATTATGGGGTTTTATACCCACTCCAAACATTCACGAAAGAGGCCAAAGTAAACCTTGCAAAGGTACCTGTATTTACCACAGGGAATAGTAAGCATGCGCGAGAACTCGCTACCCAACTCGGAATGGATATTTCCAAAAGTACATATCAATTAAGCGACAAGAAAAGAACGGAACTTCATTTAGCAGCGGTGGTTTGTAACAACTTTGTACATCACCTTTTCGTTAAATCATCTGACTACTTAAAATCTAAACGTATTCCTTTTGAATATTTACTTCCTTTAATAGAGAATACAACTAAGAATGCCGCTCACACTGATATAAAGAAAAATCAAACAGGGCCAGCAAAACGCAAAGACAATAAAACGATAAAAACGCATTTGGAGATGCTACAGAGTGACCCAGATTTTAAGAAATTATATGCTGCGTTAAGTAAAAGTATAAAAGCAACACATACATGAGAATAGTAGGCGAAATTGAACATCCGTTATTAAAAATCACCATTTTCCAACATGAGAACAAGTATACTGTTCAGGTAGAAGACGGACAGGTGACCCAAAGCTATAAGTTCAGAGAGGACAGTTCATTGGATTCAGTGGAAACGGTTAAGGCAATGTTTTCCAAAGAATTAGACACAATCAGTAAGACAAATGTGCAAATGCAATCTGTAATGGGCTCTATAGCAGGCCGAATTACAGAAAAGAACCAACTTCCAAAGATCATATAGTTTGAAACGAATAGGATATATCTTCTTTCGTTTTTTCGTAGCTGCTTTCAGCCTTGTTCCCTTTTCGCTCATATACGTCAAATCGGATGCTATCGCATTCATATTGCAGCACATTGTAGGATATCGAAAGAATGTCATAGATACCAATTTGAATATCGCCTTTCCTAAAAAGACAAAAGCAGAACGTGCTCAACTCCGAAAAGATGCGTACAGGAACTTGTCTGATATCATGGTAGAATCATTTAAAGGCTTCACCACAAATCCCCAAAAGCTAAAACAAAAATATACAATAGAAAAGCCAGAATATATTGACAAGTGGTTTGAGCAAGGGCAAAATATCATTCTCGTCTGTGGACATATCGGCAATTGGGAATGGGCGACGTATACTTTTCCGCTGTATTATCAGCATAAGATAATTGGGCTTGTAAATCGAATTAAGAATCCATTCATTGACAAATACTCATTTGGAAAGCGAACGAGTACAGGAAGTGGTGTAATACGCTTGGAAGATTCAAGAGAAGAAATTTTCAATTCGACTAAACCCGTATTATTAGTCTATGTTGCTGATCAAAACACCACGGATACAAAGAATGCAATTATCACTAAGTTCTTCGGTATGGAGACACATTGTTTACATGGTGCCGAGACTATGGCTAAAAGGAATAATTGGCCTGTGATCCATCTCAGAAGCAAACGCATCAAACGGGGACACTACCACTTGTCTCCTGAGATTATCACGGAGAACCCACGAGAGGAAGCAGATGGCGCTATCACTCAGAAATTCATGAGTAGATTAGAAGTTCTTATCAAAGAAGATCCTGCAATGTGGCTTTGGTCGCATAAGCGTTGGAAAAGGAATGTCAATTACTCCGCCTAGTTAGATACACAATCAGGAATTAAGAATATCTTTGTAACTCAACAGAAATTATGTTAGAAGCGATAAGTCCTATAGATGGCAGATATGCAGCTAAGACCAAGGTCTTACAGAATTATTTTTCAGAATTCGCGCTGTTTAAATATAGAGTGCAAGTCGAAGTAGAATATTTTATTGCACTTTCAGAACAAACCGAAATTATCCAACTTTCTGATAATCAAAAAAATAGTCTACGAAGTTTATATAAAGAATTTACCACGGCACAGGCACAGAAAATCAAGGATATTGAGAAAACAACGAACCACGATGTCAAAGCCACAGAATATTTTATCAAAGAGGCTTTGGATATATTGGATCTAAGTGCAGAGAAGGAGTGGATACACTTTGGGCTGACATCACAAGATGTAAACAACACTGCTGTCCCCATAAGTCTCAAAGACTTTTTACAGGATGAATTCTATGGCCAATTAGATGGACTGTTGAGTAAGTTAAAAGAGAAGGCTGAACTATATGATGGGATTCCTATGCTCGCGCGCACACATGGTCAACCAGCCTCTCCTACTACCTTGGGAAAAGAATTCTATGTGTTTATAGAACGTTTAGATGATCAGATTTTATTATTAAAAAACCTTCCGATCAAGGCCAAATTTGGAGGTGCCACAGGTAATTTAAATGCACATAAAGTAAGTTTCCCAGATCAAGATTGGAGAGTGTTCGCAGATAATTTCGTTGAGAATTATCTACAATTGACACGTTCAAAATATACAACACAAATTGCACACTACGATCACTTGGCTGCGATCTTTGACAACCTGAATAGAATCAATACTATCCTAATTGATCTTTGTAGAGATATCTGGACGTACATTTCCATGGATTACTTTACTCAGAAAACGGTTGCAGGCGAAATAGGATCTTCAGCAATGCCACATAAAGTAAACCCTATTGATTTTGAAAATGCGGAGGGAAATCTAGGAATTGCAAATGCTCTTTTTAACCACTTGAGCGATAAATTACCTATCTCTAGATTACAAAGAGATCTGACAGACAGTACTGTTCTAAGAAATATCGGAGTTCCATTTGCGCATAGTGTCATCGCCATTACTTCTTTACTTAAAGGCTTATCAAAAATTGAATTAAATCAAGACAAGTTGAACGCAGACTTAAGCGATAATTGGGCAGTTGTCGCAGAAGCAATTCAAAACATATTGCGCAGAGAAAAGGTAGACAAGCCCTATGAGAAGTTAAAAGACCTTACAAGAGGAAACAAAGGAATCACAGAAGCGAGTATAAAAGACTTCATTTCAGGATTGGATATTGACGAGAAAGTGAAAGAGGAATTGAGACTTATCACACCGTTTAACTATATTGGGTATACTTAAAACCTAAACAATGTTAAAGGAGCTATTTAAGATACTAGGTTTTGCTGGAAAGAAAGCAAGCGAATCGATTGGTAAGTCTGTTGATTTTGTAGACGAAGCATTGGAGAAAGAATACATTACTGGCTCTATTGAGAAGACCAAAGAGCTGACAGGTTCTATTGTTCAAAAAGCAGGAGTAGCCTATCAAACGGGAATGAATAAACTGGATGAATTCTCTCAATCTGAAAATTATACGGAGCTAAAAGATAAAGCAAAATCATTTGCAGATAAGCTAGAAGAGAAAGCAGACCAACTTATTGAAAAAGGGAAAGAAACTGTCGAAGACAACCCTAAAATACAATCTACCATTGACAAGATAAAACAAGAAGGGAAAGACGTAATGGGTAAAATCGGAGAGACAAAAGATAACTTGGGTAAGAAGCTAGAGGACAGCATCTTTGGAGAAGAGGAATAATCTATGTACTACATAAAGAGTATCCGTCCTTTTAATCTTGTCATCGTAGCGTTGACTCAGCTCCTCCTCTACTACATCGTAATTCTGCCTAGTTTAGAGTATGCAGAAGTAACCAACCTTCTCAATCCCTTTCTTCTAATTTTTCTTGTAATAGATACTATGCTAATTGCAGCTTCTGGGTATGTCATCAATGATGTAATAGACGAGGAATCAGATCAAATTAACAACAAACTGAAAGAGGGTTTTGTATCTGAGAAAGCACAAATTTGGTACGTCTTCCTCGTCATTCTTTCTATGCTAATAGCACTATTCATTGCATATAAGATTGATAATCTGGCTTTATTTATGTTAAACCCGTTTGCAATATTGTTACTCTTTCTCTATTCAAAGTATTTTAAGAAAATGGCTTTACTAGGGAATATAGTCGTAGCTCTATTTTGTGCATTCGTTCCTGGCATCCTGTGGTTTGCAGAAAGAAAGGCGTATCAATCGTATTTAGATTCAGATGTTTTTGATTTGCTCACGCATAATTTAGGGGGCTTTATGGCTTTTGGTTTTATGGCGACGATGTACCGAGAAATTGTAAAAGATATTGAAGACATAAATGGTGACAAGTTAGCCAACTATCGCACACTACCGGTAGAATGGGGTTTAGAGAGAGCAAAAATAGCGGCTTTATTTTTTGGATTTCTATTTCTACTTCTTGAGTTTGTTTGGTGTAATGCAACTGCCAAAGATGTACATGTTACATTGACAGTAATTTTTATTGGAATAGTCATTCTTCCTACAATCTATACGCTTAGAAAATTATTTAAGGCCAATGTGTCTACTGACTTTGGACATATCAGTAAATCAATCAAGGGAATTATGCTCACAGGTTTGATTTATCTATTAGTTTTGTTCTTCTATGAATTTTCTGACAAAATATAAATTGATCTTAGCGAGTAAATCGCCTAGAAGAAAGGAATTGCTTGAGAACGCGAGAATCCCCTTTGAGATTCGACTAAAGGAGGTAGAGGAAACATATCCTCCTGGAATGATCATTCACGATGTCCCTAAACATATCGCCCGATTAAAAGCCGAGCCGTTTCAATCACTAAAGGAAGACGAGGTACTCCTTACGGCTGATACAATGGTTGTGTTAGGTACTGAAATTTTAGGAAAACCAAAAGACAGGGACAATGCGTTCGAAATCCTTAAGAAATTAAGCGGTGCAGAGCATACGGTAATCACAGGTGTTCATTTGAAATCTAATACAAAGGATCATACGTTCGATCAACATACGGAGGTTGTCTTCTACCCTCTTACTGATAAGGAGATCAACTATTACATTGATGAATTTGAACCCTTTGATAAAGCGGGAGCATATGGCATTCAAGATTGGATAGGCCTATGTAAAGTAAATGGCTTAAGAGGGTCGTATTCCAACGTTATGGGTTTGCCAATGGAAAGACTTTATCACGAATTGAGGGATTTTACTGCTAGGCTTGATCGCTCTAATAATTAACTTGGATTATGCACAAGCTTTAATATATTAAAACAAAGCCAGTCTCCATCTTGATGCACAGCTGTAACTTTAAAGCCTGCATCCAAATACTTTTCTTCAATAAGGAAACGGTCAGACTCTAAGATCCCCGACATTAAAACTTGTCCATTATCTTTTAATAAGTCGAATAGCTTAGTTGCTTGATTTATAAGAACAGTTCTATTTATATTTGCCAAGATAATATCATAGGAGGCTCTATCTAAAGCGTCTAAATCTCCCTGCGTAATTTTAACGTTGGAGACTGCATTGATTTCTACATGTTCCTTCGCATTATCAATAGAGTTCTTATCAATGTCAATGGCATCAACCACAGAAGCTCCCATTTTATCTGCTAGAACTGAAAGGATACCAGTGCCACAGCCATAATCGAGAATAGTTTTTTGCGAAAAATCAAGGTTTGACATTTGGCGTATCATCATGGATGTTGTCTCATGGTGTCCTGTGCCAAACGCCATTTTTGGACTAATTTCGATCTCATGGATATAACCAGTTTCTTTAGGATGAAAACTGGCTCTGATATGACAAAAACTATCAATACTTACTGGCTTAAAATTAGATTCCCACACAGCATTCCAATTGGTATCCTCTAATTCTTCAATTTCATATGTCATGGAATATTTTATAGAAAGTGCATCTAAATTAGCTTTCAAATTATCATTCCAATTATCCTTAAGTATATAAGCTATTAGCGATTCTGTTTCAAAATACGAATCAACTTCCGAGTCAGAAAGTTCCGCTATGATATTTTCATAAAGTGAATCTGGGCAGGAAAAAATTATACTGAGAAATGCCATATGTTATTTAATGGCTTGTTTATTTTTGTGTTTGATCGTGGAAGGAGCTACTCCAATCTCCGCATCTATGAAAAAATCGGGAAAATTTGTTTGTATTCCCATCTTTACAATTGCTAGATGGTGAATAGCATGATCATATGCATATAAGAGCTCTCTTCCAATAGATGAGCTAACGCGTTTTCTATTGGGTAAATCATCTATGCCAAATTCAGTGACGACATCAATGAGTGTATCTTCATCTAAAGACATGATGATCTTGGACAAACTCATGAAATTTAATGCTGCATTATGGGTATACCGCTCGATATCTGGATTGCGCTCTCGGTCAGCATAATCTAACTCTCCAATCTCAATGCTCCGAACTATGGAATTGTAAAAATCATAAATGTGACGAATGTGTTGACCTATGCAAGAACCGTTATATAATTCTAATTCCTTCGTGTACTGACCATCATTCATTCTTGAAAGAAGTTCACCTATCTGCCTGAGAATCAAATTACTACCTTGTCTACAATCCATTCGTTTATGTTGGAAAAATAAATATAGAATTTTATTAATCTAATCAATCATTTTAACTGCTTTTAATGTGTTTAACATCAGAGCCGTGACAGTCATAGGTCCCACACCTCCAGGAACGGGTGTCATATGGCTTGCTTTCGCGCTAACTCCCTCAAAATCAACGTCTCCTACTAGCCTGTATCCGCGTTTTTTGCTAGGGTCATCAATTCTGTTAATGCCTACATCCACGATAACTACGCCTTCTTTTACCATATCAGCTTTAAGAAATTCAGGAATACCGAGAGCTGCTATAATGATATCTGCTTTACGTGTAAATTCTTCAAGATTTTTAGTCCTACTATGGGTAAGGCTAACTGTTGCATTACCAACATTTGATTTTCGTGATAAAAGTATAGATATGGGAGTTCCAACTATATTACTTCTTCCCATTACAACAATGTGTTTTCCATTTGTCTCTATGCCTGCACGTTCTAATAGAAGTAATATACCATAGGGAGTAGCTGGCAGGAAACAGTCTAAACCCTGCGCCATCTTACCAAAATTATTTGGATGAAATCCATCTACGTCTTTCTTAGGGTCAATCCTAAGCGTCACTTTCTCTGGATCAATATGCCTAGGTAATGGCAACTGAACAATGAAGCCATTGACGTCATCATTCGCATTTAAGTTGTCTATAATACATAATAATTCCTCTTCCGTGATTGATTCATCTTTTCTTATTAAAGTGGATTCAAAGCCTACTTCTTCACAGGACCTAACCTTATTTCTAACATAAGATTCGCTTGCTGGATTTTCTCCAACTAGAACTGCTGCTAAGTGTGGGATATCTTTGCCTGCAGCCTTGCGCAGATCTACTTCTTTAGCAATTTCGAGTTTAATTTGTTTCGATAATGCTCTACCATCTAATAATTCCAATACATATTGTTTTAGATGGGCTAAAATAAGAATATTAGTCTTTCTCTGTATTCTTTATTTAGCTCAAATAAAAAAGGACCCACAAAATGTGAGTCCTTTAGGTTCTATGATCACTACTTCTTCTATTTCTTGAAAAACTTCTCGCTATATGTATTATTAGAGCTGTTCACAACTGAAATATACATTCCTGTTTCTAAGCGTGCTATATCTATTTGTACTCTTCCTGTTCCTGCAACCTGACGAATAAGCATTCCAGATGTATTAAAAATTTCAATAGTTACATTTTCTTCCTGTCCAAACTCATATTGTAATGTTCTATCCGTAAGTGTGCTAATGAGCCCACGGCTTGACTGTCTATCTATCTCTATTACTCTGACATCAGAATAATATTTTTTTCCATCATTCTCAAGCTTACGGAGCCTGTAATAGTATTTGCCCGCTTGCAAATTCTTGTCATTGAAGTTATAGGCAGTTGCTAATGTGTTCTTTGCGTCTACACTACCAATGGACCTCCAGTCAGAAATCCCATTTTTAGACCTTTCTATAATATAAGTAAGCGCTTCTCCATATTCGTTAGATGTCCAGGAAATATAAGCTGAATTATTATTTGCAAGTTCTACTTGAAAATCTAACAATTCAAAATCTAAACTGATTGCATTCTTATTTATAATCGGAATTTCAATCCACGCTGATCTACAATCTCTTAAATTATTTGCTTGCAAAGTGCTTTGAACTGTATATGCAGTAAGAACACCATGGTTCCCATTTTCCACATTATCAATTAGCTGTATTGTCCATTCTCCTTGTATCTGGCTGCTGAGTAGTGTACTTAGCGAGCTTAATGGTTGCACTGTTTGCTCTGTTGAGATTGTACAATCTATGTTGGTAGCTCCTCCTTCCGCAAAAGTTAAATTAAGATTCGCAACTCCTGCGCATGCATTATTTAACAAGTTTATGACAGTTCCATCTGGGTGTATTAAATTTACCTGTAATTCTTCTATTGCATCATGCTTAAGCTGTAGAGAAATCTTAAGATCAGATATTACACCATTTTCAGTTATGTAGATAGTTTCTTCTGTAATCTCATTCATTCCTCCTACTGAGACTTGCATAATATCTTCTGACTGTATAAAATCATATTGCATGATTGAGATGTCTTCTTCACATATTTCATATTCAATTCTGTCAATACCTTCAAAATCAAAATCTGGTAAATATGTAAGGTTACCGTCTTGATCATATGTCATACTCCCGTTGGTGGGGCCATTTAATATTGAAATTTGTGTATCGTCATAATAACCATAAAATAGATCATTAAACTTGAAATTGTCATTCAGTTCTTCCACATTACATACACCGACCGTATTGTTCTGAGCTACTGGAAAATGCCTTCTACATGCAAAGTTTTGCTCAATTACATCAATAAAAATAGTGGCCGGAGTACATATGTCTCCTACGCAAACCTCATACGTAAATACATCTTTTCCCGTAAAATCATAATCCGTTATGTAACTAAATGTTCCATTTGAATTAAGTACCAAATTTCCATGGCTTGCATCAGTAAGCAATTTATACTGTACCGGAAGTCCAGCATTGTTTACGATTGAGTTATGTCTATTGAGTTGGTAGTTTATAAAATTTGTATTCTCTGTAAACGTAAGCCCAAAGTCATTAATGAGCACGTAATTATCAGCATCTGTTGGAATTTCTATGGCATGCAAAGCAACCGAAGTCTCAGCACAAATATTATTAGTCATGTCGCAGATCTCATACACAAAATAATCCTTACCAGTAAATCCTGGATTCTGTGTATAAATAAAATCACCATTTGTCTGTAAGTTTAAAACACCGTTAGACGGTCCACTTACAAGAATTACATCGTAATTATTGCTAGCAGAAAAACTAACAACATCATTCGATATAACATTCCCTGAAAAACTTGATGTAGCAAAAGTAAATACATCTACTATTGGCACAATTGTGTTATCAAAAATTTCAATGTCCACAATAGCAGTAGAACATTCACCTTGATCATCACACAATTCATAAACGATTTGATCAAAACCTACAGTAGCCATATTTGGGCTGTATTTAAGAACATATCTAATAGGATCCCAAACAGCAGTGCCCTGCGTCGGATTAGTAATGATGCTAAATGTACTTAGATCAATAGATCCATTATCCAAATTATCATTGTCAAATGGAAAAATAGTTACTGCCTGATCAACAGTGGTGCAGCTTATGTCATTTTCCAATTGCATTCCTTTTTGTGCAAAAGATAAATTTGCACTCATACATATCAGTAATAATGGGGTTATTAGCTGAAAAGCGGAATTCAGTTTCTTTCTCATAATATCATATTTTTGGTACAAAGACAAATATATTAAATAAATCAGTAATATTTAAAACATTGTATATTAACGATTTATGCCTGCAAGAATAGTACCAAAGATATATCCGATGATTATACCCAAAATGCTCCCACACAGTATATCAATGGGATAATGCACCCCTACATAGATCTGTGCAAATGCTATAATGCCCGCCCAAAAAAGGATTGGCCATCTAAAAATCAATAGATATTTGGATAAGGAAAGGAAGAGGAAGGTTGCCACAGCAAAGTGATTTGTGGCGTGTGAAGACGTAAAACTATAGCCAGAGCTGCAATGTACCCTCTCTATGACCACATTTTCTAACTGTATTTCATTACACGGCCTCGTTCGTTTGACCGTTTTTTTGATAAGATTACTCGAAACTTGATCTGAACAAATCACCGTCAGTGCAGCAAATAGATAAAAATAGAGCTTTTTACCCCTATAGTTAAAGCCAACAAAAGCAAGGACGAATATGTAAAAGGGAATCCAAATGTACTTATTACGCACTGGAGTCAGTATAAAGTCGAAGATTGGGTTGCTCAGGCCACTGTTAATGAACTCAAATAATTGCATGTCATATTTGATGACATCAATTGCTAATATCGCTAGATCCGCTGTCATGATTTCTATGACGAATATAGCAATAATACACCCGCAAAAGCAGGTATAATAGTACATTTGCAACTAAATAAAAAATTAGAATACGTGGCATTAATTAAAACTATTTCAGGCTTTAGAGGAACAATCGGAGGGTCTCCAAAATCGAACCTAACACCAGTAGACATCGTAGGTTGCACGGCAGCATTTGGTCAATGGATATTGAGTCGTGATGTACCAAAAAAGGTCATCATAGGTCGAGATGGAAGAATTTCGGGAGAACTCGTGAGCGCACTGGCTAGTAATACCTTAAGAGCTTTGGGTATTGATGTAGTTGATCTCGGACTTTCTACTACTCCCACTGTTGAGGTAATGGTTCCAAAGCTTGAAGCCGGAGCGGGAATTATTTTTACAGCTAGTCATAACCCAAAAGAATGGAATGCTCTAAAATTCTTAAATGATAAAGGGGAATTTATCTCAGGTGAGATAGGAAAAGAAATATTGGCACTTGAAGCTAAAAACGAATTTGAATTTGCACCCGTAGATAAAATGGGTTCATATTCAACCTATGAGAATGCAATCGCGGAACATATTGATTTGATATTAGCACTGGAATATTTAGATATAGAAAACATAAGAAATAGAAAATTTCATGTGGTAGTAGATTGTATAAATTCTACGGGAGCCATTTCGATTCCGCCTTTATTGGATAAACTGGGTTGCACGTATGAGTTAATTAACGGTGAAGTAAACGGTGATTTTGCACACAATCCTGAACCACTACCAGCGCATCTTGTGGACCTTTGTGAAAAAGTCGGTTCGAGCTCTGCTGATTTGGGGATTGTCGTTGATCCAGATGTAGATAGACTTGCATTCGTGTCTGATAACGGAATCTTCTTCGGAGAGGAAAATACCTTAGTAGCAGTAGCTGACTTTGTCTTGTCTAAAAAGAAAGGAAATACTGTTTCTAACTTATCATCTACACGTGCTCTTTCCGACATTACAAATAAACATGGTGGAACGTATGCTGCCTCTGCAGTTGGAGAAGTCAATGTCGTGAATAAAATGAAAGAAACGAATGCTGTAATTGGAGGAGAAGGGAATGGAGGTGTAATCCTTCCTGATCTACATTATGGAAGAGATGCATTGGTCGGTATAGCATTATTCTTAAATCTACTGAGTGAACGCGGAATAACGTGTTCAGAACTCCAAAAAGAATACCCTAAATACGAAATTAGAAAACACAAAATCCAGTTAAATGACAAGATGGATCTGGAGAACATTTTTTCTAAATTGAAAGCAAAATATGCAGAAGAACGCATAAACACGATTGATGGACTCAAAATAGACATGGAAAATGGATGGGTTCATTTGAGAAAATCAAATACTGAACCTATCTTACGTGTATATTCTGAAAGTAGCTCAGCAGAAGAAGCCGATCAGCTTGCAGAAATGATTATAAACGATGTAAAATCTCTTAGCTAAGATGAATAATAATTTGAAAACAGACACAAATACGTCACTCGAAGAGTATTTTTCTCAGTTCAGAAATAAGATTATAGGAATTGATCAGGAGTTTGATTCACCCTATGGCCGTAAGAAAATTTTATACGCTGACTGGATCGCAAGTGGCAGAATGTATTCGGATATTGAAGAATTACTTTTACACAAGATCTACCCGTTTGTTGCAAACACACATACTGAAACTACCATCACTGGATGCACTATGACAAATGCATATCATGAAGCAAAAGAAGTGATAAGAAAGCATGTCAATGCAAATGATAACGATATACTTATCTCTTCTAATTCTGGTATGACTGGAGTAGTAAACAAATTCCAACGAATATTAGGTATGCGTTTACATGAAAAGTATTGTGAACATGTAATCATCGAAAAAAATGATAAGCCTATCGTTTTTATAACGCATATGGAACATCATTCTAATCAAACATCTTGGCTAGAAACTATTGCCGATGTAGAAATTATAAATCCAACTACGGAAGGCTTAGTTGACCTTGTTCACTTTGAAAGCCTATTGGAGAAATATGTTGATAGAAAAACAAAAATTGCTGCTATCACATCATGTTCTAATGTAACAGGCATCGGCACACCCTATTATCAAATCGCTGAAAGAATTCATGCTGCAAATGGATTGTGTTTTGTAGACTTTGCGTGCTCTGCACCTTATATAGATATAGACATGCATCCAGACAACCCCGCACAAAAACTAGATGCAATTTATTTTTCGCCACATAAGTTTCTAGGAGGTCCTTCAAGCACAGGAATCTTAGTATTCTGTCAAAACCTGTATTCCAATAAGATTCCAGATAATCCAGGAGGTGGAACGGTTGATTGGACTAACCCTTGGGGAGAACATAAGTACTTTGAACATATTGAAGCGCGGGAAGATGGCGGAACGCCTGCTTTCTTGCAGACCATCCGTGTTGCGTTGAGCATTCAACTCAAGGAAAAGATGGATACAGAAAAGATAAAACATAGAGAAGAAGAACTGATAGATATAATCTGGGATGACTTGAACGCAATACCAAATGTGCAGGTGCTTGCAAATAATGTAAAAGACAGGCTCGGAGTCATTTCTTTTTACATTGATAATTTACACTTTAACCTTGCAGTGCAAATTCTCAATGATAGATTCGGTATCCAAGTAAGAGGCGGATGCAGTTGCGCTGGAACCTATGGGCACTATCTACTTGCCGTAACCCAAGAATACTCCAAAAGTATTACAGATAAAATAAATACAGGAGATCTTACAAATAAACCGGGTTGGGTCAGACTTTCATTACACCCTACCATGACAAATAAAGAAGCATTATTTGTTCTCGATGCAATCCGTTCTCTTGCCGAAAACCATACTGAATGGTCTCAAGACTATTCGTATAATTGCAGCACGAACGAATTTATACATAAGAACCTGGCATTAGACTCCATGGCTATTGTTAACGACTGGTTTAGCTGCATTTCTTAATGCGCAGATATTACTTTGATTACGCTGCGACTACCCCTCTCCTACCTGAAGTGAAAGAGAAGATGCAGTCTATAATGGACAACATCTATGGTAATCCTTCCTCCATACATTTCCATGGTCGTACCGCAAAAGCTGAAGTCGAAGAAGCGCGCAAGATATGTGCAAACTTATTACATGCCTCTCTTGGAGAAATCTTCTTCACGTCAGGCGCAACAGAATCAAATCACATGGTTCTTACTAAGTGTATCCAAGATTTAGGCGTAGGTAAAATCATAAGCGCTCCAACAGAACACCATTGTATTACCCATACGCTCGATAGTCTTTCTGACAAAGTAGATATTGATTACTTAAATGTAGATGCACAAGGAAATATAGATCCTAGTGAACTAGAATCTATATTAAAAAATTCCGAGCAAAAATGCTTAGTAACTTTGATGCATGGCAACAATGAAATAGGAACCATGCATGACCTTGCAACCATTGGAAACATATGCGAAGAAAACAATGCATACTTTAACGTCGATGCAGCCCAGACATACGGCAAAGTTCCTATTCATTTAGATGCATTAAATATTGATTTCCTAGCAGTGTCTGCACATAAAATATATGGACCCAAAGGTATTGGTCTAATCTATATTAACAGTAACAATAAAATATCTCCACTATTTACTGGTGGGGCACA
>Ga0209828_1000081_pt1 | contig 75671 bp, 64 predicted proteins | sample MaitaG_FD_187429 | JGI IMG/M metagenome (GOLD analysis project Ga0209828, IMG submission 187429) | Marine algal microbial communities from Maine, USA - Maine_Asex2 metaG (SPAdes) (version 2) | ecosystem: Host-associated > Algae > Red algae > Unclassified | place: Maine, USA | collected 2015-01-05
AGCCCGTTCTTGCCCCGCAATATGACTTCGCCACCCACACTCGAACAACCGACGTCATCACCGTCAAGGCGCGCCCTGTTGTGGTCGCCGATGGCATCCTCCTGCTTGCTGTGCCCGAGGTGCGTCCTCGCTATGACCACGCCGTCTTTGTCGACGTGCCGGAACAGGTTCGTCTTGAGCGCCGAGTAAAACGCGATGTCGCCGAACGCGGGCGCGATGCTGACGACATTGTTCGACAATGGAACGAGTTCGTGGCGCCGATGCACACCGAACTTGTACAACCATCCATGGCCTTCGCAGATCGCGTCGTCACCATGGATGAGGACTTCACCGCCGTGGCGCGCGATATTGCCAGCCATCTGCTGGCGAACGGAGCCCGATGAACGAGCCAGTTGAACACACCATCGAAACCACCGACGGCGTCACCGTGACAGCCTGGGACTTCGCCGGTCCCGACAGCGCCGGTCCCGACAGCGCTGCACCCGACAGCGCCGGAGAGGGACCGCCCATCGTCTTCTGCCACGCCACGGGCTTTCACTCGCGCGTATGGGATCCGATCATCGAGATTGTCAGCAAACACCATCGCTGCATCTCGGTGGATCTGCGCGGCCATGGCAACAGTCATCTTCCCGGGGGCGTCGAGATGCAGTGGTTCGACATTGCCAGGGATCTGCTGGCAGCCGTCGATCATCTCAATCTCGGCGACGGATTGTTCGGGGTTGGCCACTCGCTTGGCGGCGGAACAATCTTCCAGGCCGAACATCAGCGCCCAGGCACATTCGCGAAAGCCTGGCTCTTCGAACCCATCGCCATCCCCAGCACTTTCTTTGCCGCCGGTCATCGCAGCGAGCTTTCCGAGTCCGCACTCCGGCGTCGTGAAGTCTTCGACAGTCGCGATGCCGTCTATGAGCGGTACATGAGCCGACCGCCATTCGGCGCCTGCGAACCGGCCACCATCCGCCGCTATGTGGACTACGGATTCGCTGACCAGGACGACGGCACGGTCATTCTCAAGTGCCGCGGAAAGGTGGAAGCCGAGACCTTCGACTCCACGCCAAACTCCGGCACGTTCGAAATGCTGCCGGAGATCCTGAACCTGCATGCGGTCATTGTCGGAAGCGCTGACGGCCAGGTCCCGGCGGTCACCGCTCCGCAGATCGCCGATGCGCTTCCGAACGGCACGTTCGTGTACGACGAGAACGCAACCCACTTCGGCCCGCTCGAGGCAACTGCCAAGTCTGCCGCCGCAATACTCGACACCTTCGCCAGCTGAGCGTCAGCCGGACTCCGGTTGGCCCACGGCGGCAAACGCCTGATCGGCAATGGCCAGAGTGTGCGCAATGTCAGCTTCGGTGTGAGCGGTGGAGACGAAGTTGTTGTGATAGCTCAGCAGATACGCGCCCCGCTTCACACACTCCCTGATCCACGCAGCATGGAACCGAAATCCGCCTTCGCTCTCAATGCGGAAGTACGGCATGGATGGCACGCCGGTTGCCCGCAGGTCCAGTCCATGGGAGCCAGCAAGGTCAACCAGCCCGGTGTTCAGTTGTGTGCCCAGCTTCGTCATCAGGTTTGCGCCATCGATGGCACGCAATTCGCGCAGCGTGGCGAGAGCGGCAGCCATCGGCGCTGCATTGAAGAACTGTGTGCCGGTGTAGAACGTGTCGCCCGCTGCCTCCATGAGCGCTTCGGTTCCCAGCAACGCGGCAATTGGGTGACCGTTGCCGAGCGCCTTGCCCATACAGACAAGATCCGGCTTGAACCCATACGCCACGTGCGAACCGGCGAGGTTGATGCGCAAACCCGCCCGCACGTCATCCACGATCAACACGATGTCGTTCGACCGGCAGATCTGCTGGACGGCTGACCACCAGCCATCAGCGGGCAGAACATTGTCGGTGAGCACCGGGTGGTGGTACGGCGACGAGATAAACGCGGCAATCTCTCCCTTGTGCGCCCGCACCGCCTCTTCGAACGCGACCACGTCGTTCCACGGAATGGAGATGACAAGACTGTGGTCCTGCGCCACGGTGCCGGGCGCCTCGGACCTTTGCATCCACGGGGCAGACCCGTGGTAGCCATCGTCGATTTTGACGATGTACTTTCGCCCCGTTGCGGCTCGAGCCACCATGACCGCAAGGCTGGTCGCATCTGCGCCGTTCTTTCCGAAGAGCGCCCAGTCCATGTCATCGACCATGCCCACAAGCTCTTCGGCAAGATCAATGAGCACCGGAGACGCAAGACTGACCGTGTTGCCCTGCTCCATCTGTTGAGCCGCCGCTTCGTCCACAGCCCCGTGGTTGTAACCGAGCACCATCGGGCCGTGGGCACACATCCAGTCGATGTAGGTGTTGGCGTCCACATCCACAAAGCGGGAGCCCGCTGCACTTTGGAAGAAGATCGGAGACTCTCGACCAATGGCAGAGCCATAGTGTCCGTACACACCCTTCGGGATCACGGATTGAGCTCGCTGAAGAAGGGCGCGTGACTGCTGAGTGGAGAACGTACTTATGGGGGAGGTGCTTGCGGAGGAGATGCTTGTGACGGAGGTGCTTGCGGAGGAGGTGGGTGTGGCGTCCATTACGCGACCGTACCGCTATCGAAGAGGGCGGCTATCTCGCCCGACCCGAGACCAACCACATCAGACAGAATCTCCTCGGTGTTCGCCCCAAGTTCTGGAGCCGGCGCCACGTCGCCTCGTTCCTCCGCGCCGAAATGCAACGGCGATCCGGGAGCGAGTACCGAGCCGATGCCGGGTTGCTCAATCGTCTGGAACATCGGGTTCTCCTCGCTGCAGCGAGCGTCATCGCTGACCAGCTGCGCAAAGTCCTGGTACCGCCCCCAGCAGACGCCGAGCGGATCGAATGCCGCCCCAACCTCCGCCAGCGTTCTCGCACCCGCCCAGGCGTCGACCAGTTCGTACAGACGACCGCGGTGCTCGAACCGGTCGCCTTCGTTGGTGAAGTCCGCGCCAAGTTCCTGCTCAAGCGTTGCGATTGCATCGGCAATTCCTGTGGCTTCCAGCAGGCCACTCCACTGCTTCTGCGAAATGGCCACAACGATGAAGCGTCGCCCATCGGCCGTGGCGAAATCGCGTCCGAATGCGCCGTAGAGATCGTTGCCAAGATTCTTGCGTTGCGAACCATTGATCATCACCTCGGCGACGTAGCCAAGGTTCGCGGTCGCCGCCAGCGCACTGTCCGCGAGGGAGATGGAGACAAGCTGTCCCTCACCGGTCATTCGTCGATGGCGTTCTGCCGCGAGAAGTCCAATCACCGCCTGCTGACCGCAGAGCAGATCCCAGGCGGGCAATACATGATTGGTGGGACGGCCGCCGGGATCATCCCCCAGACCGGTCACGGCGGGGTAGCCAACCGCAGCGTTCACCGTGTAGTCCACCGCAGTCGAACCATCCGGGTTGCCGCTGATGCTGACCATGATGAGATCGTGTCGCTTCGCTGCGAGAGCCGAGTACTCCATCCAACCGCGGTTCGGGAAGTTCGACAAGAAGATGCCTGCGTTGTCGCCCGGCGCGGTGATCAGGGCCTGCACGAGTTCTCGGCCTGCGTCTGAGCGAAGGTCCAACTGAATGGAACGCTTCCCCTTGTTCAGCGCAGTCCAGTAGAGCGAGTTGCCGTTGCCGGTTACCGGCCAGCGGCGGTAGTCGATCCCACCTCCGATTGGATCGAAGCGAATGACATCGGCCCCCAGCTGAGCAAGGTGCATCCCCCCGGAAGGCGCTGCAACAAAGGCGGACCCTTCCACTATGCGAAGACCTGTCAACATGCCTGACGGAGAAGCGACCATGGTCGCCATATTAGGACGCCCGCAGACCCACACTCTCACGCTGCTCTCACCACCACACGCACTTCGGTCTGGGGTCAGCGGCGCGGGATCTAATGTCTGCCCATGGAGTTGAACGACAGAGTTGCAGTCATCACCGGTGGGACAGGTGGGATCGGCCAGGCGATGGCGAAGGCCTTCCTGACTGAAGGAGCGCGCACTGTTGTGCTCGCTGACCTCGACGCTGAGCTCGTTGCGCAGGTTGGCGCAGAGATCGGTTGTGAAGGACACGCCTGTGATGTCACCAACGAAACCGAGGTGGCGGCGCTGGTCGAATCCACCCTGGAGGCGCACGGCCCAATCGATCTGTTCTGCAGTAACGCGGGATCTATCGCTGAAGGCGTGCTGACCGACGCACCGAACGAGATGTGGCAGAGCCAGTGGGAGCTCCACGTCATGTCGCACCTGTATGCCGCCCGAGCCGTTCTCCCCTCGATGATCGCCCGAGGCGAGGGCTACCTGCTGAATACAGCCTCAGCTGCCGGCCTGCTCGCCGCCATTGGGTCCGGCCCGTACACCGTCTCCAAAGCCGCAGCAGTGAAAATGGCCGAGTTCCTCTCGATCACGCACGGCGACGACGGCATCAGGGTCTCCGTGCTGTGCCCGCAGGGTGTCAACACCGCCATGGCCCCCCGCAGTCTCGGAGACGGCGCAACCGACGGCATCATCGAAGCGGACGAGCTTGCTGGCGTGGTTCTCGACGCACTTCGCGAAGAACGCTTTCATGTGCTCCCCCACCCGGAGGTTGGCGAGTACATCAAACGCAAAGCCGACGACCCTGATCGATGGCTCGGCGGCATGCGCCGCCTTCGGGCCCGCACTCTCGGAAACCAGGGGTAGGCGCCATGGCAGGTCCACTGACAGGAATTCGAGTTCTCGACCTCTCCCAGGTTGTGGCTGGCCCGGTCTGCACCATGTTGCTCGCCGAGCAGGGCGCCGAGGTCATCAAAGTTGAGTTCCTCGAAGGCGAGATTCTTCGCAAGAGCTTCTCGTATTCGCGCAACAACACCGGCGCGCTGGTGCTGAACTGCAACCGGGGCAAGCTTGGGGTGGCGCTTGATCTGAACCAGCCGGAAGGCATCGAGATTGTCAAGAAGCTTGCCGCCGACGTCGATGTCTTCGTGCAGAACTATCGGGCAGGAGCCATCGAACGACTTGGCATTACCGCAGAAGAACTTCGAGCGGAGAACGACAAACTCATCACCGTCTGGATGTCCGGCTATGGCCAGACCGGGCCGATGGCAGACCGCCCCGTCTTCGACCCGGTCATGCAGGCCGCCACCGGCCACGTGTCCTTGCAGGTGAACCCCCGGGTCCCGTTCCCCGACGTGCACCGAACCATCATCTGTGACAAATCCACGGCTCTCACCACCGCGCAGGCCATCACCGCAGCGCTGTTCGCCCGGGAACGTCCGGGACCCAATCACGGCAAGGGTCAACACATAGAAGTCTCGATGCTCGACACCGGCATCTACTTCCTGTGGCCGGACGGAGCGATGGCCGACACACTCATCGGCGACGAACCGGTTCTGCAGGGGCCAACGCTGTACGAGGCGATGTCGGTGACGCAATGCAGCGACGGCCACATCGTCTACTACCTGGCCGGACCCCGTCACTTCGATGGATTCGTCCGGGCCATCGGCCATGCTGACTGGCTCGAAGATGAGCGCTTCAACAATCCGGTCAGTCGAGCCCAACCAGAGAACGCAGGCCTGCTGTCTGACGCGATCTACAACGCCTTCGCATCCATGACTGTGGAGGACGCAATTGCTGCGCTGGATAGCGGGGATGTTCCAGCTGCACCGATGTTGAGCGTTGGCGAAGTGCCTGATCATCCGCAGGTGAAACACAACGAGGTCTTCACTGAGTGGGAGCACCCAGTGGCCGGCAAGCTTCGCCAGCCTCGTGCGGCTGCCCAGTTTTCGGCTACGCCGAACGAGCCGGGCTGGTTCGTTCCCGAGCTCGGCGAGGACACCGAGACCGTGTTGCGAGATGCGGGCATCACCGACGAAAGCCTTCTGGCGCTGCGCAGCGCGGGCGTCATTAACTGAGCGGAACACGATGAGCAGTGACGCAGGACGTCTTCCCGAATGATCAGTTGGCACACAAACAGGAAGGGTCGCAATGACCATCTATGAGAAGCGCACCTACGACATCACCGTTGGGAAAATGCACGACGTTGTCACGGCCTACAAGGATTTCGGCTGGCCGGCGATTGAGGCCGGCGGATTCGGTGAGTATCTCGTCGGCTATTTCATCAGCGATACCGGTGACCTTCACCAGTTGATCCACATCTGGCGATTCGAAGACGACGCTGATCGGCGAGCGTTCTGGAAACGCCTCTTCGCGAACGAGGCGTTCCTTGCATTTGCTCCCAGGATCCGTGCGCACATTGCGCACCAGAACGTCCAGCTGCTGAACCCGGCCCCGTGGGGACCGAATCCCTGATTCGCGATCTTCCTGCGTAGAATCTGACCATGGCCGAGAGGACGCCCACACTTGGGACTTTCGGAGGGGTTTTCACACCGAGCATCCTGACCATCCTGGGGCTCGTCCTGTTCCTCCGAGTCCCGTACGTGGTTGGCTCGGTGGGTCTTGGGCGAGCGCTGATCATCCTGGCGCTCTCCACGCTCGTGTCGGTCCTCACCAGCATTTCACTTGCGGTTGTGGCCACGAACATGCGCGTCGGTGGCGGTGGCGAGTACTACCTCATCTCCCGCACACTCGGCATTGAGTTCGGCGGAGCGGTGGGCGTGGTGCTGTATCTCGCCATCTCCGTGTCGATCGCCTTCTACGCCATTGGTTTCGCCGAAGCAGTCGTGACCGAACTAGGGAGCGACAGCACCGTGCTCATCCAGCTGGTTGCCGCAGGCCTGGTGCTTCTGCTGGCGGGCATCGGGTTCATCGGGGCCGACCTGGCCACCCGATTGCAGTTTCTGGTGATGGCGCTGCTCGTCATTGCACTGCTCTCGTTCATTCTTGGGGCTGTCGGTGACTTCAGCTTCGACCGCATGATCGACAACCTCGGACGAAATCCAAGCGCCGCTCCAGCGAGTGAGGGCAGCGAAGAAGTGGTCGTAGGCTTCTGGGAGGCATTTGCCATCTTCTTCCCAGCTGTTACCGGGTTCAGCCAGGGCGTGGCCATGTCGGGCGACCTTCGTAACCCCAGCAGGTCCATCACCCGTGGCACGTTTGCCGCAGTTGGCCTTTCGACCGCTGTCTACGTCGGCGTGCTCCTGTTGTTGGCTGGCGTTGCCTCCGCTGAAGACCTTGTGAATCGCACCACCACCATCATTGGCGAGTTCTCCCTGGCGGGCTGGACCATGATCGTCGGCGTTCTTGCGGCCACCATCTCGTCGGCGCTCGCATCCACCCTTGGAAGTCCACGAGTGTTGCAGACCCTCGGCCAGGATCGCGTACTGCCAAAAGTTGACGCATTTGCCGAAGGGGCAGGGCCATCCAACAACCCGCGGCGGGCCCTTGGTCTCTCGGTGTTCATCGCCCTGGCCACCGTCGCCGTCGGTGACCTCAACACCATCGCCCCCATCATCTCCATGTTCTTCCTCGCAACTTACGGCGCCATCAACTACGCGACGTACTACGAGATGCGGGCTGGCAGCACGTCTTTCCGCCCGAGCTTCCGATGGGGCAACCGTCGGGTCAGTCTGCTGGGCACCCTCACCTGTTTCGGCGCCATTCTCGCCATCAACCCTCTTGCCGGTGCCTTGGCCGCACTTGTGCTGCTCGCCATCTACAGCTACCTCCGAAACCGCGACGTCCCCGACCGTTGGACGGATTCCGGTGGCTCGCATCACTACACTCAGGCGCGCCAGCATCTGGTCGCGCTCGAAGATGAGCCACTTCCGGCTGCCGACTGGCGACCATGCGCCCTTGCGTTTGTGCCGCGTGATCCGGAAACCCGTGAGCACATTCTCACCGTCGCATCCTGGCTCGAAGGCGGATCGGGCTTTCTCACTGCGGTTCGCATGGTTGAAGGCTCTGGCCCCCTACGCCGACGCGATGCCGATGCGGTACAACGTGACCTCTCCGCAGAGGTCGAACGGATCGTGCCAAGCGCGTCGGCTCGGGCCCTGGTGGTGGGAGACGCTGAAGTTGGCATCGCGACGTTGATGCAGGCACACGGCCTCGGACCAATTCGACCAAACCTCGCGCTGTTCGGTGTTCGCGACCTGCGTGCCTCAGACGAAGCTCGACACGGGTACGGACAGATGTTGCAGAACAGCATTCGGTTCGGAGCAAACGTCGCAGTGCTCAATGTGCGCAGCGACGCTTGGGCTGACTATCTCGCCCAGCCGAAAGACAAACGCACCATCGCGCTGTGGTGGTCCGATGACCGCGCTGGACAACTCATCACCCTCCTCGCCTGGATGACGACGAGACACTCCGACTGGCAGGGTGCCAGAATCACCGCGTATGTGCCGGACCTCGAAGGAACCGACCTCAAAGAGGACACGGCCCACGTGCAGGAGATCCTGGCCTCAGCTCGCATCCGAGCGGAGGTCATCGGCGTCGAACAGACACCGGCTGCGTTCGTCGACGCTCTCAGCGGTGCCACCCTTGCCTTCGCGCCGCTCAAAGTGCGCCGGGGAGTGGCCATGGGTCCGTTTGAGACCCGATTGGGCACCCTTATCGAAAGTCTCCCGCTGGCCGTGATGGTGCTCGCAGCCAACGACGTGGCGCTTGAGGTTGAGCCCGACCAGACAACCCTGGCAAAGCTGGCCCGTATCACTGACCAACTCGCTGCTGCTGAAGAACGCGCTGCCATGCTGGATGCTGAGGCGGCGCAGTTACTCGTGCAGGATGAGCACCTCCGCATGGCCATCGATGCAAACCCGCACGACCCAGCACTGCAGGAGCAGTACGAAGCACACCACGTGGGGGCCAGCGCCGCCTACCGCGCATACGTCAATGCGCGGGTTCGCTGTCAGACCCTCTCCGAGGCAGCGAGCGAGCTCACTGGTGAGCTCACCGGGACGGACTTTGACCCCGGCATCTGGCGGAGTTCAGCCACCAGCAAGAGCTGAAACCTACTCGAAGGCTCCCCCGAAGGCTTCGCCGTCGAAGCGGTCGATGGTGGTGAAGCTGGAGACCGGGTTGCGGCGGAGTCTGGTGAGCTGCTTTACGGGCACGCCGAGCGGGACCATTGCAGCAACGGCATGGTGAGAAGGGATGCCGAGTAGCTCCTGCACTTCTGCTTCCGTACCAGCCAGATAGGTGGTTGGCACGCCAGCAAGGCCCTCGCCACGAGCGGCCAGGAGAATGTTCCACACAAACGGGTAGATCGACGCACCGCTGATGACGCCCACCCGGTCGAGATACTTGTCGAAGCTCGCAGCGACCGAGAGGTCGAGCGTGATGACGAGCACCACGGGAGCGTCAACCATCTCCTGAACGCCCGGGAAGGTCACGGGACCATCAGCAGCACGAATGGCATCTTCGTCCACTGATGTCGGGTGGATTGAATTCCACGGCGCCTCGCCTGCTGCGGTCTGTGCCATGTAGATGTCGGTGGTCTCGCGCACCAGTGGCACAAGCTTCTGACGAATACTGCGATCCCTGAGGATGATCACATGTTGACCCTGACGGTTGCCGCCGCTGGGAGCGAAGCGCGCCTGCTCAAGCACTTTGTACAGCGTCTCGTCACTCACCGGTTCGTCTCTCCAGGAGCGGCAGGAGAACGTGGTACGCAGGGCTTCGTAGAGTTCCATGCCTTCACGATGCCACACCCGGACAGCGGTGTGATCATCGCGGTGTGATCATCGCGGTGTGATCATCGCGGTGTGATCATCGCGGTGTGATCATCGCGGTGTGGTTAGCGGCGCGCTGCACGGCCAGTACTGTCGACACACGCATCCGTGGGAGGGACGAAGCCATGACAAATTCCGAAGTGGTTCTGTATAAGACCGCCGATGGGGTGGCCACAATCACGTTGAACCGGCCCGACCGACTGAACGCATGGACAAATCAGATGAGCATCGAGTACTTCGACGCGCTCGACACCGCCGCCGACGATCCCTCGGTCCGGGCGATCGTCGTCACCGGTGCAGGCCGCGGCTTCTGCGTCGGGGCTGACATGGACATGCTGGCGGACCTCGGCGACGGCACACAGACCGAGCGGCCCGATCCCCGTCCGCACACCTATGCCACGAGCATTCCCAAGCCGGTTATCGCCGCAATCAACGGGCCGTGCGCCGGCCTCGGGCTCGTCCACGCATCAATGGCCGACATCCGCTTCGCCGCAGCGGGTACGAAGTTCACCACGGCGTTCGCCCGCCGAGGACTGATTGCCGAGCACGGATCGTCGTGGGTTCTGCCTCGCCTTGTCGGACAGTCCGTCGCTCTGGATCTGCTGCTTTCCGGCCGGGTGTTTCTTGCCGAAGAGGCCTACGAGCTCGGGTTCGTAAATCACGTGTACCCGGGTGACGAACTGCTTGATGCCACCATGGCCTATGCCCGGGACCTTGCGAAGCATGCCGCATCCACTTCCATGGCGGTGATGAAAGCTCAGGTCTATGACCACTACACGCTGGACCTCGCCGATGCGCTGGAGCAGAGCAACGAGTTGATGCGACGCTCTCTCAAGCGCGACGATTTCAGAGAGGGCGTGGCCAGCTATCTCGCCAAACGTGATCCGGATTTCTCCGGAGTCACCCGAACGAACGTGACTGAACTGTGAGCTACGACGCCTTCGACCTGACCGGAAAGGCCGCCGTGATCACCGGCGGCAACAGCGGCATTGGACTCGGCTTTGCCCGGGCGATTGCGGCCGCAGGTGCAGACGTGTGCATCTGGGGCACCAATCCGGACAAGAACGACGCCGCCGAAGCGGAGTTGCAGGAGATCAACCCGTCTGCCTTCGCGCTCCAATGCGACGTCTCCCAGGAAGAAGAAGTGGAAACCTCGATGGCAGCAGCCATCGAACGATTCGGTCGCCTCGACGCCTGCTTCCCGAACGCCGGCATCGGCAATCAGAACACGAAGCCATTCTTCGAGCACAGCAACGAGGACTGGCACAGCGTCATCGATGTGAACCTCAACGGCGTCTTCTACACGCTGCGGGCCGCAACCCGCCACATGGTCGCTCAGGGCGAAGGTGGATCGCTGGTCCTCACCGCCAGTGGCACAGCCATACAGGGCGCGGCCAGGAGTCAGGCGTACGCATCAACCAAAGGCGCCATGATCGCCATGATGATGGGACTCTCGGTGGAGATGGCTCGGTGGAAGATCACCTCGAACGCAATCATCCCGGGCTGGATTGAGACCGCCATGACCGAGAAGGCCATGGGACGGGACAAGTTTGTCGACGCCGTGATTCCGCGTATCCCAATGCGTCGATGGGGTCAGCCAGATGACTTCGGCGCCATCGCGGTCTACCTGATGAGTGATGCCTCCCGCTGGCACACCGGAGACGTCATCAAGATCGACGGCGGCTTCAGCATCTTCTGATGGCCCTCACCAGCTTGAGCACGGGGCGCTCTGCTCTCGCACTTGAATGGTCTCACCGCTACTCATGAGCCGATGATGCGCTGCCCTCGCAGGGTCCGTTCAGATGGTCTCCCGCTTCCGTGACAAGCGAATGCCGACAAGCGAGGCATAGAGTCAGGCGGACCGAACAGAGAAAAGGACTGTCGACCGTGCCCTTGAGCGACAAGTTGAACAACGAAGATACTCACAAAGCCATCATCGCTGATGCCATGCGCGAGGTTGATGCTGAGGTGGCCGGTCTCCGCGGGATCAAGGGCAGGGCAATCGGCGCCGGCTACGCAGCACTGAAGCGGCTGCGCCCCAACATGATCGAGGTCAACCTCGCAAAGATGCTCCGCCCGATGTCGGTCCGCCTGGACCCGCACTTCGAAGCCGGTCAGGCAGCCGGCGATGTGCCCGCTTACTTCACCGCCAACGCTGACGCCATCGCCGAGGACCTGCTGGCCGTGACGGACGATCGTGTGGCCAGGAGCAGCAACACCGCTGCGGTGAGTATCTATAACCGCCTTCGCAAGAGTGCCAGGGACAATGTGGTTGATGCCATGCCGCGCATCGGCGCCTTCTGCTTGCGTCACGGAAGCTGAGCGGACAGGCGGCCTGCGCGTGCGCCCTAAGGTGGCGGTTCAATAGAGCCACAGGTTGAGGAGCATCTGCTGTGACGTCCATGAGTGTGAGTAACGCGGTCACTGCCCGACGATCAGTTCGGGCCTTCACGTCTGATCCGGTTCCTGACGAGACCCTGCGAAGCCTCGTCGACAAAGCTGCCCGCGCACCCTCGGGCGGCAACGTGCAGCCGTGGCGGATCTACGGCATTACCAGTGCCACCATGGCGTCCCTGCGCTCCCACCTCTCCGAGTCCGAGCCGGTCGAAGCGCCGGGCTATGAGGTCTATCCACCCAAGCTTTGGGAGCCATACCGCACCAACCGATTCCGTAATGGCGAGATGCTCTACGCCACACTCGGTCTTGAGCGGGAAGACAAGGCTGGCCGCCTTGAGCAGTTCGCACGCAACGGAGACTTCTTTGGCGCCCAAGCCGCCATCTTCTGCTACGTCGACAAGCGCATGGGCCCACCGCAATGGAGCGACCTGGGCATGTATTTGCAGACGTTCATGCTGCTCGCTGAAGAGGCCGGACTGAACACCTGCCCGCAGGAGTACTGGACGGTACGCCAGAACGCTATTGGTGAGTTCGTCGGCGCGCCGGACGATGTCATGTTGTTCTGCGGTGTCGCTCTCGGCCATGCGGACCCGAATGCACCGGTGAACTCACTGGTCACAGAGCGTCAGCCGCTGGAAGAGTTCGCAACGTTCCTTTGACCATCACTGACTGCGGTAGTTTCGGGTCATGATCGATGAGCCGAACGCAGAGCAGTTGCTCACCGCCATGGCACAGACGCTGGCAGACACCGTGGTGCCTGCGTGCACGGGAGCCCCGCAGCATGCGGCGCGGGTGGTGGCAAACCTCTGCCGGATTCTTGCGCGCGAGTCCGCTGCAGGTGCCCACCACCAGGAAGCGACTGTCGCCGATCTTCAGGCTCTACTCGGCTCCTCCGTTGCCGACCTGCCCGCGCTGATCGCCCAGCTCGACGCGTCACTGGCCGACGGCGACGGCGTGCCGGACGAGCAGACTTTTCGCACGCTGCACGCCAACGCCGCGCGTCGCCTGGATATAGCGAAGCCGGGCTACGCATGAGCACCCAGCCAACTCCGAACGAAGCAAACCCCTTTGCGGCCGTCGAGCAATCTCTCAGTGCCCTTCTCGATGCGTCAACGACGGTGACAGGGGTGGCATCCGCCGGTGCAGTCCGCTCAACGCTCTTCGTCGCCATTCACGAAGATGAGGTCACTGAGCCACGATCCGCCGTGGCGCAGATCAGCGCGGCCACGGCGACGTTCGAGAAGACCATGACCATCGAGGACGAGGCCGCCCTCATACGGCTTGCAGAGAAGGCAGGACTCCCCGTCGCTGAAGTGCTTGCCGTCTCAGCCGCGGCGCCGGAAATCGACGCTCCGGTTCTGGTGTGCGCGGCGGTTGATGGCGAGACAATTCCACGTCGTGTTCTTCGCATGATCGACGGCCACGCTGGTTCCGGCGAAGCGTTGGCCCGCGAGTGTGGCCGCGCACTGGCGCTGCTCCACAGCATCGACCCGACCGACGTGCCCGCCCGCGTCGAGCGATTGGATGCCGCCAACCCGGCCCTTGCTTATGCGGACTCCCTGAACGACTGGCTGGAACAACTTCCCTCGCCCCGCCCAGCGTTGCGATTCGGGATCAACTGGTTGCGAACCCATGCACCAACCCCTCCCCCACAGACAGCACTGATCCACGCTGACTTCCGCAACGGCAACCTCATTGTTGGCCCACCCTCAGGCAGTGGCACAACGGGCTGGCTTCGGGCTGTGGTTGATTGGGAGGTCGCGCACGTCGGCGACCCCATGGAAGATCTGGCCTACCTGTGCCTGCGAACCTGGCGCTTCGGTTCCGACGCACCGGTTGGCGGGTTCGGACCACTGGCCGCACTTCGCGACAGCTATGAATCCCATGGCGGCGTGTGGCGACAGGACGCGTTTGACTGGTGGACCATCGCCCGCACCGCATGGTGGGGGCTTGGCCTGGCCGGTCAGGCCGACGCCTTCGTCCGGGGAGATTCCTCCTCCATCGTTCACGCCGCCAGCGGGCGCCGAGTGGTGGAACTTGAATACGACATGCTCAACCTGATTGGAGATCACCATGGATTTTGAGATACCTGCAGAAATCTCTGCCTACCTCGACGAACTCGATGCGTTCATCGAGGCCGAGATCAAACCACTTGAAGCGGAGAACATCCAGTACTTCGATCATCGCCGCGAACACGCTCGCACCGACTGGGACAACGACGGGCTTCCCGAGCCCGCCTGGGAGGCGCTGCTGGGCGAAATGCGCCGTCGCGCTGACGCCGCAGGCCACTATAGGTACGCGCTGCCGAAAGAGGTTGGCGGGAAGGGCGGCAGCCACCTGGGCATGGCCATCATCCGCGAGCACCTGGCAGCCAAAGGACTCGGTCTCCACAACGACCTGCAGAATGAAGCGTCCATCGTCACCAACTCCAACATGCCATCGATGGTGCTGGCCAAAGGAACCGACGAGCAAAAGGCCGAGTTCCTGGAAGCGTGTCTGACCGGTGAACGTCGTGTGGCGTTCGGGCTGACCGAACCCAACCACGGTTCCGACGCAACCCACATGGATTCGACGGCAGTCCGCGATGGTGACGAATGGGTGATCAACGCGCACAAGCGATGGAACACCGGCATGCATCACGCCACGCACGACATGGTCTACGCACGCACCAGCGGCGAGGACGGAGACGCCGACGGCATCACCTGTTTCCTGGTAGCCACCGATGCCCCTGGCGTGGAAATCGGGCCGTACTGGTGGACATTCAACATGCCCACCGATCACCCGGATGTGAAGTTCACCGATGTGCGTGTGCCGGACAGTGCCGTCTTCGGAGATCTGGGACGAGGTCTCGAACTGGCGCAGATGTTCGTGCACCAGAACCGCATTCGTCAGGCCGCCAGCTCGCTTGGTGCAGCGCAGTACTGCATCAACGAAGCGGTCAAGTACGCAAAGGAACGTGCACCGTTTGGCAAGCCACTCTGGCTGAACCAGGCGATTCAGTTCCCATTGGCCGAGTTGCAGACCGAGGCGGCCATGTTGCGCGTGTTGATTCGCCAGACCGCCTGGAGGATGGATCAGGTTCACCACATGGACGTCACCGATCACGTCAGCATGTGCAACTACCGCGCCAATCGGCTGGTGTGCAACGCTGCAGATCAGGCCATGCAGACCTGTGGTGGCATGGGCTACTCGCGCCACATGCCCTTCGAACACATCTACCGACACCACCGCCGCTACCGGATCACCGAGGGCGCCGAGGAGATCCAGATTCGACGCGTGGCCGGCATCATGTTCGGCAAGACCGCCAAAAGATAGGCGCAGAACGCTGGTTGGCAGAGCCGAAGCTGACCACGCCTGAAACTTTCTTTGGATCCAGGTCCCCCATGCGGGGGACGTCGTGCGTGTCATTGGTATGAGTCTGAACCTGAGCGCTCGACAAACTCTTCAACGTTCCGCCTGGGAACCATCCGCCAATGAACGGGCCGAGGCCATCGACCCGGGACCTGACATCAATGTCACGCAGGCCCACCGGTTGACCTCGGGGAACACCAGAGGTTTCGGACGGTGGGACCTGGTTCCCCTTCCCGACCTGCAGGACAACCGTCTCGAGTTCGCGTTGCGAGGCACGGACTATCACCTCGTCTACGTGGAGATGCGCACAAGTCGGGGGCGTCGGGTCTTCAAATTCAACCCGGACGATCGCGACACAGGGTTCCGGTTTGGCTATCGCTACGAGATCGGTCTTGGGTCAGACACCCGGGACGGCCAGTGGCACGAGTACCGCTTCGACCTGAATGCACTTGTGCAGAGTGCCGAACCGGGCGTAACGCTTGAACGGTGCACCGGCCTCTGGGTACGCGTGCCGGGGGTTGTTGACGTTGCCACGCTCGACGCTCAAATTCCACCGGCTGGTCCGGGACCACTCACCGAGGCAGACGTCGTGCGGTTCCTCAACCAGGCGACGTTCGGCGCAACGCCCGATGCCATCGGTGACCTCACCGCCAGCCGCGACCTGAGCGGATGGATTGAGGATCAGTGGGCACAGCCGCAATCTGAGACCATGCCGTTCATTCTGTCGTTGGCCCGTCAGGGCAACCGCCAGAACCGACATGAGCTCTGGTGGCAGCACGCCGTGGAGGGACCAGATCAGCTCCGTCAACGCGTGCAGTTTGCGCTGAGCGAGATCTTCGTCACCAGCGATCTTGACTACGTGCTCGGCAACGCGCAGGCCGCAATGTGCCACTGGTACGACATGCTCGGCCGGATGGCCGACGGGAACTTCCGGGACCTCATGACTGAGGTTGCCCTGCATCCGGTGATGGGCATCTACCTCAGCCACCTGCGGAACCAACGACCCGACCCGGCGAACAACATCCGCCCGGACGAGAACTTCGCCCGCGAGCTGATGCAACTGTTCACCATCGGCCTGTACGAGCTGGAACCGGACGGTCGGGTGCGCACCAGCGGTGGAGCTCCCATCCCAACGTTCACTTCCTCCATCATCGAGAACTTCGCCCGCGTGTTCACGGGTTGGAACTTCAACGGCGTGGAATCGATGACGTCCAACAACATCCCCCAGGATCGCTACTGGCTGCCGATGACGCCGGTGGAAGCGTTCCATGACACAGATCCGAAGACACTGCTGAACGGCCAACGGCTGCCTGGTGGACGCACCGCCCGCCAGGACCTTGACGCAGCGCTGGACAACGTCTTCAACCATCCGAACGTGGGACCGTTCATCGCTCACCGACTCATCCAGCGTCTCGTGACCAGCAACCCCAGCGGCGACTACATCAGCCGGGTGGGCAATGCATTTGACAGCGGCGTATTTGACAGCGGCGTGTTTGACGGCGGCGTGTTCAACAGCGGTGTCTACAACGACGGTGCCTCAAACAACATTGGCTCGGGCGTGCGAGGCGACATGCGCGCTGTCATTGCCGCCATTCTCCTCGACCCCGAGGCGCGATCTCGAGACTCACTCTCCAACAGCTCGTTCGGCAAGGTGAAAGAACCACTCATTCGCCTGCTGCAGTTCTGGCGCGCGTTCAACGTGCAGACCGCGCCAGAGTCCGAGGGCCGGTACGTCATCTACAGCGATCATCTGGTGGCTGTTGATGACACCCTCGGCCAGGCGCCGCTGATGGCGAACTCGGTCTTCAACTTCTTCTCGCCCGACTATTCGCCGGCCGGCACCAACCTCGACGCTCCCGAGATGCAGATCCTCACCGAGGCGATCCTCGCGGCAACGAACGACATGTTCCACGGCATGGTCTTCTCGGACAACACCAGCTCAGGGAGAGCCCGACCCAGACAGTCGCTGGTCGATTTCACCACAGAGATAGAACTCGCCGGAGATCTCGATGCACTCGTCAATCACTTGGACACGCTGCTCTTCGGCGGCACCATGCCCACTGCTCTGGGCAATGCCATCCGAACCAACCTGTCGAGCATTCCAACAGACGCTGAAGGCCGTTACCTGCGGGCGGTCGAAGCAATCTTCGTCTGTGTCGCTGCTCCCGCATTCATGGTGCAGCGCTGATGACCGGCGACGAGCTGATGAGAAGGAACAACCTGATGACGAACAACAACCAAACCAATGGCCTCGGAGCCAGTCTGGGCCGTCGACAGTTTCTGCGTCGGGCTGGCGCAGCTTCGGTTGCGGCCAGCGTGACGATGACCGGCCTCCGAGTCGCTCCTGCCGATGCGCTGACATGCGGACCGCTTGGCAATCGCAGCCTCGTCTGCATCCACCTCGACGGCGGCGCCGACGGGTTCAACATGTACTCCCCGCTCGAGACCTCCCAGAGTGGTTCCACATGGGACACCTACGCGGCGACTCGCGGGCCGATGGCTCTGCCGCGCGGTTCGCTCATCCCAGCCGGTAACGGCGACTTCGGATTCAACCAGAACCTGCCCGCGTTTGCCGACCTGTTCAACCGGGGTGACCTTGCCGTGGTCAGCAATGTCGGACCACTCACTGGTCCAACAACCCCGACAGACGTCCAGGCGGGACGTCGGCTACCCCAGAGCCTGTTCGCCCACGATGCCCAGGCGCGGCTGTGGCAAACAGCAACCGCCACCGTTGGTGGCGCGGCGCAGGGCTGGGGTGGTCAGATCGCAGAGGTCATCGACGGCTGTGACAACGATGCGCTCGTCAGCGCGGCCGTCTCCGCGCTTGGTTCATCGGTCTTTCTCAGCACGGCAGCCGGCGGTGCCCTCCGACTCACACCGAACCAGTCCCTGCGACGCATGTCGGGGTACGACCCGACCCAGGCCGGCTGGTACCCCAGCGACCAACGACAACGCGTGGCCGCAGCACTGCGGACCGCACTCGACGCCGCCGGCTCCAGCACCAGCGAGCTGGAACGACTGGTGGCCGGAACCACCGAACGAGCCATCATCACCAACGCCGAACTTGAAGACGTGACCTCCAGTGCAATCGACATGGCCCGCGGAGGGACCCTCCAGGCTCAACTGCGCCTCGTCGCCCAACTCATCAACAACCGCGACCGTCTCCGCATGACCCGCCAGGTCTTCTTCGTCACGATGGGCGGGTGGGATACTCACGGCGATCAGAACCGGCGCCTCCCCGTGCTGTTGAACAAACTCAACTCGGCTGTTGGTGCGTTCCAACAGGCGCTCGGACCGAACGGATTGGACGTGGCCGACTCCGTCACCACGTTCACGACCACAGACTTCGGTCGTACCCTCACCAGCAATGGAGACGGCACCGACCACGCCTGGGGCAACCATGCGTTCGTGATCGGTGGATCCGTCAACGGCGGCCGCCACTTCGGAGAAATCCCAAGCTTCGCAACGGCCAACAACCCCGACGATGTCGGCACCGGCCGTTCCTTTGGTGGCCGACTGGTCCCCCAGTTTTCCGTTGGCCAGTACGGGGCAACGTTGGCGCGCTGGGCTGGCGTCGACGACGAAGCCGAACTCGACGCCATCTTTCCCGACCTACGCGAGTTCGACACGCGCAACCTCGGGTTCATGCTCAGCTGATGAATCCTGCCTTCGCTTCGCTCTGCTAACTGTTCCTGCCTTCGCTTCGCTCATCTCGGAAGCGTTTGGCACGCAGCCTCAGCTTTGTTCCTGCCTTCGCTTCGCTCTGCTAACTGTTCCTGCCTTCGCTTCGCTCATCTCGGAAGCGTTTGGGCACCCGGTCAAATGCGCGGTGTCAGACACACCGTTACAAGTTTCGAGTGCTCCGGCTGTAAGAATGCGCCATGGCCAATGCAGACGCACGGATCACCGCCGTGATCTTTGACATGGGCGGGGTCGTTGTCGAACTCGGCCCCATCACCGACATCCTCGGCGACGATCCGCTGCCGGTGGATGTGTTCTGGGAACGCTGGCTCGCCAGCGACGTCGTGCGCGCCTATGAGATGGGTGAAAGCACCGTCGAGGACTTTGGCGGTGCGCTCATCGCTGAGATGGGTATGGACATGACCGGCGCAGAACTCATTGAACGATTCCGGGCATGGCCGCGGGGGCTGTTTCCCGAGTCCGAGCAGTTGATTGCCGACATCGCAGACGACATTGCGATTGGCGTGCTCAGCAACACAAATGCACTCCATTGGAACAGCCAGCAGGATCATGATCGGGTCAAAGCGCTCTTTCCTGAACACGTGTACCTGAGCTTTGAAATGGGTCTGGCCAAGCCCGATGCAGCGATTTTCAATGCCATCGTCAAGGACCTGACGATGGAGCCCGGCGCAGTGCTGTTCCTTGATGACAATCAAATCAATGTCGACGGTGCACGGGCGGCCGGTCTTCAAGCCGAACTCACCAAAGGCCCAATCGAGGCCCGAGCCGTGCTCGCTGGACGCGGCCTGCTGCGGGATTGACCCGAAGCACTTTCGCCCGCACCTGCCCGCTGCTACCTTTCCGGCGGCAAGCAGGTGAGCACACGCGAGACGAGGCAAGACCATGAGCGACGACATGATCCGGACCATCGAATGGCACAACGGGGAAAAGATCAACGGACCGTTCTCCGATACGGAGATGGACCGGCGCCAGGCCCTGTTACGTCAGCACATGGGGCTGCACGACATCGACGCCTGCCTGTTCACCTCGATGCACAACATCGGCTACTTCTCCGGTTTCATCTACTGCTACTTCGGACGCAAGTACGGCTTTGTCGTGGACCAGACGTCGGCAACCTCGATCAGCGCCGGCATTGATGGGGGCCAGCCGCACCGGATGACCCACGGCACCAACATCACCTACACCGATTGGCGCAGGGACAACTTCTGGTTCGCCGTGCAGAACCTCACGAAGGGGACGAAGCGTCTCGGCGTGGAGTTCGATCACATGACGCTCGAGATCAAAGCTCAGCTTGAAACCGCGCTGCCTGGCGTTGAACTCGTCGACGTCGGCGTGGACACCATGTGGATGCGGACCATCAAGTCCGAGGAAGAGATCGCTCACATCACCATCGGTGCGAACGTGGCCGACATCGGCGGCGCGGCGGCGGCCGAAGCGGTGGGCGCCGGCGTACCAGAACACGAGGTGGCCCTTGCGTGCACCAATGCCATGGTTCGCGAGATCGCCAGCCGCTTTGACTTCGTGGAACTGATGGACACCTGGACCTGGTTCCAGTCCGGCATCAACACCGACGGCGCCCACAACCCGGTGACCAACAAGCTCATCGAAGCCGGCGACATACTGAGTCTCAACGCCTTCCCGATGATCTTCGGCTACTACACCGCACTTGAGCGCACCATGTTCTGCGAGCACGCCTCCGACGAGCACCTGCGCCTCTGGCAGATCAACGTCGATGTCCATGAGGCTGGCCTCAAGCTCATCAAGCCCGGCGCTCGCTGCATGGACATCGCCGTCGAGCTCAACGAGATGTACCGCGAGCATGATCTGCTGCAGTATCGGTCCTTCGGATATGGCCACAGCTTCGGCGTACTCAGCCACTACTACGGTCGCGAAGCCGGGGTGGAACTGCGTGAGGACATCAAGACCGAACTGCAGCCCGGCATGGTCGTCTCCATGGAGCCAATGATCATGATCCCGGAGGGTCAACCCGGTGCCGGCGGCTACCGCGAACACGACATCCTCGTGGTCCGCGCAGACTCCGTCACCAACATCACCGCGTACCCCTACGGCCCCGAATACAACATCCTCACCAGCTAGATCCTTGCCGGTTGACAGGTGAGGAGTGCAGCGAAAGAGCCGTCGCAGCGGCCAAGCTGATGAGGCCCGCAACCATCGCGATGACTGCAGCCCATCGGCGCTCACCCGTATGTTCGGCAATGACACCGGCCGCCAGCGGGCCGAGCGACCCGGCCACCAAAAGGACAGCGCCGTAGGCACCCATCGTCGCTCCGAGCTGATCACGGTCGAACAACTCGTCGGCCTTCATGCCCTGCAGGGGACTGAAGGCACCGATGCCGAATCCAGCCACGACAGCGAACACGACCGCAACCGCAACCGAACCGGCCACCGCCAGGACCAGCCCGCCCAGGGCCATGGCACCCATCGCCAGGATCAGAGATCGATCGCGTCCGATACGCCGGACGACGGCGTCCAGCGGCAGACGCCCTCCCAGCTGACAGAAGCCCCGCACACCAGCCATCGTTGCCGCCGTGGTCGCTCCCAGACCGGCGGCGACCATCACCGGCACCTGATACACGAGCATCGTGGCCATCGCTATCCCGCCAAAGGCGACCGTGACCGTGAAGAGCCGACGCGCTCGACCCGATACGAGCGACTTCACAATCGTGACAAGCGACTGGCGCGAGCCTCCTGGTTCGGACCGCTGGCCCGATGGCAACGCAACCCCGGCAAGCAGAAAGGCTCCGGCAGTCACCGCAGCAAGGACGCGCAATGTCGGGCGCCACCCGAACTGTCCTTCCAACCAGGCCGACCCGGGCAGGAAGATGACGGATGCAAATGCTCCCCATATGGTCAATCGGCTGATGGCCCGGTCGGGATTCATAGGGTTGAGTCGGACCACCGTGGTCATCGTTGCGTGATAGAAGCCGAGTGAACCCATGGCGGCGAGGGCAACAGCCGATCCCACGAAGAACACACCAACAGACTGAGCGAACGAAGCGACGAGCAACGCGCTCGGCCCAAGGACAGCGCCGAGCATGAAGACGGGTCGGTGACCGACCCGGTCGAGCATGCGTCCGCCGAGCAATGCGGCTATGCCGACCAGCACCTGTCCAAACGAGAACGACGCCGCCAGCGTGGATTCACTCCAACCGGTATCAGCTCGGACCGGGTCCAACAGCACACCAAAGGAGTAGTACCAGGACCCGTACGCACATATTGCGAGGAGCCCGAGAACGCCGACCACGACATTGTTCACGGCGACATTGTTCACGGCGACATTGTTCACGGCGTGATCGGCGGTGCCGGGCTCAGAGGGCGAGGGCAAGGAGGAGCCAGAGCACGATCGGAACGGTGGACACGGCTAGCACCGCGATAAGCGGACCCTGTGTCAGCCGCACCGCACGTTGGGTTGTGCTCTCGATGCGAGCCTGCGCGTCGGCATACATCGCACTGGCTTTCTTCGCGACTTCGGTGCTCTCCACTGCGGCTTTCGCACTGTTCTCGATCTTCACGCTGAGTTCATCCCACTCCATCGATTCGATGGAAGTCATGACGCCCTTTTCCACGATTCGCTTTGGGAAATACATGGCCGCCGTGACGAACGGGCCGGTCACGAATGTCGGGAGTGGCAACATCAACGCAGCACTGTCCATTGCAGGAAAGACAACGCCGTTGATGAGGTTCTGCGACAATGCGGTGACCTTGGACTTTGTTCGTTCGCCATTGCGCAACGCATCCATGTCCATGTGAATGCTTTCCAGAGATGTGAGCGTTCGACCAACGGCCCGTTGTGCCATGCCGAAGCGTTCACGGGTCAATCGAAAGACGCCCAGAAGAACTGCCGCCCCCAGCGACAGGACCCCGCCGATAAGGGCAAATGGAATCCGCAACCACCAGTTGAGGCCGCCGGCAAGCAGCCACGTCAGAACTGTCATCACACACGGCACAACCGCCGCGGTGATCAGGACTTTGGAGATCGCACCGGGAAGGTGGACGATCTCCTGAATGTCATCGAACACCGGACGCAGGTTGTACCGGTTGATCAGTTCTTCGTCTCGCCTGGCCAGTGCCACGCAATCAACCTAGCCACAAGTGGCGTGACGAGGCCTCAGGAGCTCGGCGTGGCGCCGCTCACAATTTCGGCGAGGTCGATAAGTCGGTTGCTGTAGCCCCACTCGTTGTCATACCAGCCGGCAATCTTCACCATGCGTCCCTGAGCCATGGTGAGGCCGGAGTCGAAGGTGCACGATGCAGAGGTGCCGACGATGTCGGAGGACACGAGCGGCTCGTCGGTGTAGTCGAGCACCCGGCTCAACGGACCGGTGGTTGCGGCGTCGCGGAACGCGTCGTTGACCTCTTGCGCCGTTACGTCGACCTTGACCAGGCCGACAAAGTCCGTCATGGAACCGTCCGGAATGGGTACTCGCATGGCGATGCCATCGAGCTTGCCGAGCATCTGAGGAAGCACGAGGCCGGTGGCCCTGGCTGCGCCGGTTGAGGTGGGCACAACGTTGACAGCCGCAGCTCGGGCTCTGCGCAGGTCGCGGTGCGGTCCGTCGACGATGGCCTGATCGCCGGTGTAGCCGTGCACGGTGGTCATGAAGCCCTGCTCGACACCGAAGGCATCGTCGAGAACCTTGACCATGGGAGCGAGGCAGTTCGTGGTGCAGGACGCATTGCTGACAACGTTGTCAGTCTCGGCGTTGAAATCACCATCGTTGACGCCGACAACAAACGTTGCATCGCAGTCGCCCGAGGGCGCCGAGATAATCACGCGCGGAGCGCCCGCCGCGAGGTGCTGGGCCGCTGCTTCTCGCTTCGTGAAGATGCCCGTGGACTCAATGACCACGTCCACGTCCAGAAGTTCCCACGGAAGCTTCGACGGATCACGTTCGCTCATGATCTTGATGTTGGATCCGTCGACGATGATCTCGTTCGAACCGACCTTGACCTCCCATGGGAGACGGCCGTGCACGCTGTCATAGCGAAGCAGGTGCGCCATGGTCTCTATGTCACCGAGGTCGTTGGCGGCGACGAGTTCGACGTCCGCGCCGCTGCTCTTGATGGCGCGGAACAGGTTGCGTCCAATGCGGCCGAAACCGTTGATACCGATACGGGTTGTCATGATGGATCTCCTTGGGGGGTGATTTCGCCGGATCCGCGGCGGAGTATTTCCGATGTGATGAGTTGTTCTTCGATCTTGAGATTGGTGCCAGCAAGGCGGGCGAAGAGTCGCTCACCTGCAAGTCGTCCAATCTCACGCGGTCGCTGTGGGACCACGGAAATGCCAGGTTCGAGCAGGTCGGCGAACTCGACGTCGTCAAAGCCAACCTGGGCAATGTCATGCTGGCGTCCCGCCAGATGCAGGGCGCGAACAACACCCATGGTGATGAAGTTCTGGGCGCTGAAAATGGCCGAGGGAGGCGATGGCATTGCGAGTAGGCGTGATGCGACGAGCTCTGCCTCGTCCTGGCCCAACAGCCCTTCGATGATGAGGTCGCTGCGAGGCGAAACCCCAGCTGCTGTCATGGCGTCTTCGAAGCCCATTCGACGAAGTTCACTGGTGAAGATGGCGGCGTCGCGTCCGAGGTACGCAATGTCACGATGGCCGTGAGTGAGCAGGTGTTCTGTGGCCTGACGGGCGCCGCCGCGGTGATCGGAGCGGACAACATCAGCGCTGAGCCCGCGAGGGGTGCGGTCCACGAAGACAACCGGCGTGCCGCGGGCCATTTCAACCTCGACAGCGGGAGAAGCATGCGCACTCGACGCGAGCACCAGGCCGTCAACACGCCGGGCGATGAAGTTTGAGATGAGCGCGTCTTCCCGGTCCGGGTCGCGGTCGGAGCTACCAGAGAGCACAAGACAGTCATGGGCGCGAGCCACGTCTTCGAGACCCCTGAAGATTGAAGAGAAGAACGGGTTGGCGGCATCAACCTGCACGAAGCCGATGCTTTTGGTGCGGGTGTCGCCCGAGCGAAGGTTCCGGGCCCGATCGTCAGGCTGGTAGCCGAGGTCGTTCACCGCGGCCGTGACACGATCCACCAGTGCGGCGCTCACGCCTGCTTCCTGGTTGACCACGCGGGACACCGTTTTGAAGCTGACACCGGCCGAGGCAGCCACGTCGCGCATGGTGGGGCGCTTCCCTGCCCGGCCCTGTCCTGGTTGATTCTGTCCCGTTTGAGATTTGACAACGTTGTCACTCACGCAGGTAACTGTACATGTTCCCGGCGCAGACCAGCTCAGAACGGGCTCAGATCGGGCTCAGAGGGTCAGTATGTGGTCCGCTGGAGCCGGCGACCGCCAAGAGCGAGGGCGCCGAATCCGAGCAGTCCCATCGCCACGAAACCGAGGTCAGTAGTGAGCGAACTTCCGGTGAGGGCAAGGGTTGGCGTGGCGACAGCGCCGGTGTTCGTGCTGGTAGTCGTAGTGCTGGTAATCGTGTTGCTGGTGAACCCGTAATCCGCTGCCGGGACGACCACACCTGGGGTGACAGCCGTAGTCCCAGACTGCGCTGGGACAACTGCAACAGCGATCGCAGCGCCGGTTACTGGCGCACTGGCTTCCGTCTGAGCAATGGTCCGCACGCACACGCAAGGCGTTGAAGCAAACGGAGATGTCCCTGCCGGACAGGTAACGGTGTCCGGATTTGTTGTGACTGCAACCGGCACCAACGTAGGAAGCGCCAGCGTTCTCGAACACGATCCACCGATTACCGGGGTCCCGGAAAAGCTAGTCGGGCATGACGCGACCGGGTTGTCACACTCGCCGGTTGCGGGGTTGACCGGCTCCAAACACGAGACGATCACGGGAGCCGACTCTGCGGTTCCGGGCCGAACGCAAGTTCCACCGGCCACCGGGATGCCCGACGTGCCAGATGGACACGAGTACGTCGGCGGGCTCGGCGTCACAACGGCCTGCACTATTTCCTGCACAACCACGTCGTCCACGGTCACCGTGGTGATTCCGCCCTGGACAGGTACGTCAAGGCTCCAACTCCCACCCGACGTGAGCACGATGATGGAGCGCGTTGAACCGTCCGGGAGCGTCGCAACAACAGTGCACGGGCAATTGCCGACAGCCACGCCGGTCAGCGTGACAACACTCGGAGCGCTCTCATTCGGAACAGCCGGATACCCCTGCGCAGCGGCGGGCAGCGAACTGACGAGCACGCTCGCCATGAGCACGAGCGTCACAGCAGCTCCGGTGACAATCCGGCGGGCACTGACTGAGAGTGATGTTGATGGGTTCATGGTGTTCCTCCAATCGGGTAGACCGCCGCAGTGAGGACCCGTCTCAAGACTTCGAAAGAAATCCGTCCTCAGCTGAACTCGGGTTCGTCCCACCAGGGGAAGAAGTCCGGCATGTCCTGGGACGGGCGGCCGGCGTACGCGGGTGAGCGTTTCTCCAGAAAGGACTCCACGCCTTCACGGGCATCGGCGGATGCACCGGTGGCTTGAATGGCGCGGGAGTCGATCCTGTGTGCCTCCATGGGATGGTCGGCGCCCAGCATCTTCCACAGCATGTGTCTCGTCAGAGCGACCGAGACAGCGGAGGTGTTCTGCGCGATGTCAGCGGCAAGGGAACGGGCGGCGGGAATGAGTTCCTCCGCCGGAACAACGGATCGGACCAGGCCGCCTTCGAGCGCCTCCTGCGCATCGAACACTCGGCCTGAATAGCACCACTCCGCGGCGCGGCTGATGCCAACCACACGCGGCAGGAACCAGGAAGAACATGCCTCCGGGACGATACCGCGGCGCGCAAAAACGAAACCGAAGCGCGCGTTCTCGCTGGCGATGCGGACATCCATGGGCAGGATGCTTGTGACGCCCACGCCGACCGCGGCCCCATTCACCGCGGCAATAAGCGGCTTCGAGCTTTGAAAGAACCGAAGGCTCACCATGCCGCCGCCGTCGCGGTGGACCTTGTTGATGACTTCATGGTCGGCTTCGTCGTCGTAGTCGAAGGTGGCTCCGCCCCCGGCCAGGTCCGCTCCGGCACAAAAGCCCCGACCAGCACCGGTGAAGATGACTGCGCGGACATTGTCGTCGGCGTCGGCGTGATCCATCGCGTCAATCAAGTCGTCACGCATCACGTGCGTGAAGGCGTTGAGCCGGTCAGGTCGGTTGAGCGTGATGGTCAGAATCGAATCTTCGACGTCGTACAGAATCGTCTCGTAAGTCGGACTCTGACTCGATGGTGCGGCGCTGGACATCTCTCCCTCTCAGCGACGGCTGGTGCCGTCCACCGCAACGGTAGTTCCCCGGCGTTGCCTCTCGATCGCCCCGGACCTTCGTCGCCCCGCCCTACTGTGACCCCATGACCGACGATCGTTCCCCGGGCCACATTCCCTTCGATGATGCGCTTCGGGAACGACTCCGGGAGAACCTCGGGCGCCACAACGTGCGCACCCATCCGCTGGACGGTCGTCGCCACGCAGCCATTGCCATCGTGGTGCTCGACAGCGACGCCGAGCTGCATGGGAGCGACGAGACCGACATCGACCGAATGCGTGACCTGTCCGGGATTCCCGGGGTGGATATCAACGAACTCACCGGCAAGGTCGACGGCACTGCGGGAGGCGCATCCATCCTGCTCACTCGACGCGGATCGCGCCTCAACGCCCATGCCCGACAATGGGCGTTCCCCGGCGGACGCCTCGACGATGGGGAAGACGAACTCACGGCGGCGATGCGCGAGATGGCGGAGGAAGTGGGACTCTCCCTCGGCCCCGACAGTCTGCTCGGTCGCCTTGACGACTACCCCACCCGATCCGGCTATGTCATGACACCCTTCGTGTTCTGGGCAGAGGCACACGAAGAGCCAGTCGCCAATCCGGGCGAGGTTGCCTCCATCCATCGGGTCGGCATCCATGAGCTGCTGCGCCCCGACTCCCCTCGCTTCGTCAGCATCCCCGAAAGTGACCGTCGCGTCGTGCAGGTACCGGTCGGTGGCGACCTGATTCATGCGCCAACCGGGGCCATCATGTACCAGTTCCGCGCTGTCGCCTATGACGGCACCGACACCCGAGTCGATGAACTCGAGCAACCGGTCTTCGCCTGGAAATAGCAGGACCGGCAGCCGACAGCTGCGACGCGCTCTGTCCGCCTACAGTTCATCTGATGTCCACCGAGGTGCAGGCGCAACGCTCCTTCAACCGCTATGAGCTCAAGTACGCCGTCGAGGTCGAAAAGCTCGATGCGCTTGCGCAAACGCTCAGCACCCGTCTCGCTTTGGACACCCATGGCGTCGACGGTTGCTATGACGTCTGGAGCCGGTACTACGACACCGAGGACCTGCGGTTCTACTGGGAAAAGATCGACGGCATCCGCTTCCGCCGCAAACTACGCGTCCGCGTCTACGGCGACCCGAACGAGCTCACCGACACCACGCCGGTCTTCGCCGAGATCAAACAGCGCGTCAACCGCGTGACCCAGAAACGTCGGGTGAGACTCACCTACCGGGCTGCACTCGCCATGTGCGATGACGGCACCGAACCCACCGACGCAACCTGGGATCCTGACGCGCAGGACAGCGCAACGTACAGCGAGATTGTCGGCATGACCGCTGACCTTGAGCTGCGCGCAACCGCGATTGTCGGCTACACCCGGCGTGCCTTCGTGGGCGACGAACGCGACGCTGGAGTGCGCGTCACGTTCGACACCAACATCCGCGGACGTGATGTGGACCTCACACTGGATGGCGGAACAACCGGTCTGTCCATCGTCCCGCCGCACCTGAGCGTGGTGGAAGTCAAGGTCAACGAGCGAGTGCCGTATTGGATGAGTGAGATGATCGGCCGCCACAACCTTCAGCTCATCCGCGTATCGAAGTACTGCCAGGCCATCGAGAGATTCGGGCGGGCGCCGCGATCCTCGCTACCGTTCAACCGACTTACCAATCCCACCAGCCGGGAAGACTGACGTGGACAGCCTCGTCGAAGCCTTGGAGTTTGAAAATCTCACGAGCACGTTCAGCGTCGCCGACATCGTGCTGCTGCTGTTCTTTTCGTTCGCGCTCACGTCCATTGTGGCGTGGGTGTATCGGGCCACGCACAACGGCGTTTCCTACAGCCAGTCAGTGGCACAGACCATGGTCCTGCTGGGCATGCTCGTCGGCATGGTGATGGCCATCGTCGGCACAAACATCGCCAGCGCTTTCACTCTCGTTGGCGCGTTGTCCATCGTCCGGTTCCGGAATGCCGTGAAGGAAACCCGTGATGTCGGGTTCATCTTTTTCGCCATGGCCGTCGGCATGGCCACCGGCACGCAGTTCTACTGGCTGGCCGTCATCGCCACGCTCGTGATCTGTCTCATCATCATGATGATGGACCGGTTCAACTGGTTCGCTCTCGACATCCGCAGTCAGATCATCAAAGTCCAACTGGACCCCCAGGTCGATCCGGACACAGCCCTGCAGAGCACGCTGCGCAGCCACACCGATCGAGCCGACCTCGTCAGCGTCGAGTCCATTCGTGGTGGAGCGCTCACCGAGGTCATCTACTCGGTGGTGTTGAAGAAGTCGGCATCACCCACTGCACTCGTCAACGACCTCCGGGAGAGTTCGGGCGGACAGAAAATCACGCTCCTCACCGGCTATGACCGCAGTGACCTCTAAATGCGTGACCTCTAAATGCGTGACCTCTAAATGCGTGACCTCCAACTGCGTGACCTCTGACCCCACATGAGATGGAAACGGCACTGGCCCCTGGTTGTCACGCTGATCGCCGTACCCGTGCTTCTCGTCCTCGTCTTCGGTGACATGCGAATGTCCCGGCTCACTTCCACCAATCGAACAAGAGCGGAGTCGACCGGATTCCTCTCGAATGTGGAGGGCACCACAGACGTCTTCGAGGCGTCAATCATGCATCAACTTGAGCTTGACTTCGCCCCTGGCGAACTCGAACGCGCGACGCAGGAATACCAGAGCTCGGGCGAGAAAATCTGGGTTCAGGCCGACGTCCGGCTCGACGACACGCTTGTGCCGAACGTCGGCGTGCGCTTGAAGGGCGATCTCTCCCGCTATGGCCGCAACCAGGCCGAGGCGATTGACTCGACTGATGTTCTTCCCGCATTGGACGTCGTCAACCCAGCAACCCTGCCGTGGCTCCTGCGCTTCGACGAGTTCGTGGACGGGCGCCGCTACCAGACGCATCGAGAGATCGTCATTCGCCCTGGCGGGTCAGGCATCACCGACGTCACCGGACTGAACGAGGCGCTCACGCTGTCGCTGCTCGACGCAGCAGGTCTACCGGCCGAGCGGGCTGCGTACAGCGCCGTCAGCGTCGATGGCGCGATGCCCATCGTGCGCCTCGTCGTTCAGAACCCGGGTGCCTCCCTGACCGCTGATGACTTCGAACGTCCGGGTGCGTTGTACAAGGCGCTGGTGGACGGTTCGTTCGCATGGGTGGACGACGACCCTCTCAGCTATACCGAGAGTTTCCGCCAGATCACCTTCCGCAATCAGCAGGACCTGGCACCCCTCATCGAGTTCATCGACTTTGTTGCGAACGCAGACGACGAATCCTTCGCCGCCGAACTGAACCAGCACCTGGACATCGAAGCATTCGCCGCGTACCTGGCGGTCCACAACATCGTGGCCGACAGCAACGACATGGCCGGTCCGGGCCAGAACTACTTCCTGCACTGGGACGTGACCGACGAACGCTTCACGGTCATCAGCTGGGACATGAATGACACCTGGACCGCAGATGCCTTCCTCAGCCCGTATGAGAACGGAGCGGCCCCTGCGCCACCCGGTGCAGAACCATTGGCGCCAAACCTGCTGCGTGAGCGTTTCCTGGCGACGCCCGAGTTCCAACTGGCTTACGAACAAACATGGCGGAACCTTGTGGCCGCCACCTTCACCAAAGACGGCGCACCGTCCTTGATCAACGCATGGGAAGCGGCTCTCTGGCAGGCCCCGGTTGGCTCCCTGAGCGCCTCGACCCTCACCGCGGAACTCACCGAACTTCGTGCCGCCGTGGAAGAGCGCCGCCGCGCAATCATGAGCAGCGCCTGGGCGAACGCCGACGAAAGCGTGCTCCCCCTCGGCCCCATCACCGGCTGGTAGAGCCGTAGTCTTCCCACGGGTCGTCGCGTTCGCGGATGACTTCGCGGAAGCCCTTCTTCGGGAAGTCCTCCACCCAGCGGTAGGCCTCTTCGGTGTGGCGAGTCACGCCATCGAAGAAGGTGCCAAGCATCTGCGATGTCCGCAGTCCCATGTTTTCGAATGCCTGGTTGATGAGCATCTTGTTCAACGCCAGCTGGTTCGCTGGGATATGGGCAAACCGTCGCGCCTCTGCTTCGACCGCTGCCTCCAGGTCTTCCGGAGCGCACACCCGCGAGACAAGTCCAATGCGATGGGCCGTCTCTGCGTCAATCGCTCGGCCGGTGAGAAGGAACTGTTTGGCGTGTTCCAGGCCGAGGCGGTACACCCACATCATCGTTGTCGGCGTGCCGAAGATACGACTCGGCGCGTAGCCGATGTGCGCGTCGGCTGACATGAAGAGCAGATCGGCGCACAGCACCAGGTCGGTTGCGCCGCCAACTGCCCATCCCTTGATCTCACCGATCACCGGCTTGGGGCATTCCCAGATCTTCATGAAACGACGGACATTGTTGTTCATGAACTGATAGTCCCGCACCGGATCCCAGGCACCTTCACGGGGCTCCGGGCCCTTTGCCCCGTAGGGAGTGGACCATGCCCCGTCTGCGCCGCCTCCTTCGGAGAAACTTGCATTCAGGTCGTATCCGGCGGTGAGTGAATCGCCGGCGCCGCGAAGCACAACCGCCGCGACGTCAGCTGACGCAGTGGCAGCGTCGATGCCGTCGGCCACGCCTTGAATCACTGCGTCGGTAAGTGCGTTCTTCTTCGCCGGCCGGTTCAGGGTGATGATCGCAATGTCATCGCGTTCTTCGTACAGCACCGGCTCGCTCACGTCGCCATCGCTCATGATGCCATCACGCTCCGGTAGCTGCCTGGCTGGACAACTCGATGTCCACCATGAGTTGGTTGGAGAGGTCCTCGAGTTCGGAACGAATCTGATCCATCTCCACACCTGCCGGAGCAACAAGCTGAGCGACCGCGGAGAACAGCGTGCCGCCGGCGTGCGGTGCTTCTTTCGTTTCCGTTCGGAGCTCTTCGATGCTGACGTTCAGTCCTGCCATCGCCGAACTGATCTCTCGCACGATGCCCGGCTGATCATGGCCGACGAGTTCAAGGCCGAAGCGACGGCCGGAAAGCGCCGGCCCATCGTTGGCCGTCGTCACCGTGATGTCCAGGAGACCGCGTTCCTCGAGCGGCTCAAGGGCTGCGGTCAGCTCGGAGGCACGATCTGCGGCAACGGTCACAAGCACAACGCCGGCGAACTTGCCGCCCAGCTCCGCCATGTGACTCTCGTCCCAGTTGCCACCAGCCCCAGCGATCACTGAAGCAAGTGCCTCAATCAAGCCGGCCCGGTCATCACCAATCACCGTCAACACCATTGTCGTCATGAAGGCACCTTACGTGCGTCTCCTTCAGGTGGCGACAGCACCGTGCGAAGCTGCTCGCCGATTCGACGCATAACAGGGTCGTCATCGCTGTGCACCAGGTACATCGCCGCGAAGTGCGCGGCCCAGCCCCGACTGCGCTCCCATGCTGCGTCGGTTCCACCTGCAAGCTGGCGCACGAGACCAACATGCTCCGGAACCAAAGACCATGCGACGGCAAAGTCGGTTGCCCGATCGCCGACAGTGATGTCACCCCAGTCAATGATCGCTGCAAGCGCGCCATCGTGGACGAGCATGTTGCGCAGATGAAGGTCGCCATGCAGCCACACGTCGACACCGTCGCGGGGCACATCCATCGCAGTCTCAAAGACCTCCCGAAGCTGATCGGCTCTGGCGCCTTCACCCTCCATGGCCTCAAGGTGTTCGAGGTTGGCGACAAAGGCGTCGGCCCGGTTACGGAGCGCACCACCCCGATACGGATTCTGCGGGACGTCACGGCTCTCATGCGGGAGGTGCAACTCCGAGAAAAACTCGCCCAGCGCCCGAGCCGCGCCCTCAGCGTCGTATGCACGTGTTGCCGCCTCGGCACCCTCGAACCATGGTGTGATCGACCACGGCCAGGGGAAGAACGGCGTGGGTTCGCCGGCATGAATCGGCGCGGGAACATGCAGCGTCGTGCGGGTGGCAATATCGGGAAGCCATCGTTGCTCGTGGTCAATGAGCGAAGCAGCCGATTGGCGGTGCGGAATACGCATAAGAAGATCATCACCAAGTCGCAGAATGGTGTTGTCCCAGCCCCGACTCAGCTCTCGTAGAGGGCGATCGACGAGGTCTGGGAACTGATCACGCAGAAGACGTCGGGCCAGATCGACCGAGACATCGCGTTCAGGTGCGGGACGATCGGACATCGTCTCGTTCTAGCGGCAATCGGATCTGTCAGGCGGCCCCTCACGCCGATTCGTTCGCGTCACACCCGTTGCCTAGGGTGCGATTCGTGATCAGGGACCCACATTCCGTGCCGGCAACCTTCATCAGTCACGCGTCCGAACTGCCAGACCTCGCTGACGAATTACACGGCGCAGCGCGGGTGGCCATCGACACCGAAACACCCATCAGTGCAAACTTTGACGGGTTGATGCGTGTTATGTCGGTCGCAACCCGGCGTCCCGATGGAACGGAACGCTCCTTCGTCGTGGATGTCCGCGATGTGCACGCGCCGCTACTCGCCCCTCTGCTCGCTGGCGTTACCGCTGATGCATGGAACGCGAACTTCGACGCACGCGTGGTTGATCGCGCCGTCTTCGAATCAGATCGCACCACGGCATCGCTGCGGTGGTGGGACGCCCAGATCGCCGACGCCCTGATCCATCAGGGCCGATCCGGGTTCAACTTCTTCCACGGACTCGCCTGGGCAACCGACCACTACCTGGGCATCGTCGCCGAGGGCAAAGGCACCGTTCAGCTCAGCTACACAGCGGACGACAATCTCACCACTGATCAGATTGCCTACGCAGCCGCAGACGCAATCGAAACGCTGTGGGTTGGCGACGCAATCCGAGCCGAGATCGCCGCAGCCGGTCTCGAACACATCTGCGAGATCGAGATGCGGGCCCGTCCATTCCTCGACGAGATGGAGCGCTGCGGCCTTCCTTTTGACTGGCCCGGCTGGCAGGCCGAACTGGACCGATTTGAAGCTCGTCAACGCGAAGTGGTTGGCGAGATTGCCTTGATGACCGGCGGCGGTCAGGGATCACTCTTTGATGACGTTGTCGAACCATCCTGGAATCCCTCATCAGACTCCCAACTTCGCCGGGCGCTCAACCAGTGGTCCGAACCCGAAGTGCTTGCGTGGGCGGAAAAGTACCGCGGCGGTGCCCGCCACCTGATCGAATCCGACCCCATGCCCGCCCGCGTCCTTGAGGACATTGGCGGCAGGCTCTGCACCGCCATGCTCGAATACCGCAACCACGCCAAGATCCTGAGCACGTACGGCGAATCCATCCACGAACACCTCGCAGACGATGGTCGACTCCACCCCCAGTACCTTCAGGTTGTCGGCACCAACACCGGACGTCTCGCCAGCAGGAACCCGAACGCCCAGAACTTCACGCCGCTGATGAAACCCTTCGTCCGTCCGGCGAACAGTGACCGAGTATTCGTCCACGCAGATCTCAGCCAGGCAGAGCTGCGCTACCTCGCTCAGGTGTCCAACGATGGCCCGCTTCGTGCTGCGTTTGCTGGCGGGGTTGACGTGCATGTGTCCACGGCCGCCACCATGTTCCGATTCGATCCGGAGAAACTTCGCGTCGAGGACAAGGCACGCCACGATGAGCTTCGCCAGATCGCCAAGGCGTTGAACTTCGGCATAGCGTATGGACAGGGTGCAGCGGCGCTTGCGGGATCTCTCACAAGGAACGGCACGCCCACCACGGCCGAGGAAGGACGTCAACTGCTCACGCAGTACCAACGCTCCTATCCCGGAACCACGCAGTGGGCCGCGGCTCGCGACGCAGAGATTCGCAAGCTCGCTGACTCCGTGGAACAGATCGACTGGAAGCAGTCCATGCGACTGGCTCGGCACTACGCGCCAATCGCTGCCATCTCGCGAGAGTTCCGCGCAACAAACCGGCGTCGACCGAGTCGCCGCGAACTGACCGAGCGATATGCAGACCTGCGAGAGTGGAGTATCGACAAACCTGCAGATGACCTCGCACTGGAAGACACCGCCACGCTGGTGGACTGGGTGTGGCAGTACAGCGCTCCGGTCGCCCTGCTGGCCGACGGCACCCCGTTCACCTTCGCCAGTCACACGCTCGCCGGACGCCGACAGCAGTTCAACCTGCATCTCGACCGCGTCATGCTCGACGCCGCGGTTGCGGCCGTCAGCTCCCGCGTTTCCGATGCCATTCGGGTGCGGTCCACCTTTGAACAGGACCACAACGTCGTGCTGCACGGGAGCGGCGCCGGCGACGGACGACGGTTCAGCGAAGAAGAGATTGCCTGGGTGTTCGAAGACCGTCCATTACGCCGCAAGTACATGGAGGCCGTCGCGCTGACCATGGGCGCAGAGACGGCACGGGAGTTCCTCCGCACGGCAGCAGGTGACCGCATCTCGGCCATGGTGAACGCTTGGCGCAACGCCCCAATTCAGGGCGGGGTGGCCGACATCATGCTCGTTGCGTACGGCGATCTCCACGAGCGTCTGCGCTCCATTCCTGGCGCGGTTCCGGTGCAGACCGTGCATGACAGCGTGGTCATCGAATGCCCTGGTGGCGTCGCCAATCAGGTCGCATACGAAGTGAAGCAAGCTCTTGAATCCGCCATGCTCGCCTTCTGTCCCGATGTCACTCCGAAGGCTGACGTTGACATCCGCGCCAGCTTGTCAGACGGCACCGTCATCCAGGTCCTGGACTAGCACCACACGCTCAGCGAAAGCTGGTTACAGTCATCTCACGCTCTGCGCGATGAGGCATGGCGTGCATCATTGAGGGGGAAGTCATGGCCGTCACCGCGTCACCAGAGACAGCGCAACAAACCAGCGCGTCATCAGAATCCGGGCCACCTCGATTTGTGCGGGCTGACGGCCCGGACAAGGTCACCGGTAGCGGCCGCTATGTCGCCGATCTCAACATGACCGGCATGCTGGCAGCGAAGTTCCGCTACGCCGATGTTGCCCACGCCAGAATCACAAAGATCGACGTCACAGCAGCAAAGGCCATCCCCGGCGTATTCGCTGTGCTCACCGCAGACGATGTGCCTGACCTTCGCTACAGCCCTGTTGTCCCGGACCGAACGCTCTTCGCCAAAGACGTTGTCCGTTTCGACGGCGAGATCATTGCTGCGGTTGCTGCCATCAATGCCGACGTCGCCCAGCAGGCCGCGGATGCAGTTGTCTTCGAATACGAGGCGCTCCCCATCGTCAGCGATCTTGAAGAGGCCATCGCCGATGGAGCACCTCTCGTCCATGAAGAGTGGGAGTCCTACGCCGTCACGGGCGACACGCCGCGCGACCGCAACGTGGCCACGCACTCTTCCATCTCCAAAGGCGATGCCGACGCCGCCATGGCCGGTGCCGACATCGTGGTCAAGGGTCGCTTCGTTGCGGACGGTTGCCATGCACTCCCCATCGAGCCCCGCGGCATCGTTGCCCAGTGGGAGGGCGACAAGGTCACCATCTGGACATCGACGCAGGTTCCCTTTGACGCCCGCAATGGCGTGTGCGAAACGCTGGAACTTCCCAGCAATCGGGTGCGCATCATTGTGCCGCATCTCGGCGGTGGCTTCGGCGGTAAATGCGGCTTCCACTTCGAAGCTCACATCGCCGCGCTTGCCAGGGCATCGAGGCGCCCGGTGAAACTGGTGTTCAGTCGTGAAGAAGAATTCCGCGCACCAGACCGCCGACGCGAATCCATGGTCATCGACATTGAGACTGGCCTGAACAGCGATGGGACGATCGTGGCCCGCAAGGCCTGGGTTGGCGTTGAGAACGGCGCGTACACGGCTGACTCGGCTTTCTTCCCGCAGCTTGCAGCGATGCACGTTGCCGGGCCGTACAAGATTCCGAATGTGCACATCGACGCAGACCTGATCTACACCAATCACCAACCCTCAGGTTCGGTCCGTGCTCCCACCGCTCCGCAGGGGTGCTGGGCATGCGAGACACACACCGATGAGCTGGCCGCAGCCGCTGGCCTGGACCCGGTTGCCTTCCGCAAGCTCAACGCCATTGATACTGCCGCAGAGGGCGTGGTCGGCCAGGTGTACGACAAGATCGGCATCCAGGACTGCCTCGACACGGCCGTGCAGTTGAGTGGGTATGGACGTCAGCTGCCGGAGAACGAAGCGATCGGTGTGGCACTTGGCTGGTGGCCGAGTTTCCCCGGCCCGTCCGGCGCCTACGTCAAGTTGCACGCCGATGGTTTCGGCCAGATCGTGACCGGCGCCCAGGAGTGCGGCACCGGCTCGGTTATGACTTTGCGCCAACTCGCAGCTGACGAACTCGGCATGGACGCCGAGCAGTTTGAGATCATCTACCAGGACACCGGCGTCGCGCCATACGACACCGGTGCCACCGGTTCCCAAACCCTCATCAACAACGGTCGCGCTGTTGTCGAAGGAGCGCAGGAGATTGCCCAGCAGCTGCGCGATCTTGCGGCTGATCACCTTGAAGCTGCCGCTGGCGACATCGTGCTTGAAGCCGGCCACGCTCACGTGGCTGGAACACCGGACAAAAAGGTCAGCGTTGTCGAACTTGCTGGCACCGCGGCCGAAGGGGAGCTGCTCATCGGCAAGGGCTCCGGAACACCGCCGGAGTATCCCGAGATACCCGGCTTGAACTGCGTGGGTGATCAGGGCCTTGCCGCCTGGGCCGCTCCCCAGTTCTCCTGCCATGCCGTTCGGGTCCGGCTCGACCGTGACACGGGCGTGGTCCGGGTGCTCGACATTGCGTGCGCTCACGACTCCGGAACCATCATCAATGAACTCGGCGCACTCGGCCAGATCGAGGGTGGAGTGCTGATGGGCATCGGTCAGGCCCTGAGCGAAGGAACCCAGTACGGCGAGGACGGCCGCCAGAAGAACGCCGGTCTCCTGGAGTACAAGCTCCAGACAGTAGCAGACGCCCCGATTATCACCACCCGCTTCATTGAACCGGGCGGCGAGGGTGCTGGGCCCCGAGGCGCGAAAGGGCTGGCCGAAGCGCCGAATGTGCCCACCGCGGCCGCAATCTCAAACGCCATTGCCCAACTCATCGGCACGCCGGTGCGCCAGTTGCCCATGACCGCAGAACGAGTCTGGGAGGCAGGCCAATGAGTTTCGCTGTCGCAACCTCAATCGAAGAGGCCGTGACCGCCATGGCCCAGGGCGCTCAGCCCATTGCTGGCGGCACCGACATGGTTGTTGGCGCCCGCCAGGGGAAAGCTCCCCTGCCGGAGCACATCATCGCCATCGACCGGATTCCGGAGCTGCAGAGCATCACCGAAACCGAGACTGAGCTCATCATTGGAGCGGGTGTCACCCACGCCGCGTTGATGACCGATCCACTGATTCTCAAGTACGTGCCTTCCATCGCAGATGGTGCGGCACTGGTTGGCTCTCCGTCAACGCGCAACGTTGGCACCATCGGCGGCAACGTCATGAACGGGTCACCTGCCATGGATACCGGCGCCCCTTTGATGACCAGCAATTCCAGAGTCAGGCTGCGATCTTCGTCCGGTACGCGCATGGTCAGCATGCAGGAGCTGTGGATCGGCCCGGGAAGGCTCTCCGCCTCACCCGACGAACTGTGCGTCGCCATCCATCTACCGAAGCCGGTACCTGCTGCAGGCTGTGCCTACGTTCGACTTGAGTATCGACGTGCCATGGAAATTGCCATCGTCGGAGCGGCCGCATCGGCAGCAACCAATGAGTCGGGGACCCTGTCGTCCCTATCCGTTGCGTTGACTGCTGTTGCTCCAACCATCCTGGAAGTGACAGGGACGGCCTCACTCATTGGATCAACCATCGATGACGCACTACTCGACAAGGTTGCAGAGCTCTCGTCTGCCCAGGCAGTCCCCATCAGCGATATGCGGGCAAGCGACGCGTACCGCCGTCACACGGTGGGTGTCATGGCTCGGCGAGCAACGGATGCAGCACTTCGACGTGCCGCTGGCGAAGACATCCCGGTCCCTGTCAATCGGGCTCTTGGAATCGGAGCAGCCCAGTGAATCAGGCAAGAGTGAGCGAGCAGAAAATGAGTGCAGCAGAAACGAGTGAGTACAGGATTGATCTGTCGGTCAACGAGATGATCTATCCACTGACCATTGATCAGAGTCGGAACCTGTTGAGCGTGCTCCGTGAGGATGTTGGTCTGACCGGCACCAAAGAGGGATGCGATGACTGCGAATGCGGCGCGTGCATGGTGCTCGTGGACGGTCAGCCCGTGAATTCGTGTTCGTACCTGGCCATCCAAACGGTCGGTCGTGAAATCACGACCATCGAGGGTGTTGCCGCCGACGACACGCTCCACCCAATCCAGCAGGCCATGTTGGACGAAGGCGGCGTGCAGTGCGGCTTCTGTACGCCCGGCATGATCATGAGTGCCCATGCTCTTTTGGAACGAACGCCTGAACCGACCGTCGAAGACATCCGCATTGGCCTTTCGGGAAACCTGTGCCGGTGCACCGGCTATGCCCGAATCATTGAGGCAATCAGCACGGCTGCGGTGAGCATTCGAACGTGAACGCGACGCCCCTCATGATCACCACCGCATGATCACCACCGTGTTGCTTGATCTTGATGGTGTGGTTCGCCACTTCGATCCGTTGCGGATCGCTGGAATCGAGGAGCGTCACGGTCTGGCTCCTGGTGAACTGATGGCAGCAGGATTTGCGCCCGACCTGCTCGAACCGGTGATCACCGGAGCCACAACACGGTCGACCTGGACCCAGCAGGTGGGAGAAGCTGTCGGGAACGCTGCAGCCGCGGCTGAGTGGTTGGCGGGCCGGGGCACCGTCGACGCGGAAATGCTCGACGTGGTCGCCGAGCTGCGGACCGCCGGTACAACCGTGGCGGTGCTCACCAACGGCACCGATTCCATCCCGGACGAGATGGAAGAGCTTGGCCTCGTTGCGCATTTCGATGCGATCTTCAATTCTGCGTCCATTGGATTCGCAAAGCCTGACGTTCGCGCCTTCGAAGCGGTGTGCGATGCTCTTGATGTTGCTCCCGAAGCGGTCTTCTTCACCGATGACTCGGCCTCAAAGCTGTCCGGCGCCATCGAAGTCGGCATGACCGCGGAACTGTTCACCTCCCGTAAAAGCCTGGTGCAGCGTCTCACCGCGCTTGGCCTTCTTCCCGCCCCCTGACTCCGCAATAAGTCCGCTATGAATCCGCTATGACGCGCGGCACCCGGGCGTTGTTCCAGATCGCACAGACGAGCAGGCGTTGTTCGGTCAGGCTTTGGCCATGTCCAACATCGAAATCCAACAACCCCAGCCCTTCGACCTCGTTGACGAAGTCATTCAGGTAGCCGGCCAGTCCGTCGCGTTCGAAGCGACTGTGCAGTATCGGATTACCGAGGGTCACGACCAACTCGACGGTTTCTTCACCGGAGGCGGCGCCATATCGGTGCTGCAGTTCCAAACGACCATCACCGGTGTTGGTGCCACGGCCATGAAGCTGCCCCGGATGTTTCTTTCGCTGTTTGAGTTCAGCGCCGAAGACGGCACGGAGATCAATACGACCACTGTGCCGCTCATCTACGGCCCGCTCCTCATTCCTGGATACGAGGGCTGGCAGCCCTACACGATCCAGGTTGGCGACACACTTTCATCGATTGCACAGGATCGCTATGGCGATGCAACGCTGTTTCCCGTACTCCAGGCGGCCAACCAACACATGATCCCGAACCCGGACCTGATCTTCCCGGGCCAGTCCATTCGAATCCCTCAGGGTGACGTCTGAACGCTGTACTGCGGGTCATATGACCCAGTTCGCATCGATTGTGACTTATATCACCTGCAGCTTCGCCGAACACAAGGTTCGTGGCAGCAAGTGGACCAATGAGCGGGCAACTGGGCGAGACTTCTCCCGCCGATATCGATGCCCTTCAACGACTCAACGCTGAGCTTCGCGCATGCGTGGATCACGATGCGCTGACAGGCGCGTGGTCCCGACCGTTCTTTGAGAACCGGGTTCGAGAACTCATTGCCGAAGATGTGCCCTTCGCCGTGATGATGATCGATGTCGACAACTTCAAAACGGTGAATGACACCCTGGGGCATAGTGCGGGCGACGACCTGCTTCGCCGCATCGCAGCACACATCATGCAGAGTCTCGAACATCCCGGCGACGGCCTTGCCCGTATCGGTGGCGACGAGTTTGCGGTGATCCTCAAGAACTGCTCTTCCCCGGACGAAGCCTGGCGTCGGGCCGAGCCGATCCACCGGTCTGCTTCCATGCAGTGGACGATCGACGGTTGCGTGGTGCAGAACACCTGCTCCTGCGGTGTGGCGCTGACCTCCCAGGACGCCGGTCCAGACTCACTTGACGCGCTGATGCGAAGCGCTGACCTGGCGCTCTACAAGGCAAAATCCGCCGGACGCGATCGCTGCATCGTGTTCACCCGTAAACTGAATGACGAGGCGGAACGCCGGCGCCTTGTTACCAGAGAGCTTCAGACGGCTCTCTCTTACGGTGACATTGGTGCTGCGCTCCAGGGGTTGTTTCGTATGCGGGGCCGATCGCTGTCTGGATTCGAGGCGCTCGCTCGCTGGAACCACCCACGTCGCGGAACCGTGCTGCCGGGCGAGTTCATCTCGGTAGCCCGGGACGCACGGTTGCTCAATGAGGTGACTTCGGCGGTGCTTGGTGCAAGCCTCTGCGAACTTGGCCCGGCACTGCGATCCGGCCTGACGCTGTCGGTGAATATTGCGCCGGTGCAGCTTCGATCTGCGGACCTTCCTCAGCGACTCCTCGATCACCTTGAGCTCTTCGATGTATCTCCCACGCAGATCATCGTGGAGATCACCGAGGTGGGTCTCGACAGCCAGGAAGCGCTGCGGTCGGCCCTGTCAACCATGCACGACCTGGTCAGCATGGGGTGCCGTCTGATTATCGACGACTTTGGTCTTGGCGCCGCGTCACTCAGCTATTTGCGCGACTACCCCGTGCACGGGGTGAAGGTTTCCGGCGACTTCACAAGCACGCTTGGCGACCCGTTCTCTCATGCCATCAGTGCCTCTGTTGCGGCTCTTGGCGAACAGCTGGGCCTGCATGTGATTGCCGAGCGGGTAGAAACCAGCATGCAATTCAACATGCTTGATCGTCTTGGTTTCTCGATGATTCAGGGCCATCTGCTGCACCGGCCGGACACGCCCGCTGCTGCTGCTGCGCTCGCCCAGCAGGAACTGGTCGTCATCTGAGTCGCTGGGCGGAGCGCGAAGGGGAGTGAACTGTGTTCGAGTGTATTTCGGTACCTTCTACTCAATCTCGGATCGGGTCAACCGAAAGGAAAGGGTCGGATCAACTCTCTCCTGATTCAGACAGACAGAAGCTTCGCTTCTTCCATCGACGGTCGCTGATGACAGCGACCGTTGATGCTGTTTTGGGACGTAAACTCAGCGTCATCAAACTCATTGGACATCCAAGGATTCTGCCCACCCAATTATCCTGTCCATCCAAATGGCCCTGCCCACCCAAATGCCCCTGCCCACCCAAATGCCCCGCCCACCCAAATGCCCCTTGCCCACCCAAATGCCCCTGCCCCGGGAAGTTCCCGGGTACCGCCAGGTCACCAAACATCTGAGCCATCAACGCAGCTGAGGAACACACATGAGCGACTACACCGCACCCGTCAAAGATATGAACTTCGTGCTCAACGAGGTCCTCGACCTTGGCGAACTCACAAAGTTTGAGCACTTCAACCATGTCGACGCCAGTCAGACCGAAGGGCTGCTCGAAGAAGCCGGGCGCTTCTTCAGCGAAGTGATCGCCCCCACAAACCGGATCGGCGACGAGCAGGGCAGCGTTCGCCAGGATGACGGCTCGGTCCGCAACCCGGACGGATTCGCCGAGGCCTACACCAAGCTGGTCGAAGCCGGCTGGTGCGCCGTTCCGTTTGAACAGGAGTACGGCGGCGGCGGATTCCCGAACCTGATCGGCATCACCATCCAGGAAATGCTCACCTCGGGCAACATGGCTCTGTCGCTCTGCCCGTTGCTCACCCAGGGGGCCATCCACCTGCTTGAAACCCACGCCAGCGAAGACCAGCGCAACACTTGGTTGCCCAAGATGATCTCGGGCGAGTGGACCGGCACCATGAACCTCACGGAACCGCAGGCCGGATCCGATGTGGGTGCGCTCACCACCAGGGCCGAACGAAACGACGACGGCACGTACGCAATCACCGGCCAGAAGATTTTCATCACGTGGGGCGAACACGGCCTCACCGACAACATCATTCACCTCGTTCTGGCTCGCACGCCTGACGCGCGCCCCGGAACTCGCGGCATCTCGGTGTTCATCGTGCCGAAGTTCCTTTTGAACGAGGACGGATCCATCGGCGAGAAGAACACACTGGAATGTGTCTCGCTCGAACACAAACTTGGTATCCACGCCAGCCCGACGGCGGTGATGGCCTTCGAAGGCGCCACGGGCTACCTGATCGGCGAGGAACAGACCGGAATGGCCTCGATGTTCACGATGATGAACTCGGCCCGTCTCGCGGTTGGCCTCGAAGGCGTGGCCGTCGCTGAGCGTGCGTATCAGGACGCCGTGCAGTACTCCGAAGAGCGCCTTCAGGGTGGGCGTCCCGACCTGGCCAAGGGAGAAGCCGCCCCAATCGTTGAGCACCCCGACGTTCGTCGGATGCTCATGACCATGAAGGCCAACATCGAAGCAAGCCGGGCGCTCTGCTACCTGAACGCCCGGGAACTCGACGTGGCGCTCGCCTCTCCAGACGCTGAGGCTCGTGAGCTTGCCCGAGAGCGAGCTGATCTGTTGACGCCCCTGTCGAAGGCGTGGGGAACCGATCTCGGCAATGAGATGACCTCACTGGCAGTGCAGGTATACGGCGGCATGGGTTTCATTGAAGAATCAGGTGTGGCCCAGCACTATCGCGACATCCGTATCGGAGCCATCTACGAGGGCACCAACGGCATCCAGGCACTGGACCTCATCGGGCGCAAGCTCCCCATGCGAGGCGGAGCTGTGATGATGGAATTGCTCGAAGAGATTGCTGCTGATGCAAAGAAGCTCACGGGGGATCTGGTCGACGGACAGAAGCCTCTGCTTGAGGCCGTGGATGCGGTGCGCGACACCTCCATGTGGCTCGCTGGCAACGTCGGCGACGATGCCATGGCAGGGGCCACGCCGTACCTCCGTCTCGTCTCCACCACCGTCGGCGGGTGGCTGATGGCCCGTTCCGCGGTAGCAGCCCAGAGCGCGCTTGACGCGGGCGCAACCGGCGACAGCGCCGAGTTCTACACCCGCAAGCTCCAGACGGCGCACTTCTTCCTGACCCAGCTTGTGCCCGCCCAGATGGGACTCACCGCCAGCATCACCGGCGGTGCAGCCAACCTGATGGCCTGGCGTCCCTGAGTCTGCGTCAGGACGGCGATTCGAAGAACAGCCGGGTTGCTTCGTCAAGAGGCAGGTAGCTCTCAATACGAAGCTCGTCGAGGGTGACGTTGCCCGGCGCATTGAACGCCGTGATCGTTGCGAGCAAGTACAACTCGATGCCCGCGTCGATGCGCACATTGAGGGTGAGCATGGGGTCGTCGGGGCCGAGCAGGTCGGGCTGTCGCCAGTCCGCAGGCACGCCGGCCTGGCCGAGAATTTCGGCGAGCAGGCCTGCGAGTTCCTCGTCATTGGGACGATGCAACACTTCCCGCTGCAGCCGGCGAACCAGTTCGGCGGCGGCCTGATCCCAGTTCGCAATGAGCGCCCGCGGCGTCTCGTCAAAGAGCAGTTGCATCAGGTTCGCCCCGATCGGATCGTCCACGCCAGCCATCGCAAAGAACAGTTCACCACCGCTGTTGACCCGCACAACGTTGTAGAGACGGTCAAAGACCATCATCGGATACGGCTCGTGATGGCGCAGCATCGTGTCCAACGCCAGACCCAGCGGCCCCGAAATCAGTTCGTCGATATCAGGCTCCGGGAACTGCGGGTTGAATCCTGCGCCGCGCAGTAAGTCATTGCGATCACGCAGTGGTACATCAAGCGTCTCAGCGAGAAGCGCAACCATCTCCACACTCGGCTGGGAGCGTCCGCGTTCAAGGAAACTGACGTGACGAGCAGACACTTCAGCAGCCAGCCCGAGGTCCAGCTGACTCATGCCGCGCTGATGACGCCAATAGCGAAGGAGCGCCGGGAATACCGCGTCAGGTCGAGTGGAAGCAGCCATGACGGCATCGTAGAACTGCTCACGTGCACCGTCACTTACCTGACCAGGTAGGTGCACCGCAGCCGCTGCTGTTCTTTGCTGGACCCACTTGTTCGATACACCGAATCGGACACGCGAGAAGAACGGGATAGTTATGACAGCTTCACCAGCAACACTCTCACCGGCCACCGAGCCATCGATTGATATCGGCGACAGTCAGCTTGGTTACCGGTTCGCTGGCCCGAAGAATGATGGGCACGCGCCCTTCAATGATCTTGTGTTTGTGCACGGCTGGCCGCTGCACGCGGAGACATGGCGCAATGTGGTGAAGAACCTGCCGAATCACCGATGCCACCTCATCGACCTGCCGGGCTGCGGAAACAGTGTCACGCCAGCTGATACGGCGGTTTCGCTTTCGTCGGCCACCGACGCGGTGGTCAGGGCCGTTGACGCCCTTGGCCTGCAACGAGTCACCCTTGTCGGCCACGACAGCGGGGGGCTGATCGCCCGCTTCGCCGCAGCGAAACTCGCGGATCGCGTGGAGGCAATCATCTTGTCCGGGACCGAGATCCCCCACCATCATCCGAAGTTTCTTGAACGACTGCAGAAAGCCGTCTCGCTGCCCGGAGCCATTGCGGTGACCCGACAGCTCCTGTCATGGCCGTGGGCGGCGCGTTCCAATCAGCTGCTGGGCGGCCTGTTTCATGACCGCAGCCTCATCGAGGGTGACTTCCGGACCCGGGTTCTCGCCCCGCACCTGGCCAACATTGGACAACTGGAGCGACAGATGGAGATTCTCGCCAGTTACACCACGGATCTCGTTGACAGTGTGGAGCAGGTCCAGGCAGGCCTGACCTGTCCGGCGTTGTTCATTTGGGGCGAAAACGATCCGTTCTTTCCGATGCAGCTGGCCCGGGAGATGGCAGATGGCTTCGGTGGACCGACCCGCTTCGAAGTGATCGGCGACGCCAGGCTTCTCGTTCACGAAGAACACCCGGAGCGCTTCGCCGAGCTGTGCGCATCCTTTCTCGAGCGCCATACTCAGCATCAACGCGGCTGATCAGATTCCGATGACTTTGGTGGCAACAGGACGACCAGTACCGGAACCAGGACCGTCAGCGCGTCACCGTGACCCTGGGCGAGCGCTCAATGGGTGCGACGGGCAAGTCTGATTGGCACCGCGGCACAAGCAGCTCAACGACTTCGCTTGCCGGCGCCGGCCGACCAAGATGGAAGCCCTGGACGAGGTCGGCCCGGTGCTGCCTGGCGAGGGCCAACTCTTCGACCGTTTCCACCCCTTCGATGACGATCTGCAGTCCGAGCTTCGCTCCGAGGCCCACGATCCCAGCGAGAAGTTGGGCCTGATCAGTGTTTGTCACCGCTCCGGCAAGGAATGTGCGATCAATCTTGAGTTGGTCCACGTCCAGCGAGTGCAGGTAACTCAGCGACGAGTATCCGGTTCCAAAGTCATCGATCGACAACATGACGCCCAGTTCGCGCAGCGCTGCTACAACGTTCAACTGTTTTGAAGCATCGCCTGTCAACAAGACACTTTCGGTCAGTTCGAAACAGATCTGTTCCGCGGGAATCTCATGGCGGCGCAAAGCGTCTGCCACGTTCTCGACAAACCCACTGCTGTTCAGCTCGAGAGCGGAGAGGTTCACCGCAACCATCGGCGCGGCGTTATGGGCTGCTCGCCAGGCTGCCATCTGAGCGCAGGCCTTCTCGAGCACCAGGACACCGAGTTCGCCGATGAGTCCGGCGTTCTCGGCCACAGGAATGAACTCCACCGGCGAGATTGGGCCTTCGTCATGGTGGTTCCAACGAGCGAGTGCCTCAAAGGAGTGCAATGACCCGGTACGAGCGTCGAAAATTGGCTGATAGGCCAGATCAACGGTGCAATCCCGGATAGCCCGGCGCAACTCGCCGGTGAGGTGGAGGCGCCGCTCGAACGACGCCGAGAGTTCGGGACGGTAGAGCAGGATAGAGCCGCGTCCCTCAGCCTTGGCGCCATAGAGTGCAAGATCCGCCTTGGCAAGCACTTCTGCCGTCGTCGTTCCATGCTTTGGAACATGAGCGATTCCAACGCTTGCACTCACTCGCGCTTCGCCGGAGGAAGTTGAGTGCGCGCTGGTGACAGCAGCGCAAACCCGGCGGGCAACCTTCATCGGCTGCGTCCGGCCTTCTTGTCCGACCGGTGTGATCAGCGCGAACTCATCGCCGCCAAGTCGGGCCAGGAACTCGCCGGACTCAAGGCAGCCGTCCAACTGCCTGGAGGCGTTGGCGAGGAGTTCGTCTCCGGCCTGATGACCCAGACTGTCATTGACCTCCTTGAACCCGTCGAGGTCGATAATAAGAAGCGAGAAACCCTCGTTCGCAGCCGGCCCTGCCACCAGGGTGAAACGATGATCAAGTTCCTCAAGGAGTGCCGCCCGATTGGGGATGTCCGTCAGAGCGTCGTAGTAGGCGCGGTGTTCAAGACGCTGGCGCAGGTCTGCGACCTTGGCCAGGCCCGATGCGAGGTAGCCAATCTCATCTGTCCGATGCGTGAGTCCGATTGACGGGTGCTCATTCGCGGTGCCGAGTGCGTGGGCAGCCTGGGTGAGTGAACGCAGCGGCCGGAAGGAGAAATACATGACGATGATCCCGATCACGGCCAGGGCCAGCAGAAGACTGGAGGTCACGATGATCGCCCACTCGGTCGATTGTTCGTTGATGCGGTTCAGGTCATCGACCCAGCCAACATCGACCGCCAGCGCACCCTGCAGTTCACTGGCGCTGTCAATGATCGGCGTGAGGCTGGCGAGTCGGAGACGGCCGGCCACGGGTACTTCGCCGATATGGCGTTCGCCCTGTGCCAATGAGGCGAAGGCAGGGTGCCCTTCGCCGATCAGCCCGGGTTCGACCTGAGAATTGCCCACCCGCTCGCCAGTGGGCGTCGTGAAGGTGGTGGCCAGGCGGTCAAACGCATTGGTGTCCCTGTTGTAGGCAAACACGTTCGCGGCGCCCTGATTGACCTCCGCTATCGAGTCCACGAGGTCGTTCCATCCCTGGCCCGGATGCATCGGCTCGTCTGCGTTGTAGACAATGGCCTGTGGTGAACCGGATGGATCGGTGACAATCGTGAGGTCCATCTGTGCGCTTGTAAGAGCTGAAGCCGCTCGCCCCGCTCGGTCGATACGAAGCTGAGAGTTCTCCGCATTCGCTGATCGAATCTGTCCGAGACCGAGGTACGCGAACAGTCCGAGCAACACCGCGGCCACCAGCAGGAAGTAGGCGGTCGTTCGGGCCGGAAACCACCACCCAGTTGGTCGGCTCTTCTCATCGGGCGCCATGGTTTCCAGTCGACTCGATCGGTGGTCTGCTGGATGGGTCATCTGGCCAGATTCGCTCGGTCCATTATTCGCCCGTGATCAGAGTCCGATGACTTTGGTGGCAACAGAAAGTACGGCGGTCAACAGGAGCACAGCGAACGCGTCCTGACGCAGCTGCTCTTTCGACCAGCCGCCGCGCATTTTGCGCATGCACAGCACGGCAACAAGTGAGGCAAGCAGGCTGTAGCGGATCAACATGACGGGGTCATCAACAGGAAAGGAATGGTGCCGCGCCTACCAGGAGGAACCGCCGCCGAAGCCGCCGCCGAAGCCGCCACCTCCGCCGAAGCCACCGAAGCTGCCGGGACTCCAACCACCGCCACCCCAACTGCTACCGCCGCCGTGGCCGGTTCCGAAGCCTCCGCCGCCACCGAACCAGCTGTCACGATCGTCGGCCCACGAGTTGTCCTGCCACACAGGCTCCCATCCGACCTGGCCAGTGTGGCCAGCGGTGATCACCCAGTGGAGGTAAAAGAAGGTGAACGGGTCGAAGCCACGCAGGGCAACGGGTAACGGTTGACCCGTCCACGTGTCTTCCTGATGCCAGGTTCCTGAGTGCGCAAGCTCGGGAGCGAAGCGGTCTGCATCGTCGATGCTTGAGCGGGAAAGCGCCTGACGCTGCGCAGCATAAGCCAGAGCAAAACCGCGGGGGCCGCGAGCATCGGAGGATCCGAACGCTGCAGCAATGTCAGCATAGGTGCCGGTGAGGCCGAGCTCAGCCAGTGCGTCACGGGCTTCGAGCCAGCGGCGCTCAGCCTGCGCCGGTTCCAGCGAAACAGCGAGGACACCGGCAATGGTGCGGCGCGCGTCGTCCTTGACGTTGTGACTGATGAGGTCCTTCTCAAGCATCCGGTAGACCTCAATGCCATCTTCGCGACGGCGGATGAGGGCCGCCACGATGGCCACGGGAATCCCTTCTGCGTCCGCATACCCTTTGACCCGCCGGATCTCCTGCTCAGTGGACAGGCCGGCGAGCGCGTACTCCACGGCCATTGCGGGTGCGAGCCGATCATTGCGGTGGGTCATATAGAGCCGCACGAACTCTTCAACGGAAAGTTCGTCGTGGTTCATGAGAAGCAGAGCGGCGATGGCGTCCACGTCCAGACGGTCACGCTTGAGCTGACTACCGAGGCGGGTGAGTTCAACGCGAACCTTCTCGTACTTCTCAACAGACGCTGTGGGGTCATCGGCGAGGTCGGTCAGGGCCGCGGCAACCGCCGGACGGGCACTGTTCTCGGGGAGCGCCGAGTGAATCTGATCGAGGCGGGCAACCTTGTCCTTCGCTTCAACATAGGCCTGGTCGAGGCGCACGAGAGCGCCGTCAAGCGTGTCCTCATCCAGCACCGGGGCGGCTTTGAGGAGACGTTCACCGCGATCGCTGACCACGGCGGTTCCTATCTCGGAACGAGCCAGACGATCAGCAACGGTCTGACCAAAGCGCTGACGGGCCTCGGCGATGCGATGCGGTCGGACACCGGCCACAAGGGTCTTGAGTTCTTTGACCTTGATGTCGAACTCGGTCTGGGCGCTGAGGTCAACCTGGAGAGCTTCACGAGCTGATTCTTGAACAGCATCGTCCATAAGGTCACGTTCGTCGCGGGTGACCTGCAGCTCAAACGGAACCTCGGTTTCACGCTCAAGGCGTTGACCATCGATGACGTCAAGCAGGTCCCGGGACCAGACAGCATCAAGAGCCTGACGGTCGGTCACCGGCTGACGGTTCGACACACTCTGCAACGCCGCAAGTCCCTGCTCGAAGGAGAGTGAGCCCGATGGAGATGGGGCGCCAACCTCGAAAGAGCGCAGGTCCGGCAGGTCGCGTGCGGTCGGCTCAAGCTGTTTGAGAACATCGTCGATCTCCTGGGAGCGACGCTCTTTCTCTTTGCGTTCCCGTGACTTCCTCGCTGAGCCGGAACTGGTACCCGATCGTGATGCGAGAAGCGCTGCGCCCGCTCCCGCAAAGACGATGAGCGGAAGGAAGTTGGTGCCGCCGGTTGGTTGGCCAGTATTGAAGCCTGGCCCGGTGTCCGTGCTGTCCGTGTCCGTGCTGTCCGTGCCCGTGCTGTCCGTGGTCGAGGTGGCGCCACCGGAGTCAGCGGTGCCACCTGCAGAAGTGGTTCCGGATGCAGAGCCGAGCGCGAAGTCAAGGCCAGCGAGCATTGCTTTGATGCCACCGTCGGTATCACCCTGACGAAATGAGGTGATGGCCAGGTCAGAGATGCCCTGACTGTTGAGTCCGCTGGCTCCGGATCCGGGTTCCACCCAGATCTTGCGGGAGACGTTGTCCACGATGATGACGATGCCGTCGTTGTTGACGCCACCAACGCCCCAGTCGTTGCCAACAGCAGCGGCGAAGTTCTCAATGGAACCACCGCTGGGGATTCCGTCGACCATGACAAGGGCAACCTGGTTGCCGTGCTTCGCCTCAATCTCCGCAGCAAGCGTCTCGAGTGCTTCATCATCCTGGATCGATCCGGTGAGGTCGGTGATGTATCCCTCACAGGTAACACCAGCTACGGCAACACAGGTGCGCTCCTCGGTCGCGGTTTGCGCCGCAGCCGGCGCAACGAATCCCATAAAGGTGAATCCGACGAGGCCGACCATGGCCAGAAGTGCCACTATTCGACGCGCAGGCGAGCGGGTGACAAACGAACCTGACGATCCAGTTCCATGCATGCGTTTACCTTACGTTGGAGGGGAAGGAATGCCGTTGGGTGAGTGTCGACAACGCAGCCACAGCCGGACGTTTCCCAAAGTGGTCCAACATCACACAGGCGCCGTCCATTCCGAGAGACGAGGCAACCGCGGTGGCAGACCGTCATGACAAGCCGAAAGTCCACGTGCGAGCACCATTTCATGGCTGACATGAAGCTGGGCACCGGCACTGTGCCACCGTGCCTGATTCCTACATCGACGAAAGCAGCCTCATCGGTGACGAGGCGCGTATCCGGGCGCGTCGCCGACAAACACTGAGCATTCAGGTCATCTCGTCGACCATGAGGTCTGGCCGCACGATCACCAGAGGGCAGGAGGCGTGCTGGGCGAGTTGCTGGCTTACCGAACCAAGCAGAAGACCGCGGAAGCCGCCTCTTCCCCGGGAACCGACCACGAGCATGGCAGCGCCAGCGGACGCAGCGATGAGGGAATCAACCGGACGGCCCGACACCATCCGCGTCTGCACATCCACGTCGCCACCGTCAACGAGATCCGTGACATTGGCGACGACGCGTGCCTGCATCTTTGCCACCTCGGCCTCGATCTCCGCAGCGTCAAGCGCGATAAAGCCGAAGTCGGGTGACGCAGGCACATAATTTGGCGAGAAGGCCGTGACCACGTCCACCACGGCTCCCGGTCGATGTCGGGCCTCATTCACCGCCCAACGCAGTGCCGCGGTAGCTCCGCCCGAGCCCTCAACTCCCACAACGATGCGATGCTCTCCCATTGCGACCCCCTGTGTCTCTGCGTCCTTGTGGGGAAAGGTAGTCGCGACCAGCAGGCGCGATCCAGACAGCACGGGTTTCATGGAGACCGCACCCAAAACCCGAACACCCCGGGCCGAAGCCCGGGGTGTCCCGATCCCTGCCTACAGAGAATGTGTCGCCCAACCGCTGCGCGGCGGGGCCTCTCCTCCACGAGGAGCGAGGGTTTACTGAACTTCGAACTCGATCCGGCGGTTCTGCGCCTTGTCCTCAGGAGAGGTTTCGGGGTCGATCTTCAGGGACGTCTCGCCGAAGCCACGAGCCGTGAGGATGTCGGCATTCACACCGTTGTCGACCAGGTAGTTCAACACGGAGTTGGCTCGACGGTGACTCAGGTCTTCATTCAGCTCAGCGCTGCCGTCCGAGTCGGTGTGACCCTGAACTTCCACCCGGGAGTCATCAGAGACGTTGGTCAGGACCTCAACGGCCTGATCAAGCGTGGCGACAGACTCGGGCAGGATCTCGGCGCTGTTCTTGGCGAACTGGATCGGCTCGAGAGCGAAGAGTTCGTTGAGGCTGGCGACCAGATCGTCAGTGGTCGGTGCGGGCACGGGCGTGGGCTCCGGGGTCGGCGGAACCGGTGTGGCCGTTGGCGGAACCGCAGTCGCTGTCGGCGGAACGGCAGTTGCCGTGGGGTCCGGAGCAGCCGTGGGTTCAGGAACCGCAGTTGCCGGGACAGCCGTGGGCTCTGGCACTGCGGTGGGCGCCGGGGCAGCAATAGCCACCGGGCCGAGGACGCCGTCGATGGTGTGGACGATGCCGTTGTCGGCACGTTGGTTGGTGCGCACCAGTTCGGCAACGCCGTTGATCGAGGTGCCGGCGAAGACAAGCTTCTTGCCGTCAACAGTTGTCAGCTCGCCGAGGTCGGCGATGTCAGAGGCTGTGTACTCACCTTCGACCACGTGGTAGCCAAGGCGATCCGTGTAGTCCGTGTCGCCGTCGAAGGCCGCGCCAACGGGAGCGAAGACCGTGTACGGGCCAGCATCAGCGTCGAACAGGTCGGCGTCTGTATCAGCCAGATAGTCGTCTGCGCTTCGCAGATCGGAACTGCCCGCCAGGATGTCCCCAACGGTGTCACCGTCCACTGCTGCACCTTGTTCAATGCCGAGAGTCGCTGCGACATCGTCGGCGGCGGAGCACTGGCTCAGGCCGAACCAGAGGAATCCCAGGATTCCCGCCATCAACAAACCGAGCCAGATGATCTGGTTGTCGGCTGACTGGCCCCATTCAGGTACCAGCTTCTCCTCGTCTTCGTAAGACGATGTTTCGTATGAACTCATAATCCCTCAGTTCCGTTGATAGGGCTTTCGAGGCAACGGAAACCTCGCCCGTCCAGACGTCCCAGCTACAAGAAAAGTCGCGTTGACAACGACGAAAGCGTTGGGCGCGACAGTTCATGCAAAGCTCGGGACAATGGAAAAAACCGTTGACTGTGCCTATGACCATAACTGTGAGCTGTGCGAAGCAGCCCGATTCACCCATTGGTACGCAGAAGATGAGGTCTGTTGGGTTGCGGACTGCGAAGTCTGTCTGGTTCCGATGGTCGTCTGGAAACCGCACGGCACCGCGCCCGGCGACGAGGCCGTCGCTCACATGCACGACATGCTCGCGCAAGCCGCAGATCGCCGATTTGGCCAGGGCGAGTGGTACCTCGACACCACGATGCGACAGATCCCGGAGCATTTCCATGCCCACGCCCGTGACGAGCATTGGCATCGCCATCGGCACCAAAGGCCCCTGTCACGCTTCAGCGGGGTGGGCACCAAGCGCATCGAGCGTTAATCCACAGTCGCGCAGAAATTGGCGCGAACAACGTTCGGCCAGTCAACTCCCGTTCACCGTCGTGCCGCCGCTTACCCGACGCGGTTGCCTACGCTCTTCCTGTCAGCTCGAACAGCGCAGCGGCGCATCTCGGATTTGTAGCCATGAGGCGACGGTCCGGCCTGAGTTATCACGCTGCCAGCACAGGAGTCGATATGGGCGAGAATTTCAAGACGGCTGGACGAACGCAACTGCGTTCTTCCCTGCACCTGGGCTTCGCCACCACGCTGGCTGCGGTCGGGGTACTTGTTGGCGCGTGCGGTTCGGCAACATCTGCCGATGTTGTTCAGGGCGTCGCCGCACACTCGATGACAGCTGCCACGACCACGCCGACGCCAATCACGACAGCCGTTGCCACCGTGGCAACCTCAAAGCCTGAGTTGCCTCCGGCCCGCTCCGAAGATGGCGATCCAATCACTGACAACATCGTGATGAGTGAAGCGCTCGGGTTGGTGGATGTCTGTTCTCTGTACGAAGACCCCTCTCGGTTGAGTGAGCTCCTCGGCGAATTCTGGACCATGACCAACGGCATCCCGGTTGATCAGAAGTGCCTGTGGGTCAGCTCCAAGGACAGTGAGTCTTCCGCCGTGGTCTCCATCGAGATTCTGGCCGCTGACGAGAGCGACAATGGCGCAGGCATCGTCGGACCGGACTCGATCGGCACAGGACTTGCAGTTTCTGTACACGGCACGGAGTACACGGTCAACGTCGTGACCGACGAGGTCGATGCTGCTCTTGCGGACCTCAACGTCCGCGAGGCGGAGGAACGGATCGTCGCGGACATCGTCGCCCGAGCCGGCAGCTGAAGCGGCGTTCGATTGACTGGGTCACGCAGCCCGATCAGTCATCCTTGAGAGCGACAGCGTTGGGCGTGACGTTCATCTTTGGTTCGTATTCCTGGGCAACGGCTCCGCTCCGCTCGCCCCGCACCGTGGCTCGAAGCTGAGAGCGACACGCAGCGCAGGGACCGTAGAACTCTTCCTGAACCTCGCTCTGACACCGAGGGCACGTGAAAGAAGCAGTGCCGGCGGTACCGACGTCCGCGCTGCCCCGGCCACTCATGCCGGACCAGCCAGGGACGTGGCGATGGCATTCACTGCATCCTCGTCGTGGTGATGCCAGTCGCTGTGACCATTGCACCAGTAGAAGTGCCATGGTTCGCAGCTGCTCGGCGGAGCCGGGACATACTCTCGGGCTGCGCTGGTCGGCTCCCCCGAGGCAGGCGCCAGATCCTGGGCTTCGGGCCCTCGTTGAGAGGCTCGACGCTGCGACCGATTCGACTTGCGCTTGGGAGGAATGTCCATGTCCAGAAAACTAGTGCGAGCCCGAAGACAACGGTGCGTATCGCAGAACGAATCCCCTACGATCTGCGACGCACGCGGGAGTCCACTGACGCTACCGGGGAGTAGTGTGTCGCCATGACTGCTCCCGCCCCAGATCTCCCGAACCCCATCAAACGCGAGTTCTGGCTTCGCGATGCGTCCGTTATTGATGCCGACCTCGCCACGCTTCGGGCCATCCCGCCGGCACTGCTCGACGAGGAGCCGCCCGACGAGGGCTCCATGCTGCCACCGGCGCGGCCTGCCTGGGTTGTCACGCGCCACTCCGACATTGTGGAGATGTCAAAGAACCCGCAGGTCTTCTCCTCAGCTGACGGTGTCACCGTGTTGGACAGTCCACCGGAGTTCAACGAGTTCTTCAGTTCCATGATTGCGATGGACGATCCGCGACATGCCCGTCTTCGCAAATTGGTTTCGGCCGGTTTCACGCCGCGCATGGTGAAGCAACTCGATTCCAGCATTGACACCCTGGCCAAACAGATTGTGGACGACGTGATCGACAGGGGCGAGGTTGATTTCGTTGTCGATGTGGCCGCCCAACTGCCACTGCGCATTGTCTGCGAGCTGATGGGCATTCCCGAATCGCACTACGAGTTCGTGTTCGATCAGACCAACGTGATCCTCGGAGTGGGAGACCCGGAGTACGCCCCAGAGGACACCGATGTCTTCACCGCCCTCCTCACCGCTGGCGGCAATCTGGCTGAACTGATGAACGACGTTGCCACATCAAAGAAGGGCGGCGACGGCACCGACCTCACGTCCATCCTGATGAATGCGGAACTCGAGGAAGACGAACTCACTCTGGCCGACATTGCGTCTTTCTTCATTCTGCTTGTCGTGGCTGGGAACGAAACCACCCGCAACAGCATCAGCTGGGGCTTGAAGTACCTGACCGAGAATCCAGAGCAGAAAGCCCTGTGGCTCAACGACATCGACGGGGTGACCCGCACTGCCGTGGAAGAGATCGTCCGTCTTGCCAGTCCCGTTGCCTACATGCGGCGATCAGTGACCGAAGACGTGGACCTCGGCGGCACCTCGATGAAGAAGGGCGACAAGGCGCTGATGTTCTACATCGCTGCCAACCGGGAACCGGAACTGTTCGAAGATCCGCTGGCATTCAAGGTGTTGCGCGATCCGAACCCGCACATCGGCTTCGGCGGACCGGGGCCGCACTTCTGCCTTGGCGCCCACCTCGCTCGCCGTCAGATCGGCGCCATGTACCGCCAACTCCTCACCCGGATACCGGACATTCACATGTCCGGACCACCCGACCTTCTGGCCGCGAGCTTCATCCACGGGATCAAGCATCTACCCGCGACGTTCACACCCGGGTCCTGAAAATTTCTCGACCCGGAAAGTCACCGGGTCCCGAACATCGCGGGTCCTGCATCGCCACCACGTTCAGGCTCCATTGGCCCGATCGGTCATGGCCCGGAATTCAGTAATGGGCATCGGGCGGAAGAAGTAGAAGCCCTGTGCTTCGGTGCAGCCCATGTCACGCAGTGCGTCAGCCTGTTCCGCCGTCTCGACACCTTCGGCAATGACGCCGAGATCAAGTGCCCTGCACAGCTGAATCACGCCTTCAATGAGCGCCCTGCTGGCAGCGTCATCAAGAAACTCGGCGGTGAAGGAACGATCAATCTTGATCGAGTCGATAGGCAGAGTACGCACGTGCGACAACGACGAGTAGCCGGTACCGAAGTCGTCGAGAGCGACATGGACTCCCCAGCTTCGGAGTCGCTCGAGGTTGCGGGTTGTCGATGTGACGTCCTCGAGGACGGAACCTTCGGTCAGCTCGATCGACAGCATTTTCAGATCAAAACTGTGGACGGCGGCGAGTTCGGCAACGCGCTCAGGAAAGGCCGGGTCCCGCAGCTGGGAAGGGATCGAGTTGAGCGCGACCCGAAACGGCATGGGGAATCCGCGGAACGCCTGCATCGCCTCGGAAAGCATTCGATCATCCATCAAACCAACCAGGCCAACCTCTTCAGCGATCGGCATGAACTCGCCTGGTGAGATGACCGAGCCGTCTGGTCGGTTGATCCGCACCAGACATTCGCCACCGACGATCGTCTCGTCTGACAATCTGACCACCGGCTGGAAGTATGGATGAACGCGGCGTTCGTCGAGGGCTCGACGAAGGGCGGCCTCCCCTTCGAATCGGGCGCGGGTGGCCTGCTGGACTGCGTCGTCAAAGAGAACGATGTGACCTGTACCTTGCGCCTTGGCCCTGTTCACTGCGATGTCGGCAGCCCCGAGCAGGTCAGCGGAGGTGACTGCCGACGGTTCGGCACAGAAGGAAATGCCAACGGACATGTCGACGTAGAGCTTGTGTCGATTCACTACGAAGGGGTTCGCAACGACCGACTGCACGATGCGTGCCAGACGCATTGCTTCGAGACGGTCGGCGCTCTCAAGCAGGACCACAAACTCGTCACCACCGATGCGGGCAATCGTGACGTCACGCGAGACGGAGAGATTGCGAAGTCGCTTGCCGAACAGCCGCAGGAGTTCGTCGCCTGCGTCGTAGCCGAGTGACTCATTGATGACCCGAAATCGATCGAGGTCACAGAACAGCACGGCTGGTCGTCCGACTTCGATCGCCCGGTCGATCTTCTCAACGATAAGGCGGCGGTTGGCAAGCCCGGTCAGGCCGTCGGTGTTGGCTCGATGAGAGAGCGCCGCTTTCAGCATGCTCTCCTCGGTGACGTCACGGCCGACCAGCACGAAGACTTTTTCGGTTTCATCCCAGACAAGCGTGGTATCCACGATCATCTGACTGCCGTCACCCCGAATGACTCGACCTGTCCAGCGAGATTCACCCTCAGAGATCGCTGCCGCTGCGGCATTGCGTGCAGCTGCCCGATCGTCCTCATGAATGACTTCGCGCATTGTCGAATTGGAACCGACAGCGACAAGGCCAGCGGCAGCATTGTTGACCCGTCGCACTGCGCCGTTCGTATCGAACACGACAAACAGATCACCCGATACCGAGAGGAATCGATCACTCTGAACCAGACGGCGTTGACGTTCCGTCTCCTCGGTGATGTCGCGACCAATGCTGTAGCAGCGGTTGAGCTTCAGGTCCCACCGGAACATCCAGTGAATGGACTGCGTTGATCCGTCGGCCCGATGGGTCGTGACGCATCGCTGGCCTTCGCCATGAGCGATCAGGTCGGATTCAATTGCTGCACGGATCCGATTGACGGCCTCGTCCGCCTCGCCGCTGGGCGTTCCGATCTCATCCATCGCATGGCGGCCGTTGTTCACCGTGCTGAGATGACTCGGATGCGTCGAGCGAAGGTACGACCAGATTGTTTGACCAATCAGCTCTCTGCGAGATTGTCCAAGCACCCCTTCGGCGGAAGCGTTGACCTCCAGAATCCTGCCATCGAGGTCCGTGATGGTGAACACGAATGGACTGTCGTTGATGAATTCGTCCGGAATCGTATCAGCAACGACATCGTCGGGACCTGACCTGTTCGCAGAGCGATCCAATGGTGTTCTCGCCCGTCCCAGGGTCGCCAGTGGCGGCCCTTTGGTGCTGGAACTCCCTGTGCCCGACCGGTCCATACGCCATGTGGTCGGTCCTCGCATGCAAAAACTTGAGGGCTACCCCAAAAAGGGGGCCAGAGGACTGAGCAATGCCGGCCTTGGAGCGCTTGGGAGAGTCAGGGGGGAACATCGAAACAGCGTTCGATGTTTCCGGCAACGAGGTTGACGCATGAGCAGTTCGACTCAGAGCGACCCACCGAAAGACTCACTGCGCGCAGTTCAGACGCAGCTCTGGCGTCGAGGAACCAGCTCCCCGGATCAGGAGAACGTGAGCTGATCCTCGACGACATCAACGGTCACTGTCTGCCCTTCGAGCAGGTCTCCTTCGAGGAGCCGGATGGCCAGAGGATCAGCCAGCTCACGCTGGATGACCCGCTTGAGCGGTCGGGCACCGTAGGCAGGGTCGTAGCCAAGATCGGCAAGCTTGAGTCGGGCGGCAGCGGTCACGTCCAGCCGCATCTTCCGGTCAGCCATTCTCGTCTCCAATCCGGCAAGTTGAATATCGACAATCGAGACGAGATGCTCTTTGGTGAGCGAATCGAAGCGCACCATGTCGTCGACACGGTTGATGAACTCCGGCTTGAAGTAATCCGCCGGGTCCCCGGGAAGGTTGCTGGTCATGATCAGCACCACGTTGGTGAAGTCAACGGTGCGACCCTGACCATCGGTGAGACGTCCATCGTCAAGCAGTTGGAGCAGCACGTTGAAGACATCGCTGTGCGCCTTCTCCACCTCGTCGAGAAGCACGACAGAGTAGGGACGGCGGCGCACGGACTCGGTGAGCTGCCCGCCTTCGTCGTAACCGACGTACCCGGGAGGGGCGCCGATGAGCCGGCTCACGGAGTGCTTCTCCATGTACTCGCTCATGTCGATGCGAACCATTGCGCGCTCGTCGTCAAAGAGAAAGTCCGCCAGCGACCGGGCCAGTTCGGTCTTGCCCACACCCGTGGGTCCAAGGAAGAGGAACGAGCCAATGGGACGGTTCGGGTCAGAGAGGCCGGCGCGGCTGCGGCGAATGGCACTGGCCACGGCGACAACGGCTGTCTCCTGGCCCACCACGCGTTCATGCAGAACTTCTTCAAGACGGACGAGCTTCTGCATCTCGCCTTCCATCAGACGAGATACCGGCACGCCGGTCCAGCGGCTGACAACTTCAGCCACGTCTTCCTCGTCCACCTCTTCTTTCAGCATCTTGCGATCTGCCTGCAACTCGTCGAGTCGCATGGTGGCGACTTCGGTCAGCTGTTCCAACTCGGGCATGGATCCGTAGCGAATCTCCGATGCGCCCGCCAGGTCACCGGCCCGCTCCTTGTTCTCGGCTTCCGCCCGAGCGAGATCCGACCGCTCTTTGAGTTCCTGGATTGCGAAAATCGCATCCTTTTCTCCCTGCCAGTGGGCCTGCATTCCAGCGAGCTCCTCACGCAGGTTCGCAAGCTCCTCGTCGATGGACTCCAGCCGTTCCACCGACGACGGATCGGTTTCCTTTTCGAGCGCAACCCGCTCAATTTCCAAACCACGAATTCGACGATCCACCTGATCAATCTCATCAGGGACAGAGTCGATCTCGATGCGCAACTTGCTGGCTGCCTCATCAATGAGGTCTATGGCCTTGTCTGGAAGGAAGCGACCAGATACGTAGCGGTCGGACAGGACGCTCGCCGCAACGAGCGCCGCATCCTGAATACGCACGCCGTGGTGCACTTCGTAGCGCTCTTTGAGGCCGCGCAGAATGGCGACGCTCGCCTCTACCGATGGCGGCTCAACGAGCACCTGTTGGAAGCGTCGTTCGAGCGCAGCGTCCTTCTCAACGTGCTTGCGGTACTCATCCAATGTGGTGGCACCAATCATGCGGAGCTGGCCACGGGCGAGCATCGGCTTGAGCATGTTGCCCGCATCCATCGCTCCCTCGGCGCCACCGGCACCGACCATGGTGTGGAGTTCGTCGATGAACGTGATGACCTGACCGTCCGCTTCGATGATCTCCTTGAGGACTGCCTGCAGACGCTCTTCAAACTCGCCGCGATACTTGGCGCCGGCAACCATCGACGAGAGATCCAGACTGACAAGCCTTTTGTTCTTGAGTCCTTCCGGCACATCGCCTTCAACGATGCGTCGGGCCAACCCTTCAACAATTGCGGTCTTGCCGACACCGGGCTCGCCGATGATGACCGGGTTGTTCTTGGTACGACGGCTCAACACCTGAATGGTGCGGCGAATCTCATCATCGCGCCCGATGACAGGGTCAAGCCTGCCCTGACGCGCATCATCGGTGAGATCACGTCCGTACTTCTCAAGCGCCTTGAACGTATCTTCTGGATTCTGACTGGTGACGCGGTGCGACCCTCGAACCTCGTTGATGGCATCGAGAAGCACCTTGCGCTCCACGCCAACGCGCTGGTTCATGGCGACGAGCAGATGTTCTGTGGACAGATACTCGTCGGTGAGATCCTTGCGCTCGTCGTCCGCCCGCTCCATGACCTGCTTGAATTCGCGGGTGAGCTGGGGCTCGTCGTTGCCGTAGGAACTCGGCAGCTTGTCAAGCGCATCCTTCACCTGATTGCGAAGGCTCAGCGGGGTGACGCCCACCTTCTGCAGCACGGGAAGAACAACGCCTTCAGCCTGACCGAGCAGGGCGGACAGCAGGTGGTCCGGTGTCATTTGCGGGTTGTTGCGAGCTTTGGTCAGCTCCACCGCAGCATTGAATGCCTCGGTGGTTCTCAGGGTCCAACGCTTTGGGTCCATGGCAGCCATGTAAATCTCCTCTTCTCAGTCTCTATCAGGCAGCGACGTTCAGCGCAGCCGGTTGGGGTGGTCAATCAAATCGGTAAGGGACGCAAGGGCTTCGAGCGCGGCCTTCTGGTCATTTGAAAGTTCTGTCGGGACCGCAATCTGCACCCGGACCAGGAGGTCACCGACGCGCCCGTCAGCGTGTTTAACGCCTCTGCCGGCCACCCGGAACGTGCGGCCTGTGGGCGTACCGGCAGGAACCTTGAGCGTGACGTTCTTCCCATCGAACGTGGGCACGGTGATCTTCGCCCCCAGTGCGGCTTCGGTGAACGCGATTGGTACATCCAACGTAAGGTCAGCACCATCGCGACCAAACTGGTCGTGAGAGCGAATGTCGAACTGCACAAGCAGGTCCCCATCGTCGGTGCGCACCAGCATGTGGGCTCCCTCGTTGATACCTGCAGGGACCGAGATTGGAACCGGCCCAGCGGGTGTGTGGACAGTGATGTCGACTCCCCGCAGCGCTTCAACGAAGTCCAGCGTGACCGTGGTGGTCATCCGGCTGGCGGGACCGCTGTGGAACGACCCGGCGTCACCGTCGTAACCGTCACCAAAGGGATTGTTGGCGCCGAACATTTGTGCAAGCAGGTCTTCCATGGACGCCGCCTGGGTGGGAGCGCCGGCACCAAACCCATTGGGGCCAGAGCGACCGGCCCCAGATCCGCTCGACCGGCGTGTGGAATCGCCTCCGGGAAACCCGGAGCCAACCATGGAACGGAACTGGTCGTACTCGGCGCGCTTGGCCTCGTCACCCAGGACGTCATAGGCGGCCGTCACGTGCTTGAAGCGCTCTTCGGCTTCGGCGTTGTCCGGATTCACATCGGGGTGGAGTTCCCGCGCCAGCGTCTTGTACGCCTTGGAGATCTCTTTGGCACTGGCGCTCTCAGCGACATCCAAGACCTCATAGAGGTTGGCGTTCATGTGCTGATCTTCATTTGCTGAGTGATTGTTCTTTGGCATGCGCGACTACTCCGCCTTTCTGACTGCTGGGACCTTTGCCCAGGAATGGTGCGAGCTATCAGCATCCAACGCTCAAGCTGGGCGAGTATTCCCGGTGCGGTTGCGTAGGGCGTCACACGAGAGACCACCCGGGCGTGGACACGGAGAAAACTGGCGCGACCGTGCATCCGTGGAGCTGACTTCCGGCGAATTGGAGGTACATCACTCCCCCGAATGAAACGATCAGGAACACACCATGAAGAGCTGGAAACTCGTATCTGCTTTCCTCCTTGCATTCACGCTGATGGCCACTGCCTGCAGTAGCGACATCATTGAAGAAGCCGTCGTGGTGGAAGAGGAATCTTCCTTCGACACCGTTGTCGACGTGGCTCTGAGCAACGATGACTTCAGCACTCTGGTTGCAGCGGTTACCGAAGCCGGCCTTGTTGAGACACTGCAGGGAGAGGGCCCGTTCACCGTCTTTGCCCCGACCAACGCTGCGTTCGAACAGGCCCTGAGCGATCTCGGCCTCACCGCCGATGAGCTTCTTGCAAGCGATGACCTCGCTGGAATTCTGACCTACCACGTGGTGCCGGCTCAAGTGCTCGCCGCTGACGCAATCGCAGCCGACGGAACCGAAGTTGCGACGGTCAATGGCGACACGATTGAAGTCTCGGTTGTGGATGGCAACGTCATGATCGATGGCGCAACCGTCACCACCGCCGACATTGTTGCTGGCAACGGCGTTGTCCACGTCATCGACTCGGTCATCCTCCCTGGCTGACCCAGCGAAGTAACCGCAGACCGACACAAGTCGACGAGCGCTGCATGGCAGTGCCCGTCGACTCGCGTTTTCGTGGTCTGGGTGGTGACGGTCACTACGCTTGCCCCATGAATGCCCTACCTGTGAATGAGCTGGAAGATGGCACCTCGCTCGCTCTTGACTGGACGAAGCTGGCCACCGTTGCAGAGACAGGTCAGGCTGTGGTGCCCGTGGTCCTGCAGGATGAGCCGTCCGGAGAGGTGCTGTTCATCGGATACGCCAACGAAGAGGCGCTGACCGCCACCCTCGCAGAGCGCATCGCGGTGCTGTGGTCAACGTCACGCAACGAACTCTGGCGTAAGGGCGCAACCTCGGGCGACGTGCTCGAACTGGTGGACGTGCGGGTGAACTGCGAACAGAACTCGCTCCTGTATCGGGTGCGGCGCAGCACCGGTGGAGCGTGCCACACGAAAGACCACGAAGGCGTGGCCCGACCCGGCTGCTACTACCGGACCCTGACGTCCATGAACAGCCTCGAATTCAACACGAGCCCCTGAGCTGCCAACGCTCAGCTGACGAGCAGCAGCACGATCGGCAGGGTCAGCACCGAGGCCAGAGTGGTGAGCACCACCGAGGCGGTGACGCGATCGGGCACCAGGTCATTCTCGATAGCCACCACTGCACAGAACACGGCGGGCGGCATGGCGGACTGGATGACCACCGCATCAAGGTTGTTGCCATCAAGGGACAGGGCGGCCGCAACCAATCCGGCCACGACCGGGGCCACCGCGAGCTTTGCCACCAGCGCGACGCCGAGATCGTTGGACCACAAGGGTCGTCCGCTCTTCACCAGTTGCAATCCGAGCGTGAACAACATGACGGGAATCAGCGCATCGGAGAGAAGGCCAATGGACCGGCCGGCAAGGAGCGGAACATCCAGGTTGAGCGCGTTGACCGCCAGCGCAACTCCTGCAGCCACGGTCATCGGCGCCGTGAGGCCTCGGACAAGCGCGGTCACCGGTGACGCTGAACGGGCCTGGGCCAGTGCAACGCCAAGGACCATGCCCGTCATGTTGATGGTGACCATCAGGACCGCCGCAACCTCCAGCGCTGATTCGCCAAGAGCGAACACGACGATGGCGAGGCCGGCGTTACCAACATTCCCATAGGCGGCAGTCATCGCGGTGGCCGCGCCGATGTCATAGGAGACGCCACTCGCCTTTGCCCAGACCAGGGCGACAGCCAGTGCGGCCGCCATGCCACAAAGCGCAGCAATGACCACCTTCACGACGACGGTTCGATCGATCTCTGCTTCGGCCAGCAGCGCAAACACGAACGCCGGGCCGAATACCCAGTACGCAAGCCTCGACAGTGAGCCGACGTCGATATCGAGGCGCGGACCAACAAGCGCACCAAGAGCGACAAGAAGCGCGACAGGCGCGAGGACATCGAAGAGAACGTTGGCAACAGACATGAGCTTTGGGTGCGGCTAGCGCGGCCGGTGTTCGGTGCCGGCGCCTGCGGTGACGAATACCACAGTCACCGGAGCCTCAGCATCAACGGTGTGCCACACGCCAGGCTGGTTGATGGCCACATCTCCGATGGCAAGGTCGGTGGTGATCACCTGACCGTCCTTCTCCTGATGGATGGTCATCACCCCGTCGGTGACAATGACCAACTCGGTACCCTTTGGATGCATTTCCCACACGTCCCAGGGTTGCGTGAACGTGCTCATGGTGACGAGGCGCCCCTCGATGCCGTCAGACATGTTGCGTTCGCCATACCCGCCGTACCACTCCATATCGCCGGTGTGTTCCGGCTGGGGAATCGACGTTGCTCCCAGACCAAGATGAATGGGAAATCGGCGAAGGTCGAAGGTGTTGGTCTCAGGAGCCGGATCAGCCATACCGCCAGTCTGACACGCAGTCCGGCTTTGGGAAAGAAGGCTCGTTGCGAGAAGCAGTGACGTTCGGCAAGCAGCCCAGGCGCCTTGATGAGAGCCTCACCCACACCGGAACGAGACCCGGGTCAGCTCAGTTCCGCAGAGGGACTCTGTGTCTTTGCAGAGGGGCTCTGTGTCTTTGCAGAGGAAGTCTGTGTTTTCTCATGCGCCGGAGCGCGTCTCGACGCTCGGGTAAAACGTTGCGTGCGCTGCGATCCCGCGCCTGCATCCTGTAACGCCTTCGACCACGCAGCCTCGAGTGCCGGATCGCTCCCAAGCCCAAGTTCAGCTCGCTTCGCACGCTGTTCTATCAACAGACTCAAGCGCTGGTAATCGGACGAAGCTTCGACCGGCTCCGCCGCTGCTCCCCCGGGCATGGATATGGAAAGCGCTCCGCCAGCCTGCTGCGGCCCGGCAACCTTCGTGTCCGAGACAGCTGGATGATGATGAAGCGCCCACTGCCCTATGCCCGGGACATCCAGGTGCAACGCTGATCGCCACGACACGACCTTCACCGTGTCCATCCGGGTACCCAGATCATGGACCTCCCGGGGCGAAAGATCCATCGCAATTGCCAGACGCTCGAACGGGACCAATCGCTCGCCGGACTCTTCGACAGCCGCTGCGATCTGACGAATCAGACTCTTCTCAAGCTCATCCAGCTTGTTCCATCGCGCCCGATACACGGATTGCATTTCGGCGCGAACACGAGACGTCGCCGCCTGCACGTGCGAGACGGTGACCACCTCCTCGGAACCAGCCGAATTCAGCATGTGTCTCGCCACCAGTTGCACAACATGAGGGTGTCCGTGCGAGAGACCCCACGCTTTGACGACAGCATCATCGGTGATGGTTCGCCCCTGGTATTCGAGCGGATGGCGAAGGGCCTGGCCGGTCTCGGCGCGCGTCAGGGGTTCCAGATGGTGCCAGGCGTAACGTTCAACGAAGGTGAACGACGACTGTGTGGTTGCTCCCTCAAGTTCAGGGAGACCGGCCATGACCAGGGCGACGTTTGGTGAATCCGCCGACACAGACTCAATCAGTCCGGTGATGCGTCGTAACTCTGACGGCAACGCGGCTTGGGCCTCGTCGATCACCACCAGCAGGCCATGTCCAGAGCGGGCGAGTTCTCTGGCAACCAGCTGCAACGTCTGTTCCGCGGCGATTGTCAGCGACTGCGAAGCCGCTGCGCGGATCGGATCAGTCTTGATCCCGGCCGTGACCACGCCGAGTTTCAGTGTCGCTGTCATCTCAGACACGGACGCCTTGAGGGCGGTCCGAGCCCGACGCCGGAACGGACGAACTTTGCGTGCGAGTTCGACGGTGTAGTGACCGAGATCGCCAAGCAGCGACTCGTCGTCGCCGCGCCTACCGCTCAGCAGAATGACCGAGTGGCCGCTGTCCTGAGCCACTCGGCGGAATGTGTTGAGCACCGCAGTCTTACCCAGACCCCGCGCCCCCACGATTCCATGATGGCGAGGCTGCCTGCCTGTTTCGATGTCCCGGAGAACAGCAGCCAGACTCGCCTCCACTTCACCACGCCCGGCCAAAACCATCGGGAGTTGCGAGGCGCCATCGACGTAGAGTGAACTTGGCGGCGTCGGCATGTCTTCCTCAGAGCCGGGGCGCCGACGTGGAAGCATCCAGATCCCGAAGCGTCGCGTGACGATCCAGGGCCTTACTGAGTCGATCAACGGCCTGAGTTCCGCACTCAACGCGCAGGATGGTCAGGAAGTGCTCAACAAAGGCCGTTCCATGGGCTGGTTCACCCGGGAACCGCAAGCCCATCGCAAGATGGGTGATCTCATGCGCTGCAATCCACAACACCAGCGCCGTTGGGTGAAACCGCAACAGGCGAAGCGACGGATAGGCGAAGGCGTGACCAGACGGAGCGGTCTCGTCCACATCAATCAACACGCCCTGCACATGCCAGCGCCGCGCCATGGTGCGAATGGCGTCCGGAGAGACGCCTCGGTCCGAATCATCGAAGCCGATCAGCGCATCCCGTTGCGAGTTGTAGAGAAGCGCATCATCTGCCTTCTGCGCCAGAAGCGGTGACGTCAATTGCGCTGAGGTCGGGGGTGCTGAGGTCGGGGGCGCTGAGGTCGGGGGCGCTGGTGTCGGGGGTGCTGTTGTCAAGTGCGCTGACGCCAGGTTGGTAGCAGGCGATTCCGGGGAGTCATACACACACCACCCATGGGCATGAACCCCACACCACGTGCCCATCTACATGCCAGAATCGCGGGCGGGACGACACAGAAGGCAACCTTGACATTGCGAACATCGAGAGAATCAGCACCCGGCCCGGTGACCTGGTTCGCCTGGGCGTGGCCGATCGTGGTCTTCTTTCACCTGGCAGCCAACCCGGGACATCTGCGAATGCTCGACATCGTGGCACTCGTCCAAGTCCTCTGGCTGACCTCGGCCTGTGTGCTCGCCGTTTCCTCCCGTCGAGCCACCACGGGTGCGTTCGCGCTGCCTGTGATGTTCATCATGCATATCTGCGTGTACCTGATGAAGGTGCCATGGGTTGGCAACCACGAACTACTCATGCTGCTCGTCGAGTTCGCCGGTTCGCTGGCCGTGATCACCCGACGTCATCGATGGATGACCGATTGGGCCACTGCAACGCGAGCGCTACTCGTCGTGGCCTACACGGCGTTTGCTTTCTCCAAGCTCAACATGGATTTCTTCGACCGCACGGTCAGCTGTGCGGTGGTGTTCGCCGACGAACTTGGACTGCCGGTGCGGTCGTCTGTATCACTCAGCGCTGCCGTCATCGCCATGACCGTCGCAGCAGAAGTGTCGATTGCTGTGCTGTTGTGGTTCCCGAAAACGCGCCAACTCGCAGCGATCATCGGCCTCGTCTTCCACTGGCTCGTCGCCCTCGAACCGAAGGGACATGTCTTTGACTTCAGCGCCGTGCTCTTCGTGATGTTCGGACTGTGCATTCCGAGCGTTGAGCAGACGCTGCGGAGAGCGATGCGGATGTTGCCCTTCTCCTCGTCCGTACTCGCTGGAGCGACAATGCTGGTCCTGGCCGCCCAGATCCTTGTCACCGTGAATCAGTGGACATTCTGGGCGGTGGCGTGGCCGCTCTGGGTCCTGATCAGCACTGGATGGATAGGCGTGGTCCTGATTCACGTTCGCACCGACCGGGGGCATGGCATTCGCAGCGGCGATGCCCGAGCCGTCGATCGGCGCAGCGTTGCCTGGTGGGCGATGATCGTGCTCGCTGGGCTGAACGCTTTCAGCCCGTACGTCGGCATGAAGTCAGCAACATCGTTCAACATGTACTCGAACCTGCGAGTGACGCCCGGTCCATCGAATCACCTGATCATGCCCGACAACCTCGCCGTGATCGACTATCCCGACAGTGATCTCGTACGCGGCAGTGACAACCCCTTCATCCAAGCCGCAGCAATCATCGGGCTCCGTGTGCCCGAACCCAATGTGGCCATGTGGGCCGAACGCGTGGCGGGAAGTCCCCCGGTATCCGTGAGCCTGTCCACACTTGACGGCGACGAGTTCTCTGTATGGGCGGGAGAAGAGCCCGAGGGGCTACGCGAAGCAGTGGACGCGCCAGCGACAACGGCATCAGCATCGCGATCGACATCCGGATCAACACTGACATCAACACTGGGGCCATCGACACTGGGGCAGCGACTTTTCGTCACCCGTTCCGTTACCCCGGACGGTCCCCAGCAGTGTCGTCGCGGATTCTGGCCATTCCTGTAGGTGATCAGCCGAGCTGTTCTGCAAGCCCGGATCGACGACGAGGCTTTCCCGCAGCCGGTGACGGGTCGGGCGAGACAACAACATCCACGTCAGTGATATCAACGTCACTGATATCGACATCAGTGGTATCGACATCAGAGATATCGGCTCCGCCGATCCTCGGCAGACCCTGATCTCCATCACGGTCAGCCCATCCCTGCAGCGATTTGAATCTGCGCTCGGAGTACCACGGAATGGCTGCCACGTGTGCGGGCGGTAGGGCGCCATGAATGAGCATGGACTCACCTTTGCGCATCGTGCGAATGACGTTGGTCGGAGCCACCGCGAGACGGGTGCCCTGCGTCTGCACCGATCCGTTGAAGATTGCCATCTTGTCTGAACTCTGCACGTTCGTGCGGACATCTTCTTCACCTGCCAGTTTGGACAGGTACTCAAGCGTCGAACTGTCCGAGATGCCGGGAAAGACCACCTTGGTGAGATGGTTGGTGATCACCGTGTCGGTTGCCTCGCCGTACAGAGTCTTCACCTGCGCCAGACTCTGCCAGACCGTGACCAGTTGGATCCCAAGTCCAGCCACGAGCGAAGCGAACTCGGGGAGACGAGCCAGAGGCATATTGGCTGCTTCATCGATAACGACGAGCAGCGGCGGGTCGATGGGTCCGTGCGCCATGGCATGAGCAAACGCCTGCTCAATGAGGTCGTTGATGATGCCGCCGTACACGGTGCTGAGGCGTTTGGCGTCTTGAGGAGCAGCCGTGACGTAGAGCGAGTTGTCGCCGGACAGCAACCAGTCAAGATCAACACTTCGACCCTGCGCTGACCGGGCCACGGCCGGGTTGAGCCACGGCTCCACCAACGTGGTTGCGGTGACGTAAATGCTGGACGCGATTTTGGGGTCCTGACTCCACACGCCCTCAAGGGCAACGGCGGCGCGATCCGCGCCTTCGCGCACAGCGGCATCCGGACTGGCGAGCGCAAGCTCAAGCAGCGTCGCTACTTCACCATCGCTGTCCTCTTCAGGCCGGTCCTGCGTCATCACCCACCGAACCACTGACTCCATCTCAAGACCGGCGAACATGGCGACGAAGAGCAGGCCCTGCAGGAGTTGCTCGGCGAGATTAATCCACATCTCGTTCTTTGCGCCTCCGGAACCGGACCGCTCCGGACCCGCATCGGCCAGGCCGCGCGCCGCCCTGGCTGCGCCGGTAGCCGACGAGGCGTCGCGCAGCGGCGACCACGGAACACGGAGACGTTCGTCCCACCCGTCCGGCGGGTTTGAGCCGCTGCGGTACATGTTCAGCAGTGTCTCCGTTGGGTCAAATACGCCGACCTCACCACAGCGACGACGATGTGCGAGCGTTGGTTCAACCAGGTCATCCTTCACGCTGCTGAGGACAACCGGACCCTCCCATGCGAGGATCCCAGCCAGCACGTTCACCGACTTGCCCGAGCGGCTTGGGCCGATCACGCACACCGCTCCTCGATCATTGCGTCGCGCTTCGCCGTTCTTTGACAGTTTCTGATTCGCCGTGCCGTCACGCCACTCGGTGGCCAGTAAATGACTCCGGCCTCTTCCCATTGTTCGGCCGAGTAGAAATCGGCCCGTGGGCGGCCACGGCGCCCAGAGAGGCTCAAGATCCCGATTGCTGGCCATATGCACTTCCGTCGCCGAGCCGAGACGCTCGCGCCGAGCGGTGCCCCAGGTCTTGCGAGACGTCAGCTTGACGATTGCGACCAGAACCGCAACAGAGGCCATGATCAATCCACCAACGATCATCCAGTACAGAAGCGGATCGCCAGCGATGCCCCACGCCGCGGTGATGTCGCTTCGATCGCCCGCCAGCGCCAGCAACCCTTCGATGGGGTGGCCCTCGAAGAGATCCAGCTGGTCGGTAAGCGCCGCGAGGATCCAGCCCGCCCCATACAGCACAGCCGCGCCCCATAACAGCGATGCAATGAGCGTCAGGAAAATGATTGCCCCACCCAGATCGTTGTCCTTCATGGAGATGCCTCCTGGATCCGGATGTCTCCACTCCGGGTTTCGTTGCCCGTGTTGTTACGCATTGCCTGGTTCGTATCGCAGAGCCGATGCTCGACGTCACCGTGAATTCGATGCTGCAGATGCGCTGCCACATCACCCAGCTTCCAAAAGGACTCGCCCCGCCCGAGACTGGCGATGCGGGTGATTTCCGCTGGCCCGTAGCCGAGCAACTCGGCGTACGCATCAAGATCTCGCCGAGTCTGACGGAACGTGACTCGGACCGCGGTGTCAGCGAGGAGACCTTGTGAGATCTTCGACGCAGCGCTGCCATCGTCGGATTGAGCAGCCAGGTCGCCCGGCTTGTGAAGTACGGCGATGTTGGCGCCGCCGTACGAACGCATGAGCTTCCAACAGTCCTGAAGGAAGGCGGCCAACGGTCCATGAGCCAGCATCTTCCACGACTCGTCGAAGACCTGAATCTTCTTGCGTCCACTCTTGCGGAGCATGAGCATCCGAAGCCAGGTTGTTGCTGCCACCCACACGAGGGGCAGCGCATTCGGGTCAGATGCGACCGAACTGATGTCGATGACGACGCCAGGCCCGAACGGATCGAGCCGGACATTGGACTGTCCGTCAAACATTCCTCCGAGCGGCCCGCTGACGAGGGACTCGACCACAAGCCTCAGCTCGCGGATCTCATGGCGCGCCTCGTCACGCGTCATTTCCAGTCGGTTGACTATCTCCTCCGGTGGACTCGCAAGTAGGCGAACCACATCGCTGAGAATCGGTTGCACGTTGCGACGCTCTCCAAGACAAACAATGACGCTGTGCAGAAATGCTCCTTCCAGAACGCTCATGGGACGGTGCCTGGGTAGCGACATTTCAATCAGGGCTTTACATGCAGCGAACCGGGAGCGTGCGATGTCCTGGTCATCACCCACCTCACCAATCACCTCAAGCGGATTCACCCGGGTGGTTCCGCCGGGCGCGAGCTTGATGCATTCGAGCCCGACGAGATTGGCCAACTCCTCGTATTCACCTTTGACGTCGCAGATCGTGGTGAAGCGTTCAGAGCCGAACACCGCGGCACTGCGATAGAGGAGCGTCTTGATGAGAGCGGACTTCCCATAGCCGGGTTGACCGAGCACCATCATGTTGGTGTTGGTGACCCCCACCCTGGTCATCTCTTCGAGCGCAAAGAACGGGTCATAGATGAAACTTCCGCCACCACCAAGCGCATCCAGTCCGAGGAACACCCCACGGTGACCGAAGCCCCCGTGAACGCCGAGCGGATAGAGGCTGCAGGCATGCGCCGTGGTTGCCCGATGCCGCACAGTGTTGAGCCGCGGCGGAATGCGCATCACCGAAGACCTCGTGAACCTGGACTCGGCATCGTTCTCAGGCGGATCGTCGGGCTGCAGTTCCGACCCAGGACCACCACGCGCCCAACCCGGTAACGAGACCTTTGGGGCCTTTGGGGCCTTTGCTGCCTCTGGCGTGCCGCTGGTGCGCCTGTTTTTCTGGACGTGTTTCTTCTTGAGTGCGCGCCAGCTCACCTGATCGTCCGACACATCGGGGAGCTCAGCGACCATGGCGGCCGTCTTCTGTTCTGCAAGTTTCATGGGGTCCTCAATCGGGTCAGAATCACTGGCGGATCAGAGTGATCGGTGGGTCAGAGTTGAAGTGTTGGTGATGCCGCACCGAGCGACAGTGGCAGGCTGGCGCCCCAGGCAAGTTCGTGCTCGCCGTCGCACGGCGACAGCACCAGGCCGACAGATCCTGCTGAGGCTTCCCACTCCTCGCAGGCCGAGACGAGGCCAGCGACAGAGGTGGCGGAGACGGTCACCACTGACCAGTAGCGAACCTCGCCGAACCCGGACACGAGTTCTTCCTCGCGTTGCAATACGTCTTCGCGGGCGCGCTCAGCCGCATAGGTGACGCGCTTGCCGCTCTCGGAACGCACCGTGGTGTCGGCATCGAGCTTGGCGAGCGCCCGCTCGACCTGGCGCTGTGACTTCACCGGGTTCACCGGCTCAAACACAACGGCCATGGTTCGGGCAGACTCAGGGCGAGCGAGCAGGCGGACCAGCCAGTCACCATGTTGAGCGGTGCGCGGCCACTCCGTGATGCGGTACGAACGGTGGTAGGTCCCGTCGGTACACATCCAGTTGAACGACTCATCAAGTTCCATCGGTCCCATGCGGGTGGACGCACCGATTCGGTCGCTGAGGCGGCCCGCCTGAGGGGCCAGCCCGAGTGCGGTGGACGGGTCGATCGCTTCTGTCAGCACCTGGCGAATGCCGTCAGCATCAAGCCAGCGTGTGACTTCAATCCCGGAGTCAGCCAGGCGACGAGCAAAGACGGACAGCGACTTGTCCAGGGCAGCGATCATGCGCTCCTCACTGCTGCGACCTCGAGCACCGAAGGCAACCCTGCCACCCTTTTCGACCTGTGTCTGGCCCACCACAACCGTGAGGTAGACCGAATGGCGAGTGGTGGACGCACCGACCTCATCAACGAGAGCCAGGTAGGCCCGCCGATGGGCAGCGTCCACCTGGCTGCCAACATCGCGCAGGAAGCGACGATGCGAGTCAAGCGACTGACGGAAGGCCACCTCGTGCCACGAGGCACGCACGACTGGCGTGCCTTCCTGCACGAAGACGCCTATGGCCCGACCGAAGTCGGCGAGAAGGCCGTCCTGTTCCCGGGCTTCGAGTAACTCGAAGTCACGACCATGCACTTCGATCACCGCAGCAGCGGTCCGGTTGTCGTTGTCCCAGATGACCGCTGCGGTTCCCGTGCCCAGCAGTTCGTCTTTGACCGTGAGAGATTTGAAGACCCGGGGACGTTCGCCGTCAACGCCGTCCCACGGTGCATCCGTCCACCAGTGTGTGTTGCTGCGTCGGCGTGCCCACCGCAGCAGAACGGGAATCCAATCGCTCACCCACCGGCCCTGATAGCGAGCCTTCGCAAACCCGGCCGCAAGCATGACGGGTACGACGGTGAGAAGAAAGCCAATCCCTGCGAGGCGCATCAGGACCATGGCAAACATCCCGAGACCGACGATGATCGTCTGCTTCATGGTCAGTCCCAGCAGGACCCCACTCTTGTCATTTTGGCCCAGGTAGTACAGGGCTCCGTCATCAGCACTCATCAGGCTTTGCCCGCTGAGGTGGCCCGAGCGACCCTTTGGACACTCCGGCGCTGCTCGTGCTTCGCTGCGCCTTTCTGCATCGCTCGACCAACCGGCGCCTGGATCCCAGGATCTCCAATTCCATCTGGGAGCACGCTGGCAATGAAGGCCGGCATGATCAGCGACATGACCATGACGGCCAGGCCGGAGAGGAGCTGCACGATCATGGTGCCAACTGCCTCCGCCTCATCCGTTGCATAGGTCTCCTGAGCGACAGCGAGTTCCTCCTCCATCGGCGCTGGCTGCGTGGACGGTTCCGACGGGGGCGGCGCGGCCGCAAACGTATTGCCCACACCAGTTGTGGCGAGGATGGCCGACGACCCGAGTATCAACCCAACCATGATCACGAACTTCAGAAGCACCAGCGCGATCACCTTGTTGATGAACTTGCCGACAGCCTTTGCGTGTGGGGTGAGGAGAAGCAGAGCAACGACCGGAGCGAACAGCAGCACCAACATCAGCGCTGCGTCGCGCACAAACAGCACCAACAGAATGCCGATGCCGGCGAGCATCATCAGCAACGAAATGACGAGGATCAGGACCGCGGAGAAAGCATCTCCGTCAGGCGCGACCTGACCCAGTTGCCCGTACGCGTCGAACAGGTTTGTCGCGTTCGTTCCGGTTGCTCCGAGCAACAGGAAGGACTCGAACTCTGCGGTCAGGTCCAGCAGCATCTGTGTCCCCTGAAGGCAGAAGAACGTGAGGAACATCCACTTGATCATCTGAATGGACATGCGCTTCAGGACCACCCAGCCTTTGCGCGACCAGGCCGCAGACACGATGCCCCAGGTGAGCGCGAGGACAGCAAGCGAGACACCGATGACCTGCATGGGGGCGAAAGCTCTATCGATGTACCAGTCGGCGCCGATACCGCTTCCTTCGAGTCCGGACATGGCCTTGCCGATCATCGTCATGACCCACGCGACGCCGGTAAGCATGTTGAGCACAAATCCTCTGATCGCACCCTGTACGCCTTCAAGAACCTTGTCGCCGGCCCACCCCGAAACGGCAGACCAGCCAAATTGCAGAACATCCCCGAATCCGCTCCAGATGGTCATGATTGATCTCTTTGAACAAATGCGCGGGTGGTCTCGAAAATCGGATCACCGAGACGACCATGGCCGTCGAGTTCATCGTTGAGATCATCGGCGGCGGTGGCGGTTTGGCGTGAATCAATTCGTGCGGTCGGACCGGGGTCTATCTTCCACTTTGTGACCTGCCAGCGATTGTCTGACCAGGTGAGATCCACGGTGTGGATACTCCACGTGGACACGGGATCGGTGATGGAGACCCGAGCGAAGATCTGCACCTCCCAGACC
>Ga0209828_1000082_pt1 | contig 75160 bp, 76 predicted proteins | sample MaitaG_FD_187429 | JGI IMG/M metagenome (GOLD analysis project Ga0209828, IMG submission 187429) | Marine algal microbial communities from Maine, USA - Maine_Asex2 metaG (SPAdes) (version 2) | ecosystem: Host-associated > Algae > Red algae > Unclassified | place: Maine, USA | collected 2015-01-05
GTATGTGCTTTCTGCTTATGCTGATAAGCGAATAAATAAAACAAGTGCGCTACAATTGGGTACAGAGGTTTTCTTCTCAAATTTTTTAAAAGAATATATTTATTATAGAAGTGTTGCATTTCCAGAATATGGGCTTACAGGACTTGAAGACCATAAAAGAATCGGTATTTTTGCGGGTCATGAACTTTTTATTAATAAAACATCGTTGATTACACAATTAGGGTATTATGTATATTACCCTTTTGATTTTGAAGGGCAAACTTATGTGAGAATAGGGTTGAAGCGTTATTTTTATAAAAATTGGTTTGGTACTTTAACACTTAAATCCCATGGTGCAAAAGCGGAGGGTGTTGAATTTGGAGTTGGTGTAAGGTTATGAAAAAACTTGTTTATATATTATTTTTTAGTTTAATTATCGCATGCGATAGCGAAAGTGCTGGTGACTGCTTGCAAAAAGCTGGAGCGATTATTCAAAAAGTGGTAACCGTTTCTAGTTTTGATAAAATTTTGGTAAATCGAGATATCGAATTAATAATTAAAGAGGGAACAACTCAAAACGTTGTTATCGAAACAGGAAAAAATTTGATAAACGATGTTGAACTTAACGTTATAGATGGCAGATTGATATTAACTAATAATAATTCCTGCAACTATATAAGGGATTATGGTATTACAAAAATATATGTTACATCTCCAAACATTACTGAAGTTAGAAGTTCTACCCAGTATGATATCAGTTCAGATGGGGTTTTAAGTTATCCGAGTTTAAATGTTCTCTCTGAGGATTTTGGTGCTCCAGAGAGTTTTAATGTAGGTGATTTTAAATTAGAAGTAAATAATACGCGCTTAAGTGTGGTATTTAACAACTTATCGGTAGCTTATATTTCTGGGGAAACAGATAATTTGAGTATCACTTTTGCAGCAGGTACGTCTCGATTTGAAGGGCGTAATTTAATGGCACAAAATGTTTCTGTTTTCAATAGAGGTTCGAATGATATGATTGTAAATCCGCAACAAAAAATTACGGGGAAAATTTCTGGAATTGGAGATGTCATTTCTGTAAACGCACCTCCAATAATAGATGTGGAAGAGGTGTATCGAGGGCGTTTAATTTTTGAATAAACCGACCGCCTGCTTTGCTATTTCCAACTCCTCATTGGTAGGTATAATTAATACTTTTACTTTTGATTGCTCAGGGCTAATGGTAGTTAGTTCACGTGGCCTTATATTATTTTTATCTAAATCGATATGAATTCCTAAATACTCCAAATCCTTACAGACAAGTTCTCGCATTAAAGGCGAGTTTTCGCCAATACCTGCAGTAAATACAATAGCATCCAATCCATTTAAAATAGCAGTATAACTTCCTATGTATTTCTTTATTCTATAGGCATTCATTTGTAATGCTAATTGACAATTTTTATTACCTTTTTCAGCTTCAGCTTGAATATCTCTTAAATCACTAAAACCAGTTAAACCTAACATACCGCTCTTTTTTTGTAAAAGGTTATTGACGTCATCCAAACTGTAATTTAATTTTTTTGCAAGATGAAAAATAACGGAAGGATCTATATCTCCAGACCGTGTGCCCATGATTAATCCAGCTAGAGGTGTTAATCCCATGGAGTGGTCCATGCTTTTACCATTATTTATAGCGGTTATGCTGCAACCATTACCTAAATGAACGGTTATAATTTTTGAATTCTGTTTACCTAGATAAGCCATAGCTTTTTCAGAAATATATTTATGACTTGTACCATGAAATCCATATAATCGAATATCATGTTTTTCTGAAAAATCTACTGGTATAGCATATTTATATGCATGTTCAGGTATGGATTGATGGAATGCTGTATCAAAAACAGCAACTTGTTTAGCATTAGGAAACACACTTTTTGAAACTTCAATACCTTCCAAATTAGCGGGGTTATGTAATGGGGCTAAGCTAAAAAGTTCTTTTATTTTTGCTTTTACCGAAGTCGTAATTTCGGTGGTTTTATTAAAGGATGAACCGCCTTGAACAACTCGATGACCTACAATATCTATAGCGTCTTCAGATTCGATGATCCCTGTTTTTTTATTTAATAATTGTTTTGCCAACAATCCCAAACCTACTTTATGATTTGGAATATTCCCCACGTATTCCAGATTCTCATCGGACGTTTCAAAAATAAATTTGGCATCATCCGAACCTATACGCTCAATTAAACCCGAACATAAAATGGTTTCTTCTGGCATGGAAAACAATTGAAATTTTAATGAAGAGCTTCCTGAGTTTAAAACGAGTACTTGCATATATTAAAGGTCTTGAGCTTGAATGGCAGTTATAATTACAGTACTGTAAATGTCATCCGCAGTACAGCCTCTACTTAAATCGTTTACTGGTTTATTTAGCCCTTGTAACATTGGACCAATGGCTAATGCGCCAGTTTCTCGTTGCACCGCTTTGTAAGTATTGTTTCCTGTATTTAAATCTGGGAAAATTAAAACACTAGCTTGCCCAGCAACTTCAGAATCTGGTAATTTACTTTTTCCAATTCGCATATCTACAGCCGCATCATATTGAATAGGACCTTCAATTTTTAAATGCGGTGCTTTTGTTTTTGCTAGTTCCGTCGCTTTTCTAACCCGTTCCACATCCTCGCCCTTTCCAGAGGCGCCAGAAGAATAAGATAACATCGCCACTTTAGGCTCAACACCAAAATCCTTAGCTGTTTTTGCAGATGAAATGGCTATTTCTGCCAACTGTTCTGCATTTGGGTTTGGGTTAATAGCACAATCCCCAAAAATAGAAACACGATCTTCTAGGCACATAAAAAATATGGAAGACACAATATTTACACCGGGTTTCGTTTTTATAAATTGCAATGCGGGACGTAAAGTATGAGCCGTAGTATGTACGGCACCAGATACCATTCCATCGGCATGGCCTTTATAAATCATCATGGTCGCAAAATAAGAAACATCGGCCATAGCATCCCTGGCCATATCTAAATTCACATTTTTGTGCTTTCTAAGCTCATAAAATGTTTCTACGTAATCTTGAAAGTAGGTCGATTTTTGTGGTGAAACTATGTTTATATCCTCAATATTCAATGGAATATCATACTTTGTTAAACGTTCTTGTATTTTTTCCCTTTCACCAATTAAGGTCAAATCAACCACACGCTCATCAATTAATCTTGCGGTAGCTCTTAAAACGCGCTCATCATAACCCTCAGGGAGTACGATATGTTTTTTGTTTTTTAGGGCACGTTGCAGTAAATTATACTGAAACATTCTTGGTGTGAAAATATCCGATTTAAAAGTTGCTAAATCTTCTGAAAGTTTTTCAGTAGCTACATGTTTCTCAAAAGTAGCTATTGATGTTTCAATTTTTTCAGTATTATCAGCATAGATTCTAGATTTTATTTTTCCAATGGTGTTCGTCACATAAAACGTGCCGCCCTCAACACTAATTATAGGGACAACGCTAGATAGTCCTTCAATTAATTTTAAAATAGGGTCCTCTGGAATAAGACCACCCGTTAAAATAATACCTGCTATTTTCGGATAGTTTTTTGAAATATTTGCTTGTAATGCCCCTAGAATAATATCGGCTCTATCACCCGGAGTGATCACTAAAGCATTCTCTTTTAAATGGGTTAAATAATTACGGAGCTGCATGGCACCCACACTAAAACTCTCAGATTGATTGTTAATCATGTCCTCACCAAAGAGAATGTTTCCATTTAGCTTATTGATAATTTCCTTAATTGTCGGACTTGCTAAACTTTTAATTTTTGGGATAACCGTAATATCAGTTCCGCTTTTTATACGCGCTTTTAGAAGGGTTTTTAAAGTCGCTGCATCATCAGGATTAATTTTGTTGGTCATTATGGAAAGCACATCAACTTCCTCTTTAAACGTATCATGCGCCAACTGAACATTATCCACGACCTGAGCTAGAGATTTTCCGTCGCCTTGTGAAACGATAATAGCGGGCAATCCTAGATTTTTTGAAATCAATAAGTTGATATCTAACTCTAAGCTAGAATTTTCATGCGAAAAATCAGTGCCTTCAACTAAAACAAAATCAAATCGTTCTTCAAGATATTTGTATTTCTTGATAATTTCATCAATAACATCGCCAGATTTTCCTTTGTTGTATAAGTCTAATACTTCATTTCTTGTATAAGCAAAAGTTCTTTTGTAATCAATATCAATTTCAAAATAAGACACCACAGTATTGATGTGGTTGTCCATTTCGCCATCTTCAGTATCTTCAATAATGGGTCTGAAATAGCCGACTTTTGCAATTTTACCCAATAACATACGCATTAGCCCGAGCACAACTACAGATTTTCCACTGTTGGGCTCTAAAGTAGCAACATAAATTCCTTTGCTCATTTTAGTGTTTTCTATGATTACAAATATAACCATTGCTTATTTTAATGAGAAGCAACAGTAGGTTTTATTAATTAATATACAAAAGTCAGTAAAGTGTAAATATTTCTATATGATATTTGTCATACAGTTTAAGAATTAAAATTTGAGCTTTACAATGAAAGGTCGGATATTAGTTTGCAGGTTTACGTTCTTAAAAGTATATGTTGGTATTATATTTTAATAACTAACGTTTGCAAATCTTGTTCATTATTTTTTGTACAATATTAACAATATCACCGATTACAATTTTTTTGAAATAAACAACTTTGACCATTCAATAATTTGAGATTAAAATATAATACTTGGAATAATTTTTGATTAATTTTATAAAAAACAAAAATCATGCGATTTCTAACAGTTATTATTTCAGCCTTACTTATAATATCATGTGCCCCTATTCGGGTTAATTATGATTATGATAAAACCACAAATTTTAATGGTTACAAAACCTATCAGTACTTTGGTGATATGAAAACAGGTCTTAGTGAATTAGATACTAAGCGCCTATTAGACGCTATTGATATTACAATGGAAGCAAAGGGATTTAGTATTTCAGAATCTCCTGATTTTTTTATAGATATTAAAAGTCAAGAATATCAAGGACCACAAAGACAAACTGTAGGTGTTGGAGTAGGAGGCGGTGGCGGAAACGTTGGTGGCGGTATATCCATAGGTTTGCCTATAGGTCAGGCAGATATTAACCGACAGATTACTATCGATTTTGTTGATGAAACTAAAAAACAACTTTTTTGGCAAGCCATTAGCGAATCTAGTTTTAATCCGAAAGCAACACCAGAAAAAAGAGAAGCACGGTTAATTGCTATTACAGAAAAAGTGTTATCAAAATACCCTCCGGAAAAAAAATAAGCTAATTTTTAACCAATCGTTTACTAGCGATAAGCATAGTTCCAGAATAGAATTTAGTCAAATAAACCCCTTGGCTCAAGGTACTAATATCAACTTGTTTATTTGTATAATTTGAAAGGGCAACGGACTTTACCATTTTGCCATCTAAACTAATAATGTCAGCCTTCAGATTTGAATATGTAGTACTTTCAAACTTTAAATTTAAAATGTTATTAGTAGGATTTGGGTACAGTGAAATATTAAAATTATTGGATTCACTTGTAATATTTTCAATTCCAAGCGAAGAAAAGTTTATTTTCCAAGTCACGGAATATATATGAAAGCTATCATGATTATCGACATTTAAGAAAGGCGAATTATCATGTACAATGGTTGTCAATGTATTATTTCCTTGCTGTAAATCAGATTCAAGAATTGAAATATCATCAACATTATTTTCATAATTAACATTATTCAGCGTCCATTCAATTTCTAAAGTGTTTGGGTCAGGTTTGATTAAATCAAGCCCAAATTCTAAAGGGAACGTGGGTTCTTCAATCGTGGTATTATTTGGGCTAAAAGTATCAATTGGAGAAATCAAACTATGTATTTTTTCAATAATACCCTCTTTACAAACAGAGCAGAAAGGCTGGTCTAATTTTTCCATTTTACATTTATTACCTGATTGAGGTTTATACCATGTAGCAGGAACACCAGATGTTCCATGTGGATAAATATTAATACCATTTTCATTTATCCAATTTTTCCATCTCACTAAACTTGTATTAGTTTCTTGAGTCATATTAATAGCTTCACCATAATAAAAATCAGGGAGCAGATATTCATCTTTTAAATTATACATAGAGTGCCCCAGTTCGTGTATAGCAATTTGATTTGCTAAGACATGTGTTGAGGATATAGGGAATTGTCCACCCGTACCACCGTATTCAGGTGAGTTAACGAGTATTAATGCTTGGTCGTAAGTTGGGAAATTATCTGCCAAAACAGAAATTATTTTTAACTCCGCACTAGCAGCATCCGAATAATCTATACCATAATATAAAAGTCTGTGAATATTAAAGGCATCAAATGTAGCATTAAAATAAGTATCTACTAACTGAGGTGTTCCACCAGGTTCATTAGGGTCGGTAGCAGTAACAGGGTGGTCAGCACCACTTTCATTTGAAGGTACCTTTATAATATGTACATTAAAATAATCTTTATATTCTAAAAAAGGGGATTGTGTAAACATACTCGCAACAAAACTTTCTGCATCAACTTTAAACTTTGGGAGCTCAGAAGTTTGATAACCTTCACTCAAAATAACGAGATTTAACCTGGTGTCGTTATTAGTATCACCTTTAATAGTTTCTAAATCAAAAATTTGACCAGAAACAAAGTAAGTGTTGAAAAGAATAAATAAAAAGCACAAAAAAGATTTCATACTATTTAATTTGGGTTTTAATTAGAGGCTTGTTTTTAGCAAAGTTACTAATTGTTATGTGTTTAGTGTTACTTTTTAACTGTAACCTTATTGAAAAATGCATTTTATCGGATGTTATGGTTTTTGTTTGAAATTGTTTTGAGTCATTTAAATACTCAACTTGTCTAACTAACGGATTTTTAATAAGTATTTGATTAAGCACTTTTGATTTTTTATTTAGCTCTGAAAAAATCAAATCACCCGCGGTACCATTTTCAATAGATTCAGACGGATTTTCTTTTAGTTTGCCATCTACTATTTTCTTATTTATGAATTGAATAGTTCTTTTTCCATTTGTAGTTTCTTCAATGCTATAATTTAAAAATATGATTTTAGGAGAGCTATCTATTGAATTTTTAGTTGATTCCAAATTCTTTTGATTACCACAAGATGAAAAGATGCATGTGGCAATTAAAAATGTAAACAATAAATTCAATTTTCTATTTAATAAACAACTCATCAAATTCTTAAGTTATAAATTAGATTATTAATTATTAATTACAGAAATTCTTGTCCCTTCACTATGGCTACTAAATTCAGGAGCATACATACTTTGAATGGTGGTAATACCATTACTCATATTACCAGCGTTATTAACTCGCAAGTCATATTCAAAAACATAAACACCTTTTGGTAAATAATCAAAAAAGAAGTTGGTTGAAGCATCTTTTGTACTTTCATAATACCCTAAACCATCTTGCCATTTGTATTTTGAAATAACATTTACAGGTTCTAAGCCAGAAGCTCGCATATCTTTCATGTGGATAAATTCCATGTTTCTATCAGAACGTAATTCAATTCTAACTCTAACTAAATCACCAACCTTTAAATTGGTTTCAGAGGTGATTTCTGAGATTTCTTCACCAGTATCGGTATTCGTTTTAAGGAATAACTTTTTCTTTAATTTAAGTGGTGTTTCAGCAGAAGTAATGTTATCTAAATCTTCAAAATATTGCCAGTATAAGGCGCCCCAAGCAATACCTTTTCCTTTTTTAGAAATTTGTACTTCTCCCATTTCAGGTTTAATTTCAGCAGTATTCCAACTTGTTTTGTAATAGCCTGTTCCAGCTTCAATTTTTACATTTTCAAGTTTAGATGGTTCTATTTGTTGTCCGTTTATAATAACATCAACCATATCTGTAACACTTAACCAATCGCTTCCTTGAAGCAATAAAGCATAAACAGCATCAGTAGTCGCTTTGGTCGTTTTCCATCGGTTAGTTTGCTTGTTTTTAAGGAGCCAGATTTTTAAATTATCGATGGTTTCGAGATTCTTCGCTTCGCTCTGAATGACAGTTCCAGACTCGCTAAAAGCTTCAATTAACAACGATTTCGTTTCAATAGGTGCTTGATACCAAAACCAAGAATTTGTGTTTGCTTTCCAATACATACCTAATTCCTCACTAGTTATACTGGTTTCTTTTAAAGATTTTAAAATCTTAGAAGTGGTTTTAGAATTCTTGTTTCTATGAGATATTAAAGCCATTAAGCCTTTTGAGTATAGCGAACGTGACAACCAATGCTTATCGATTTGAGTTTGGTAATAATCACTTATTTTTTCTGCTTCTTTAGATTTTTTGATATCAGAGAAAAAGCTTCGCATGTATAGATAATGTAATTGGGTATTGCTTAAATGGTCTTTATCTAAATCTACATCTTTATTATATTTTCTGATTTTTTTATATTCTTTTACAAATTCGTTATCTAAGTATTTTATGGCGTTTTGGATCATTTTACTTTGAGACCCTTCGATTGCGCTCAGGGTGACACCTAGTTTAGAAAGGTGACCAAAACCAGTAATAATATGTTGTGTAATGTATCGATTCTCATAACCACCATTAAACCAAGGCCAAGCACCAGATGGCATTTGATTGTTTTTTAATTTAGTGATAGCAGATTGCAGCTCATTATTCATTTTGTTTAAATCGAATAATAAAGCGATGCGTTTTTTCTGTTCCGTTTCACTTTGTGCATCTCGTAGCCAAGGTGTTTCTTGAATTAAAATAGATTTTAAGTCTTGATTTTTTTCTAAGTTAGAAAGTAAAGCGTCTGTATTTCTCCATTGATTAAAAACCTCTTGAATTCTAGGATTAGAATTTGCAATATGGCTCGCTAAAGCATTTGCATAATATCTTGAAAATGTTTGTTCATTACACTCATAAGGATATTCCATTAAATACGGTAATGCCTGAACTGCATACCAAGCAGGATTTGAGGTCATTTCCAAAGTCAACTTATGGTTTTTAAGTGTTGTTGAAGTATTGGTTATCAACTTATCCAAAGTAAATGTTTTGGTTTGGTTACTTTTTATCCACATAGGCAATGTTTCTGTAACCAACATACGGTTACTTAAAACAGGCAAAGCATTTTGCTCACCATCGCTAAACGTTTCTGATTTTGCAATCACTTTATATTGTACTGCTTGAACATTTGCTGGGATTGATAAACTCCACGATACTTTAGTGTTCCCTAATGCATCAACAGAAAAGGAAGACTCATCTAGCTTCTCCGAAGGGGAAGAACTGAGCAAGTTAGCGGTAATGTCTTTTCCTGAAACTGCATCGGTTAAAATGAGTTTTGCTTGTCCAGAAAGTTGTTTCTCAGTAAGGTTAGCAATTTTAGTGCTAATTGTAATTTGATCGCCTTCACGTAAAAAACGAGGTGCGTTTGGAATCACCATCAATTCTTTTTGAGTAACTGTGGTTAAAGACTGTGTAGAACTTTTTAAAGTTTTAGTATGTGCCAAAAGTTGTAATTTCCATTGGGTTAATGCTTCAGGGGTTGTGAAACTGAAACTGATATGTCCTTCTGAATCTGTTTTTAACTGCGGAAAGAAAAACGCTGTTTCTTGCAGGTTTTTACGTATTTTGATGTTGTCGAATTCGTAATTTTGTTCTTTAACCTCAAATTTAGATTTTTTATCCATTATAAGAGTAGCGCCAGGGGCACCTAATTTATCAAGATTATCACTATTACTAGATTGCATAAAAGCTACAGACTCTTCAACTTCCATTTCATCTGAAACAATTTGAACGCCAGCAACACTACCTCTCAGGGCTTTAGAAACGCTAGCATAACCTCTAATTCTTATTGAATTGTTATTCCCAAAATAAAACCCAAACCAATTAAATTGGTCATACGTTTGATTCATATAATTAGGTTGAAATCTATCTTGATATATTCTAAAATTCTTGGTACCAAAACTTCCATTTGCTCTTCGGCTACTATGTGCGCTATAGCTTGGGTTATAAATAGGATTAAAATTCCAGCTATGCGGTTTAAATTGGTCCAAAGAAGCATCATACATACTCGCCAATAATTCAGTACTTACTTTTTCGCCATGAGGTCCTTTAATTTTAAATTGCCAAGTTTCATCAGTTCCTGGTTGTAATTTGTCTCTGAACGTAAGAGTTTCAATCTCTAAATTTGTTTTAGGGTAAGGCACAGTAATATATTTAGAACTAGAAATAAAACTGTTAAAAGCTGCAAAACTATAATGTATTACAAAACCACCTAAATCTTCTTTTGTAACAGGAATAGCGATTGTTTTTTTATTAGCATTTAGAGTGATAATTTCTGTTTTAATGATTTTTTTATCCTTTTCTACACAAACTGTAACAGATATATTTTTGGCTGCTGAACCAATGGTTACATAAGTGGTATCTCCAATGTTATAAGACTCTTTATCTGTAGATATGTAAAATAGTTGATTGTCAGCAGGTGTTTTATCATCTTCACTAAATAAAGTTGTTTTAACTTCATCTTTAACTAACTGACCAAATTTATCTTTACTTTCTAAAACAACAATATATTCACCCGATTGCCATTTTTTAATTTTACCAAGTTTTAAGGTTTTAGAGTCTTTAGTGTCAAAAGTCTTTTTTAAAACAAGTTTGCCTTTTTCCCAATTAGCTGAAAGGTGTTCATTTGCATAAGCATCGTGTGGAAACAAGTCTTTAAAACGTTCTTTAGAAAATTCTTGATAATCTGGAGCAGCCCAAGGACGAGATCTTAAAACAGCATTTGGAGCTTCAAGTTTATATATTTTTATGGTGCCTTTTGCAGGAACAAATTCTCTATTTAAGTTTTTAGTATCAATGGATATTTCATGATTTTTATTCGTTTTATCTAATCCATTATCAATACTTATGTTAGCCGTAAATGCATGATATCCAACATTTATAACAGTTGTTTCGCTTCGCGTTTCGCCATTTAAATCGGTAACATCAGCCGTAATTTCATAATTAAAAATAGGTAAACTGCTTTTATCGACACTTTGGTCTGGCATGGCTTTAAAAGTAATTTCAAACTCGCCTTTTTCATTGGTAATCGTTTCGCCATGTGTTATTTCTTGAGGGTCACTATTTACCCAAGGTCTGTACCAAAAATACCAACGCGGATATTGTACTTTTCTGTGTACGTGATATACAACTTTAGCGTCAGTAATGTTACTGCCAGCATAAGCCAAAGCGCTTCCTTTTACTGTAACAGAATCATTTATTTTAAAAGTTTCAGTTACGGGTGCGAATTTAGTTTCGAACTTAGGACGCTTATAGTCTTCAACAGAAAAAAAGGTGTTACTTCTCATATATTTACCAGAATCTGAATTAAATTCTATACGGTATAATCCGTTTAATCCATTGTTTGGTAAAATATACTCGCCAGAAACAGAACCAAACTCATTAGTTTTTAATTCTAGTTTTTTAACTTCTTCATTATTTGTATTGTATAAAACAGCTGTTACTTTTTCATTTTCTAAAACCTCAGATTTCCCTTCTTTAGTTTTCATGGTAATGGCTTTGAAATATAACGTTTGTCCGGGTCTGTAAATACTTCTGTCCGTAAATAAAAAGGATTTGTAGTTAACTTTTTCTTCAGGTTGGTTGTAGGTTTGATTAATGTGAAAATTCCCGAAATAAGCAATTTCATTACCTTTTTCTACTTTTAAAGTAACGTTTCTATACCAACTTTTATCTTTTTCAATTTTAATTTCACCAAAGTTATTTGTCTTATAATCTTTTGTAGAAGTTTTTCTATTATTTCTAGATTCATAGGATACTTCAACCTTGGTGTTTACAATTGGTGATCCATCTTTCCTGTCAATAATTTGAAATATTTTATGGTTTAGAGTTTCAATCTCAACTGAAGCCATATTGGTAATTTGCACATGCGCAAACCCAAAAGTTTCTTGATTATCTTTAATAAAACCAACAATTAGATATCTACCATTATCAAGTTTAGGCATAAAAACCTCAGATGTATGTGTTTGGTAGTCGTTTTCGTTTCTTAAAGCACTTTTCCAAATATTATCAGTATCTAAGTTTTTTATAAAACTGAGTTGCTCGGCTTTTCTATAAATCTTTACAAAAGTTTCATATTGTTTTTCCGAAACGTTATAAGCATTAAATTTTATGGCATCTAAATTCTTATATCTTATTAACAAACGAGCAGCTTGTCGAATAGGTAAAAAGTCTTCAGTAGTAATTTGAAGTGTAGATTGCTCAATTTGTGATTTTAGTATGTTGCATTTTTCAGCGCCTTTGCTTTTTGGGAATTTTGAAATAACTTGATTGCAAATCTCTAAAGCATCTTTTGCTTTCCATCGTTGTTCTTCATTAGTTTTATATCGATAAGATTGACTTTGTTGATAGTAAACGGATGCTATTTCAAAATCATATAAACCAGAAACTTCATGTGCTTTAAATGTTTCACTTTCTGTTTTTAAAGCTTTTAGAAATAAGTGTTCCTTACTTTTAAAAGTTGCGTGTTGATGTACAAACTTTAAACGCTCAATATTAACATTGGCTACGGCAAAAGGCAATTCATCTTTTAAGTGAAACCGAATCAAGTCTTTGTATATTTCTAAGGCGTTTAGCTGTAAGGATGTGGAATCTTTAGACGCTATATTCAGCGTTGAAAACGTTTTAGCATCAGCTATAAAATCAGTATTATCAATTTCAAATTTATAAGCAGGTTTGGTAATTTGTGTTTCGATGGTTTTATAAAATGCCAAAGCATTATGGCTTAAAAAATCGAACAATGTAGGTCTATAAATTTTAGATTTTTTTTGCTCATTCAGTAAAACACCATATTTGCTTAAAGGTTCTTGTTGCAACATCAAGCCGTTTTTTAAAGAAACTTGGAAGTGCAAATGCGTTTCGTCAAAAAGGGTCTGTAAATCCCAAGTTCTAAAATCTTCAGCATCAACTTTTTCAGCTGTTTTAGTACGGTTATAAAATTGCCATCTGTGTTGATTAAAATACTGCCAATACAAATTAGCTAGTATGTTTTCTAGAATATTTTTAACAGGAAATTTGCTTTTAGCAATTTGATATTTAAAATCGTTAATAATGCTTAATTGCGCGTTTTCTTCTAAAACCAAAGCGTACTTGCTTTTAAAAAACATGGTTTTTATAAGTTGCGGATGGTTATTATCTTTTATAGCTTGTTTTTCAATGTCTGCAACAACTTTTATGGCAGATTTTGGCAAACCATCAACTTCAAATTTTTCAACTTTAGTCCAAAAATCTTGATAATTAAGATTTTGAGCTTCAGAAAAATTTGAAAATAGTATAATCATAAATAAAAAAAGTGAGCGCTTCATGTGTTTAATTTTGTCTCTAATTTATATTCAAAAGCCGTTCCAAAAAACAATAAACTAGTAAATGCAGGCGTTGGATGAGTGAAGTTAATCATTTTGTCGGTAAAAAGGCATAAGCTTAAAATACTAAATTCTTAAGATTATCATAATCGTTTAAAAATCAATTATAGAAATCTTATTTTTGTAATTCCGATTCAAATACTATGAAGAAGATACTGCTGCTTATACTACTTCCTTTTATGTGTTCCTCCCAGGCAAGCCTTGATGAGGTTGAATCCCTTTTTGCAAATAAACAGTTTAAAAAAGCAGAGACTCAAATAATTGATTATCTCAATAAAAATCCAAACCATATAAAGGCTACAGAGCTTTTAGGCGATGCTTATGGTCATCAAAAAAAATGGGATGCCGCTAAACATGAATATAAAAAGTTAGTTGAAGCGCACCCAAAAACTGCCAATTATCATTATAAATACGGTGGTGTTTTAGGTATGAAAGCCTTACAAAATAAACTTAAAGCTATTGGTTTAATTGGCGATATAAAAAGTGCTTTTACCAAAGCTGCCGAACTAGATAAAAACCATATAAATTCGCGTTGGGCGTTGGTTGAATTGTATATGCAACTTCCCGGAATTTTTGGTGGTAGTAAAAGTAAATCTTTAAAGTATGCCGAAGAATTAGAAGGTCTTTCTAAAGTTGATGGTTATCTCGCCAAGGGTTATATAAATGAGTATGATAATGAACCAGAATTAGCAGAGAAATATTATAAAATGGCAATAAAACAAGGCGGTTCACTAACTTGTTTTAATAAGCTAACCACACTTTACGAAAACGAAAATCAACCTAGTAAAGCTATTAAAAACATTGAGGCAGCGCAGAAAAAGCATCAACGCAATGCACTACATTATCAAATAGGTAAAGTAGCTGCCGAATATAATATTGAGCTCGAAAAAGGCGAACACTGTTTGCAAACTTACCTCAAAAATCATTCACTTGCAGATGGTATTCCAAAGGCTTGGGCACATTACCGTTTGGCACAAATTCACACACACAAAAACAATAAAGAAGTAGCGTTGAAGCATATCGATTTGGCTATTGCGCAACTCCCAAAAATTAAACCCTTTAAAGAGGCAAAAGAAAAAATTTTAGCGCTTTAATATTTGGGCGTTACCACAAGGGTCAGGCTTTTTGTTACAATCTTTTTGCTCGTGCCTCATAAAAAGAATTTTTTCTACAATCCTTAACGCAAAAACTTCCGTCTTCGGTCTTCGTGCTTCCAACTTCAATTCATATATTTACTTCTTGATATAATGCTTTAAAAAAGTGTCAATCAAAATCTCAAAATACATTCAAAATAAAAAAATGAACGTACATTTTATAGCTATTGGTGGCGCTGCAATGCATAATTTAGCCTTAGCATTACATAATAAAGGATATCAAGTAACAGGTAGCGACGATACTATTTTCGAACCTTCAAAATCAAGATTAGAAACCAAAGGCTTATTGCCAGAAGCATTTGGTTGGTATCCAGAAAAAATTATATCAAATTTAGACGCTATTGTTTTGGGTATGCATGCCAAAGCAGATAATCCAGAGTTATTAAAAGCACAAGAATTAGGTCTTAAAATATACAGTTATCCAGAATTTTTATACGAGCAGTCCAAACACAAAACGCGAGTAGTAATTGGCGGAAGCCATGGAAAAACAACTATAACTTCAATGATTCTACATGTTATGCATTATTATGATAAAGATGTTGATTATATGGTTGGCGCCCAACTAGAAGGTTTTGATGTTATGGTAAAACTAACAGAGCATAACGATTTTATAGTACTTGAGGGTGATGAATATTTAAGTTCGCCCATAGACCTTCGTCCAAAGTTCCATTTATATAAACCCAACATTGCTTTGCTAAGTGGCATAGCTTGGGATCACATTAATGTATTTCCAACTTACGAAAATTACTTAGAGCAGTTTAGCATTTTTGTAGATTCAATTGTAAATGGCGGAAGTATTAATTATAATGAAGAAGACCCAGAAGTAAAGCGTGTTGTTGAAGCTAGCGAAAATACCATTAGAAAAATAGCGTATCAAACGCCAGAATATACCGTTGACAACGGACAAACTTTATTAGAAACTCCAGAAGGCGAATTACCAATAGAAGTTTTTGGTAAGCATAATTTAAATAATTTAGCTGGCGCCAAATGGATTTGTCAACACATGGGTATTGACGAAGACGATTTCTACGAAGCTATCTCTACTTTTAAAGGTGCCAGTAAACGTTTAGAAAAAATTGCAGAGCGTAAAAATAGCGTGGCCTATAAAGATTTTGCACATTCACCAAGTAAAGTCGAAGCCACAACAAATGCTGTTAAAGAACAATACGAGAATAGAACCTTAGTCGCTTGTTTAGAGTTACACACATACAGTAGTTTAAACGCTGAATTTCTGAAAGAATACAAAGGTGCTCTTGATGCTGCCGATGTTGCAGTGGTGTTTTATTCGCCGCATGCCGTAGAAATTAAAAAATTAGAAGAAGTCACCCACGAGCAAATAGCCAATGCTTTTGAGCGTGACGATTTAATTATTTACACCAACCCAGACGATTTTAAAACGTTTTTGTTCTCTCAAGATTTTGAAAACAAAGCATTACTTTTAATGAGTTCTGGAAATTATGGCGGCTTGGATTTTGATGCTGTAAAAGGGCTAATCTAGAAATAGTTTTGTTACAATTATTAGTGTATATTTAACAGTATTTAATCATGAGATTATAAAATAAATATGCTGTAAAAATTGAGTTGTAGTTATGGAAGATGATTTAAATTTTTACAAAAATATCACTAATAATTATATACCACTAACTAAGCTTTTAAAAAAGGAAAGTTTTTTCTCAAGTGTTCCAAAAACTTGGTCTGTAATTGTTACGGATATAGAAAACTCTACAAATGCAGTTGCAAATGGTTTTCATAATGATGTAAATTTAAGTGCAACAGGGAGTATAATAACTGTATTAAACACTTTAAAAGGAATAAATAAAAAAATTAAAATCCCTTATTTTTTTGGAGGAGATGGTTCTACGTTTATTGTTCCAAATACAGTTTTAAAACCTATTTTATTGGCTTTAAATAATTATAGTCAGCATATAAAAAAAACAACTCAATTAAACTTAAGAGTAGGGCAGTTAGGTGTTCAGGAAATTTATAATGAAAAGATATCATTAAAAATCACGAAAATCAGACATAATAAATATTTTACTACGCCTGTAGTTTTGGGAAATGGACTCAAATACGCCGAAAAAATTATTAAAAAAAACTTTCATGCGTCTGCAATAAAAAGTTTAAAAACCACAGATCTTAATTTGGAAGGTATGGAATGCCGGTGGGACGAAATTTATCCAAATGAAACAGAAAAAAAAGTAATATGCCTGCTTGTAGATTGCGATGATGAAAATAATCAAGCCAAAATATATGGTAAGGTCATGGGAGACATAGATTTTATTTTTGGAAGTTTGGATAATCGTAACCCAATTTCAACGCTTAAATTGAAATTAAATACATCTTTAGGTAAAATAAAAAGAGAGATGTATGCTAAAACAGGAAAATATCGAATTGTTTATTTAGTTAGTAATTGGTTAATTACCATTATCGGAAAATTTTATTTCAAATTATTTAAATCTGGTAAATCATATAAGTATAAAGTTACTCAATTATCAGATACTATAATGATAGATGGATTTTTAAATACGGTAATTACTGGAACAAATGAACAAGTAAATAGATTGAAAACGATATTAGATGATTTAGAATCAAACCATAAAATCGTATATGGCATGCACATAACCCATGCCTCAATAATGTCCTGTTATATAGAAGATAGACAAGAAAAACACGTTCATTTTGTTGATGGTACCGAGGGTGGATATACAAGTGCGGCAATTATGTTTAAAGAAAAACTTAAAAAACTATAATTTAAAAACATTTAGCAAAAAGCTTGAGCACGTTTCTTATTACCCCTTGTTAATTCCGATTTAGCGTTTTCTGTATCTATAAGTTTTTTTACTAAGGGATGGTTTAAATTTCTTTTTTTAGGAATGTATATGAATTTTAAACAATGTAATATAATTGAGATACCCGTTTATATTTTTATTACTAGGCTCTATAATATATTCATGGTTTGGAGACTCAAGAAACTCAAGTATTGTACCTAAAGTGTGTTTCAAGGTGTTTTTTACTTTAAACAGCCTGTGCTTTTTCTTTTAAATAACTTTAACTATAATTCCAAGGTCATAATTGTTCTGAGACATAAATACATGAAGAAATATAGTATGGCGATTATAAAAAATATTAGTGATATTATTATTAATTTTCTAGAGTTCAGCATGAGCACATTATATTATCAATATATCTTATAAGGGTGTAACATGCACTGTGAATCAAAGGCAATTGCGTAATAATTGCCCTTTATATTTACATATATTAGCGTGGCTAACGGATAGGTTTTAATCACTTCAATCATGTGATTAATTTGATTAACTTAAGGCTGTTTCGTATGGTAGCTCAAAGCTTTTGTTCTCTTATTATTCTTTCGAAAGCGGAATCCTCATAATTTTAATTAATAATTAAATTGTTTCTGAAATTTACAATATTTATCTTTATGCAATGCATGAAAAACCAGCGTCATTTTCTATAAAAAACTGGAGTCAAGACGATCAACCTCGTGAAAAATTATTGTATAAAGGCAAAGCCGTTTTAAGTGATGCTGAGTTAGTTGCTATCTTAATAGGCTCTGGTAATCGAGAGGAAAGTGCTGTAGATTTGTGTAAGCGTATTTTAGCAAGCGCCGAAAATAATTTAAGTGCCTTAGGAAAGCTTTCTGTAAAACAACTTACGGAATTTAAAGGTATAGGAGAAGCTAAAGCTATAAGTATTATTGCAGCCTTAGAATTGGGACGACGACGACGCGGAGAAGAAGCTTTAGAAAAAAAGAAAATTACATCCAGCACATCGGTTTTTGAACTTATGCAACCTGTTATTGGTGAATTGGAGCATGAAGAGTTTTGGATTATATATGTAAACAATTCTAATAAGATAATTCAAAAGAATCAATTAAGCAAAGGCGGCATTACGGGTACTTTGGTTGATGTTCGTTTAGTACTTAAAAACGCTTTAGAGGTTGGTGCAACAGGATTAATTTTATCGCATAATCACCCATCTGGAACGTTAAGACCTAGCGAAGCCGACAAGCAAATTACTCAAAAACTAAAACTGGCAGCACAAAGTTTAGATATAAAAGTTCTAGACCACCTCATTATAACAGAAAAAGCATACTTTAGTTTTGCTGACGAAAACATACTGTGATGCTGCTAGTATATACACATAAAATATCACCCAGATTAAATTATATTTTTAAACATATTTGTACACGAGTATTAGGGGTTAAGGTTAGTTTTACCACTAAAATAGAGGAGTTTATTGCACATGATAGTTTAAAGATGTCATACACCAAGCAGCAATTAGGAAATGAGTTTTTTATAAAAAGTCATGATATTTTGTTTGAACAAGGTTTAAATGATATCGAAATTAATATGCACGACTGGGGGTATACAAAGTGTTTTTTTTATATCGGAGATAAGTTTGCAATGCCCTTTGATATTTTTTCGGCAGCGTTTTATTTGCTTTCAAGATATGAAGAGTATTTACCACATGTAAAAGATGAATATGGGCGTTTTACAGCCACTGAGAGTTTAGCTTTTAAAAAGGGTTTTTTACACCAACCGGTAGTAGATATTTGGGCTTATAAATTTAAAAGCGCTTTAAAGGAGCAGTTTCCGAAATTTGAATTTCCTGAAAGACAATACCAAATAAAACCAATTATAGATATACCAAGTGCCTATAAATATAAGTTAAAAGGAATAATGCGAACATGTGGAGGCATTGTAAAGGATTTTTCTAGATTAAGATTAAAAAGTCTCTACACAAGATTTACTGTGCTACTTGGTTTTAAGCACGACCCTTTCGATACGTTTAAGTATTTAATAAATAGGCAAAAAACAACACCTTTTAAATTTTTTTTCTTTTTTTTAATTGGCGATTATTCTACTTACGATAAAGGAATCAATCCCAATAAAAAGAAGTTCGTATCTCTTATCAAGCATGTGGGAGACTATTGTAGAGTAGGATTAAAAATCTCATATTTTGCGCTTGAAGATGAGCTATTGCTAAAAAAAGAAAAACAAAAAATGGAAGATATTTTAAATACCAATTTAAAAGCATCCAGACAATCATTTTCAAAATTGAATTTACCCGAAACTTATAGAAATCTTATTGCTTTGGAAGTTCAGGAAGATTACACCATGGGTTATATAAATCACATAGGTTTTAGAGCGGGCTCTTGTACCACTTTTTTGTTTTACGATTTAGATTATGAGGTACAAACCCCATTAAAAATTATTCCATACCATCTCATGGATTATGCGCTTTTAAAACACAAGTCCTTACTTGATAAAAAGAAGGTTATAAATGAAATAATACATGAAATAAAGCAAGTTGATGGCGATTTTGTGTCTCTATTTCATAACTATTCCTTTAATGATGAGAAAACGTGGACGGGATTTAAAGAATTGTTTAATTTAATTTTAGAATCACCAAATGAAGCTTAAAGGTATTACAGACGTGTTTTTTGATTTAGATCATACACTTTGGGATTTTGATAAAAATTCGGCATTAACGTTCAATAGGATTTTTAAGCTAAATAATCTAGATGTGAATTTAAATAGATTCCTATCCTATTACGAGCCTATAAATTTAAAATACTGGAAACTTTACAGAGAAGAAAAAATAGATAAGGAATCTTTACGCTTTAGCCGATTACATGATGCTTTTACAGCAATAGATGTTACAATTGAAAAAAATATAATCGATAAACTCTCTAAAGATTATATTACACATTTAAGCAGTTTTAATCACCTTTTTGAAAACACTTTTGAAATTCTAAACTACTTAAAAGATAATTATAATCTTCATATTATAACCAATGGATTTAGTGCGATACAACAAATTAAGATGGAAAATTCCAAAATCGACCATTACTTTAAAACCGTAACAAACTCAGAGTCTGCTGGAGTCAAAAAGCCAAATCCAAAAATATTTAAACATGCTTTGAAAGTTGCTAACGTACATTCAGACCAATCTATAATGATAGGTGATAGTTATGAAGCAGATATACTTGGAGCCATAAATATTGGCATGAAAGCCATTTTCTTTGGCTCCTGTAATAAGGAATTACATGCTGAAATTAAACAAGTAGATAATTTAATACTCTTAAAAAATTATTTATAGGTATAATTTATCGTAAATTAAACACGTTATACTTAATACTATGATAAATAAGATCGTAATACATGCGCTTACAGTTGTGCTATCCTGTATAACCTTTTTTTCTTGTACTGAGGAAATAGATCTCAACCAAATAAACGATCTAAGTTTTAAACCAGTTGTGGCATCAAATTTATTATATTTTAATGCATTTGCTTCAGATTTTTTTATAGATGGAAAAGAACTAAGCACAATTAAAGATGCTGTTGTATTAGATTTATTTAATCGAGGTTTTGTAGTTGATAATTTGATTAAAGCTGAATTTATTTTTGAAACAACGAACTCTATAAATAAACCCTTTAGATTAAACGTTGATTTTTTAAATGCTTCAAATGAATTAAAACATAGTTTTACGATTTTAGTACCAGCTTCTCCATCAAATAAAAATCTTATAAACTCTCAGACTCAAGTCTTTGAGGATGATTTACTAGATGATTTAAAAGCATCCAATAAAATAGAACTTACAATACAAGCATTATCGGGGGGCGCGCCACTTAATAATAATTCTCTTGGGACCGTTAAATTGAATTCTAAAAGTTTGTTTTATTTAAATATTGATTATTAAAACTTTAAATGAAAAAATTATGCTTTATAGTTTGTTTAATAACGTGTTTATCTTTTTCACAAAATAAGCAAATTCTTTACGGTTTTTCAGAAATACCTCAAGCACTACTTCAAAATCCTGGGGGAAAAATAAAAAACGATTGGTATTTCGGTATGCCTTTTTTATCTCATATCCACGCTAACATTGGTTCTTCTGAAGTTTCCTTTTATGATGTTTTTGCAAACGATGGTGTAGAATTTAATATAAAAATACAACAGGCAGTTGATAATATGAATTCTACAGATTTCTCCACATTTAATCAGCAGTTAGAACTATTTTCTGGAGGTTTTGCATTTGGCAGTAGCTATCATAAAAATAAATATTTAAGTTTTGGTATGTATCAAGAAACCGATTTTATATTATATTTCCCAAAAGATATAGCTGTTTTAGCTTTAGAAGGAAATGCTGGTTATATTAATAAAGTATTTAATTTAAATCAGTTAAGCACCAGTACCGAAGTTGTCTCTGTGTTCCATGTAGGATTTAATAATAAAGTAAATGAAAAATTTTCATTTGGAATAAGAGGGAAAGTTTATTCTAGTATCATTAATATTAATTCAACGAATAATAAGGGCACATTTGTAACTAGAACTGGTGAGAATAATTTTTATGATCAAATTTTTAATTTGGATTTAGAACTTCAAACATCTGGTATAGAAAGTATTATAGAAGATGATTCTGGTTTTTCAGAAAATAATATTGTTAACAGATTATTATTAGGTGGTAATTTAGGTTTGGGTTTCGATATTGGTTTTACATATAACCTAACAAAACAATGGACTGTAGATGCTAGTTTGCTAGATTTTGGATTTATTAGACATACTAAGGATGTACAAAACTATGAAATTAATGGTGAATATAATTTTGAAGGTGTAAACCCTTTATTCCCGGAAATAGATGCAGGACAAACCGCAGAAGAATATTGGGATGATGTAAGAGATGATTTTGAAGATTTATTTTCAGTTAATGACAGTACGTCAACACAATATACAACGTGGCGTCCTGTAAAATTTAATGCATCGTTAAATTATGCCTTTGGAGAAAAGCGTAGTAAATCCTGTAATTGTTTAAAAGAAGATGTTGGATATATTAATGCTGTAGGATTACAACTTTATGCTATTAAAAGACCAAAACAACCGCAAGTTGCCTTAACGGCTTATTACTATAGGCGGTTATTAAAAGGGCTTAGAGCTAAGGCAACCTATACATTAGATTCTTTTTCATTTCATAATTTAGGCTTGGGGATCTCTGCTCATTTGGGTGGTGCTAATTTTTATATTATGGCAGATAATATTTTAGAATATAAGAATATTTATAACACACAAAGTGTATCTTTACAATTAGGATTTAACTATATATTTAATAAAAATGAAGATTAAATTTTTTCCTGTAATAATACTTTTTTTTATTGTAAGCTCCATATTTGCACAAAATAATATCAATAATTATAAATATGTTGTTGTACCGAATAAGTTTGATTTTTTAAAAGAGAAAGACCAATATCAAATCAATTCCTTAACAAAGTTTTTGTTCAATAAATATGGTTTTGAAGCTATAATGGCAGGTTCGGAGTATCCTGAAGACTTAATTTTGAATAGATGTTTAGGATTAAAACCAAACGTTATTAAAGACTCAGGAATGTTCAAGACCAAACTTATAATTGAGCTTAGTAATTGTAATGATAAAGTAATTTACACATCTGCGGTAGGTGAAAGTAGAGCAAAAGATTATAAAACAGCATATAATCTTGCACTTCGTGATGCTTTTAAATCAATTAAGGCTTTAAATTATAAGTATGTGCCAAATAATATTACTACTTCAATAGGTACTACCCCACAAGTTCAAGTTAATAATGAAACATCAAAAGAAATACGAAATTTAAAAAAAGAACAAGTTGTTGATGTTCCTGGAGTTGAACCTAAAGTTATAGCTCCGCAACCAAAAGTAGTCGAAAATGAAACCTTAAAAGAAAGGTCTGTAACTAAAGGTGCTTTAAATGTGCTTTATGCTCAGGCCATTAAAAATGGATTCCAATTGGTTGATAGTTCTCCAAAAGTGGTATATAGAATAAAGCATACAAATTTAAAAGATGTTTTTTTAGTAGAAGGCAGTAGTGCTTTGATTTATAAGAAAATGGATGATTGGGTTATTGAATATTATTCTGGAGATTTTTTGGAGCAGAAACTTCTTAACATCAAGTTCTAAAGTTTAATTTGCTACTTTTTTTTGTTTAGGGATAGTAGAGGAAAGTACTAAACCTAAAGCGGCCTTTTTGGAGCACGGACTTGTAACGGAAAGCCCGGCCTAGGTCCTTAACTAAATTTAAGGATTTAGCAAACGCTCATATCTATTTAATAATTGTACTTATCTTTCCAACGTTTTTTTAAGAATTCGCGATGTGTATTTTCGCGAGGATTAGTCCCTGGGTCGTATAGTTTTTCGTTTTTTATTTCATCGGGCAAAAACTCTTGAGGCGCAAAATTGTTCTCGTAATTGTGTGCGTATTTGTAATTATCGCCATATCCCAACTCCTTCATAAGCTTGGTAGGGGCGTTTCTAATTTCTAAGGGCACGCTTAAATCGCCAGTCTGTTTAACGATTTGTTGCGCTTTGCCAATAGCCATGTAAGCCGCATTACTTTTAGGTGAACACGCCAAGTATGTAGCACACTGACTTAAAATTATACGAGATTCTGGATACCCTATAGTAGATATTGCTTGAAAAGTATTATTTGCAATAACCAGAGCAGTAGGGTTAGCATTACCGATATCCTCGCTTGCAGAAATGAGCAAACGGCGCGCAATAAACTTAACATCTTCACCACCTTCAATCATGCGAGCAAGCCAATAAACAGCGCCATTAGGGTCGCTTCCACGAATGGATTTAATAAATGCGGATATAATATCATAATGTTGCTCCCCGGTTTTATCATAGCGTACAGTGTTGTTTTGAATTTTTTCTAAAACTGTTTCATCGGTTATTTTAATATTATCTGTATTGAAGGTATTGACTAAAAGCTCAAAAATATTAAGAAGTTTTCTAGCATCACCGCCAGATAGTCTTAAAAGTGCACTCGTTTCTTTTAAAATTATATTTTTTTTAGAGATATGCTCATCCGTCTCAATGGCACGTTTTAAAAGTGTTTCTAAATCAATTTTATTAAAAGCGTTTAAAATATAAACTTGACAGCGAGACAATAGTGCGGAAATAACCTCAAAACTAGGATTTTCAGTAGTCGCACCAATAAGTGTTATCCATCCTTTTTCAACAGCCTGTAATAAGGAATCTTGTTGTGATTTACTAAATCTATGAATTTCGTCAATAAATAAAATCGGGTTTTTAGTAGTAAATAAACCACCGCTCTGTTTCGCTTTTTCAATAACCTCTCTAATATCTTTAACACCTGAATTTATGGCGCTTAAAGTATAAAATGGTCTGCCAGATTCGCTTGCTATAATGTTTGCCAAAGTGGTTTTTCCCGTTCCTGGAGGTCCCCAAAAAATCATTGAGGGTATCAAACCTTGTTTAATATGCTGCGTTAACGCACCACCTTTACCCACCAAATGTGCTTGACTTACATAGTCTTGCAAGTTTTTTGGTCGTAATCTTTCCGCTAATGGTGCATTGTTGTTCATTAACACAAAATTACAGTAAAAATTTCGTTTTTTCATTTACACCAAGATAGAAATAACTTTCTTTTTACATTGGGTGTGACCCCAAAAGGGTCGGGCTTTCCTATACAAGTCCTCGCTCCCAAATGGTCGCTGTGGGCTTTTCTTTTAAATCCCTCACGCAGGTTTGATAACCTATTAACAGCTCAGTAAAATTATTTAGGTTTTATCTTACTTTAGCAATTTCAACATAAATTATATTATACCTTTAATTCTCCTATATTATTGAGTATTAATAGTTCCCATTTCTATTAGAGAGGTTGGGAGCTGCTTCCTGTCTGCCAATTTAGCACGTAAATTAAAATTGGATAACTATTTGCTAAATTAGTTGTAATGAAGAGTAAAGAGCATTTTGAATTTTCAACAGGCGTAATCGCTTACCCTGTATTTTTTGTGCTAATTATATGGCTGGTGTTCTGGTTCGAGGTGCGCTTTGGTTATAATTTTAGTAAATATGGCGTTTATCCTCAAACTTTAAAGGGGCTAAGAGGTGTTTTGTTTAGTCCTTTTATTCACGGAGACATTAAGCATATATATCATAATACGGTGCCGCTCTTTGTATTATCTACCGCTTTATTTTATTTTTACAGGCATATCGCATGGAAAATTATTTTTTTTGGCATTCTGTTATCTGGTTTTCTTACCTGGTGTATTGGCAGGCCATCATTTCATATAGGGGTTAGTGGACTTATTTATGTTTTAGTAAGTTTTACATTTTTTAAAGGTGTTTTTGCAAAACATTATAGGCTCATAGCGTTATCGCTCTTGGTTATATTTCTTTACGGTAGTATGATTTGGTATACTCTACCTATTGAACAAGGCGTTTCTTGGGAAGGACACATGGCAGGTTTAATTACAGGTTTATTATTTGCATTTATTTTTAGAAAAGAAATAGCAAAACCAAAAAAATATAATTGGGAGCAAGAAAGTTATAATGAAGAGCATGATAACTTTTTAAAACATTTTGATGCCAACGGAAATTTTATTGAAACCGTTGAGCCTGAAATAGAGGAGGAGCAACTTCATATAAATTATCATTTCAAAAAAGAAAATAAGGAAGATTAATTAGTTTTGCTTACAGCCTACAGCCTACAGCCTACAGCCTATAGCCTACAGCCTACTTTCGTCGTTGTCTTACAACTTCATATAAAAAAGCACCACAAGCTACAGAAACATTTAAAGATTCAATATCGCCTAGCAATGGCAGTTTTGCTTTTTCATCTACAACTTTTAGAGTAGAAGGATTTATTCCTCTACCTTCCGATCCCATAATTATGGCACAGGGTTCTACAAATGAAACATCGTACAACATGTTGTTTGTCTTCTCTGTTGCGGCAATCACTTTTATATCGGAAGCCTGCATATAAAATACGGCATCTTTTATATGGTCAACTTTACATATCGGAATTTTAAAAACGGCACCAGCACTTGTTTTAATGGTGTCGCCATTAACAGGAGCACCTCCTTTTTTCTGGATTATAATACCGTTAACACCTGTACATTCAGCAGTTCTAATTATGGCACCAAAATTCCTAACATCACTTAATTGATCCAATAAAAGAAATAAAGGTGTTTTTCCAGATTCCAGAACATTCATAACTAATGTTTCCATGTCATGAAATTCAATAGGCGATATTTGAGCAATAGCACCTTGGTGGTTGCCTTTTGTTAAACGATTTAATTTTTCAATAGGAACGTATGATTTATTTATAGACTTCTTATTCAATAAGGATTCTAATTCACTAAATAATTCGCCTCTTTCTCCTTTTTGAAGAAAAATTTTATCAATCGTCTCTCCGGCATTTATGGCTTCTATAACAGCACGTATTCCGAATATCTGTGTTTGGTTTTCCATTATGGTAAAGGTATAAAAAAACCACCTCGGTTGAGGTGGTTTAAACTATATTTTAAAAGTAAATAACGCTTTATTTTCTTACTAATTTTGAATATCCTTCTCTTGTACCAGATGCTCTAAAGTATCCTGCAGTTATTTCTACTACATGTTTACCATCTGGCATTAGTGTAAACTTTGTTGTTGTATTATCACACGTAAGAGACACGAAAGAATTAGATCCTCCACAAGTCATAATAGGAGATCCATTTATTTCAACTGGTTCACCTTCTAAATCTTCATCTAATACTGTTATAACACCCGTGGTTTCATCTACTGTAAAAAAGAATTCATTATCAGCCCAAAATGCAAAACCTTCATGCTTATATAAACCTGGCTCTATGGCAGATATTTTAAACGTATTTCCAGCAAAACTAAATGGACCACCACCTGCATTATAAAAAAGACCTTCAACTGCTTCATAAGATCCAGCCAGCGTATTTTGGTCTAAGGCTTTAAGAGTTAAATTAATCGTATTTGTATTTGATACGGCCTCGGAAGAACTTAAAATTTCAAGAACAATATCTTTAAAATCGAAAGGTACTAAGTTTTCTGTTAGTATACGAACAGATGCATTAGCGGTAGTTTCTCCTGCGGGTATAATAAACTCATTATTCACAAGTTCAAACTCAACACCTTCTTCAGCTTGCGAATCGCTACTTGTTCCAATGGTTACAGTTACATCTCTATCTAAAGGTACGTTTTTACCTCCGAAGTAAGTTATTGGTATTTGATAATCAATTGACGTTACAGCAGGGTCTTTAATAATATTAAGTTCGTCTGTTGTATTTTGAAAAGTTGCTAAAATCGGACCATTTCCGAAATCAACTTCATCTTGATCAAGAATTGAATCACATGAAGTGAAAAGAATAATTGAAAAAAATGTTAATAATAAATTAGACTTTAAAAATATATTTTTCATAACTTTTATTTTTTATCTCCAAAAAGGATCATTAGTAAATGCATCACTACCTGTTTGGGTAGGAACGTTATTGGCATTTCTTCCAACCTCAGAATCAGGATATAATAACCTTACAGGCCTTGCACCGTCAGATTCTGCTGGAATAGGTAAACCACTAGGATAGCCTGTTCTTGTTAATTCTACCCAAGACTCTATTGAAGATGTACCGTTTAAAGCAATCCACTTTTGTGTAATTATAGCTTCTATCTTATTTGGAGAGGAATCCCAAGAAACATTAGATATAGTTTGTGAATAATATGTTTCAGCTGAATCTGATGCATCTTCAACACCTAAATATTTAAATGATTCTTCAATAGCACTTTCGTAAAATTCTTTAGCTGCTGAATCACCTCCAGATAAATAGCCTAGAACAGCTGCTTCAGATTGTAATAATAAAGCCTCACTTAATAGCATTATTGGTTGATCCTGTTCAGAACTATTTACTAAGCCTGGTCCTACATGAGATAAATCATTAGATGTAAATCCAGTACCGGGAAGTATGGTAACTTGAGGTGCTCCTTTAAATCCTCCATTAACTGCTTCAGAATATAATTTGCTTAATCTATCATCACTTGTATTTGTTAAGTACTCCAAAGTATAATCAGTCGCTACAGTAAAATCGTTTCTATCTATAGTCGTATTATTAGGCCCTCCGCCCACATAACCAAAGAAAGGACTTTGTTTACCTGCATTATCAGAATAACCTGGGTTTACATTAACATCGTCTTTTATAAAACCAGCTCCATTTGCAGATATTAATGCCATCTGTTGTTGAATGTAAGCATCCTGTCCTGTCCCACTCAAACGTATTAATAACCTTAACTTTATTGTATTGGCAAATTCAGCCCAATGATTCATGTCACCTCCATAAATAATATCTTGACCTCCAGGATTTTCAGCATCAGCACTAATACTTACAGCATCTGAAGCAGCATTAGTTAAATTATCTATTAAAGCAAAATATATGTCTGCTTCACTATCATAACCGGGTGTTGGATTTTCTGCTCTAAGATTTGCTTCAGTAAATGGCACATCTCCGTATAAATCCACCAAATATTGATATTGAAAACTTTTAAGGACAGTTGTTATTACCTTATATGCTGTATAATCTAAATCTGTAGAGTTATTAGCAAAATCTTCAACAACTGTTAAATCTTTAAATATTAACAAATATGATTCTTCAAATATCTGGCTAAAAAAAGTATTAGTGATGTTATATTGAAGTAATTCTTGATTTGCAGACCAGTTTGAGGGTGTTGTCCAGTTATAAGTCATGAACTGACCTAAATAAGTCATTTCTTCCGCATTGATATCTGCAAGTGCTTGTTGAGCTACAGGCAGTGTTAAATCTGGAGTAGAAGCGGATGGTTCATTTGGATTTTGATTTACATCCAAAAAACTATCACAGCTTATAAAAGTAAGTACAAATAGCATTGCACTTAACGATTTTATATATTTTGTTTTATTTTTCATTTTTTTATTTTTTTAAAATTTTAAAGAAAGACTTGCTCCAAATGATCTTGTTGGAGGACCTTGGCTTTGTGTCCCGATTCCTACAGCGTTACCTGTATTATTTGCGAATTCCGGATCAGTAATTTTATTTGCTTTAGGCAACCATGTAACTAAATTCCTACCATATATACCTAAAGTTACTTTTTGAAATCCAATTTTTTCTAAAAAGTCATTATCAAGAGAATAACTTAGAGATACTTCACGAAGTCTTAAACTACTAGCATCAGTTACATAATTTTCTTTAACCTCGTTGTAAGAATCCCAAAATGAATTACCGCCACCAGTTGTAAGCCTATCATTGTTTTCAGTGAAACCTCCAGCACCATCAGCATATGATGAGTTAGGAAATACAAAAGCTTGTCTTCCAGATGAAGCACTATGAGGCGTTAAGCCTGTAAACTCAAGTGCATCATATAAATTATTGTAAAATACGTGACCTGTTCTGTAATCTGCAGATACATATAATCTGAAATTTTTATATCTTACAGTAGATTTATAACCTAAAATATAATCAGGGACTGTTTTACCTTGTATTTGCTCTTGTGTGTCTTGAACAGGATCCCCATCAGCGCCAACAATAACTCTTCCTTGTGGATCTCTTAAATAAGCAGTAGTTCTAAGTAGCGGAAAAGACTCTCCTACAATAGCAACAATACGTGCGCCAGCAGCTGCTGCAGCTCCTATTTCGATTTCATTTACACCTTCCGTTAAAGAAAGGACTTCAGATTCAAAACCAGTATAATTTATACTCATGTCCCAAGAAAAGTCTTGAGCTTTAAAAATAGTACCCGTTAAATCTAATTCTAAACCTTTATTTTCAATTTCACCAACATTAACAATATTTGTTAAAGCTCCTGAAGTAAGAGATACATTTACAGGTATAATTTGGTCCACAGTGTTCGTTTTATATGCTGTAGCTATAATTGAAAATCTGTCTTTAAATAATGTAAGTTCAACACCAGCTTCAATAGAGTTAGTGAACTCAGGGTTCAAATTAGCATCTGGAGCATTGTTTGATTGAGAAAGTCCTACGGTATTACTATATGGGAAATTAGAAGGAGTAATAAATGTTGCATTATTTTGATACTCGCTAGGGTCTCTACCAGTTTTAGTAACACTAAAATTTGTTTTTAAGTAGTTTATACCGCTATCGCTTTTAATGCTAGGGAATGCATCAGACACAACAAAGGACAATCCTGCTCCTGGATAAAAGAATGAGCGATTTTCTTTGGATAATGTAGAAGACCAATCGTTTCTACCTATCAAATTTAAAAACAAGAAATTTTTATATCCTAAAGTAGCGTCAGCATAAACTCCAATTCTTCTGAAATCTGATGCAAATTCTGAACCAATAAGTTCTCCAGTCCTTGTAGATACATTATAAAAGTTTGGAATATTTAAATCATTTCCAGCAACAGAAATAAAATCCCTTGTTTCAATTCTCGTATTTTGACCAACAGTTAATTTAGTAGAGAAATTATTAAATTCTTTATCTAGAGTAACTAATAAATCACTATTAAAACGGTCGGTAATTGATAGGTTGCTTATTGTTGCAGCTCCGTAAGGATCTAAATTACTGTAAGCATTTGGTACTTGAAAAGCATAAGTGAATGCTCCTGTTTCTCTTTTAAATTTCCTAGTATTGCTAGTATAACCCGCAGCAATAGATGCTGTAATCCAATCGTTAATTTTATAATCAACATTAGTTAGAACATTAAATTCTTGAACATTTGTTTTGTCCCTTTGCGTATCTAATATAAAATAAGGGTTTTCGTAAAATCTAAAAAATGACACTTCATTTCTTGTAAATTCACCATTTCTCCAATTTTTATATTCAGGGTTATTCAATGGAATGTGTAAAGGTGTATTGATTAATGTCCAATAAAATGGTCTAGATTGTCTTCCTCCTTGACCAGCAGTTACATTTTGGTGATCTCTAAAAAATGTCACGTTACCACCAATTTTTAGTTTACCATATTCTCTACTTCCTTTTACTCTAAAGTTTGTTCTATTATATTTGTCTTTAGGTATAGTACCAGTTGTATTAGTTTGATCTAAAGATAAAAGAAAATCACTGGTCTCGTCTCCACCACTTAAAATGACACCATGTCTAAGCGTAGTTCCTGTATTAAAAAAATCGCGATTTCTATTTTTTATAGGACTAAAAGGGACTTGTAAAACTCTTCCATCGGCATAAGTTTCACTGGCATCTACTAATCTGCCATCAAATCTAGGGCCCCATGCAACATTTTCTAAAGGATATAATGTGCCATCTGGAAAACCACCTGCTCCAAACTGGTCTTGTAATTCTGGCAGATAAGAAACCTTATCAAATTGAGTAGATGTATTATATTCAACGCTTAATTTACCTTTACCTTTCTTTGTAGTAACTAATAAAACACCATTTGATGCTTCAGAACCATAAAGTACAGCAGCATTTGAACCTTTAAGAACATTTACATTTTCAATATCGTTAGGTGACATACGGTCAAAAACACCTCTTGCAGAAGGAAAACCATCAATCACAATCAGGGCTTGGTTGTTTCCTAACAAAGACCTACTACCTCTTAATACTATTCTTGTATTTGGATTAACGCCACTATTTACAGTATTTATTTGCATACCAGAAACTTTACCTATCAAGGCAGTAGCAGCATTAACAGCTTTTGTTTCTGTAATATCTGTGGAAGCTAATTTTGCAACGGAGTAAGCTAGCTCTCTTGGTTTTCTTCGAATATTTAATGCAGTAATAACAACTTCGTCTAAGGAAGATGCGTCTTCTTGCAATTTTACATTTACTATGTTGGACGATCCAATTACGATTTTTTGAGTAGCATAACCTACAAAACTAAATATTAAGGTTGCCCCTTTATTAGCCGAAAGAGAATATTTACCATCAAAATCTGATGAAGTACCTGAAGTAGTACCTTTAACTAAGACAGTTGCCCCAGGTAATGGCAAGCCAGAATTATCTGATACTATTCCTGAAATTGTCTTTTCTTGTGCAAACGATAGCTGCACAACAAACGCTAGTAATAGCGTTAGAATTCCACTAAACTTTGTTTTCATTTTATAATTATTTGAATTAGTCAATGCCAAAAATCATAAAATAAAGTTAATAAAACAATAAATTATGGTTAAAATTTATGGAAAAACCAGAAATTTTAAGAAATCAATAATTCAAAGCTAGAAATTTGCCCTCAAACTGATATGTATTTTAGAATTCGAGAGTTTAAATTTGGAATTCTCATTTTTGCCATTGGCGAAATTCAGTCTTAATAATCCTGATTTTGTAAGAATTCCAAAACCAAATCCATATCCGAAAAGTTTTTCTTTCGTTTTTAATATTTTATTTTCAAAATAGCCTGCATCAAAAATTGTATGGATATAAATAGAATTATTTAATTGGTACCGATATTCTGAATTAACAAATCCATATAAAGAAGCAAAAAGGCTGTTTTCTTCAAATCCTCTTAATGAGTTGATACCCCCAAACCTCAATAATTCGTTTTCAAAATACGTGTCAGATATTAAATTAGAGCCATTTGCTCTGATATAAAAACTGTTTTTTAAGTTTAATTTGAAAATATTAAATGTCTCAGTAAAAATTTGATTTTGTTTCTGTGTAATATTAGAACTCCTACGTTTTCCAAAACCCGTTTCAATATAAACCTTAGATTTAATAGGGAACAGTAAATTATTGAATTGTGTTTTTAAAAATTGATAAGCAAAACTATAATGATTAGTTTTATAATCCACAACACTAACAGTGGTGTTTCCCGATTGTAAATTATTTGATTCGGTAGAGATAATCCCACCATATAGTTTATGTTTTGAGTTTATTTGGTAATTTAATTTTGCAGATTGATTTACTGTCGTAAATGAAGAATCTTTTTTAAATATTCGTAGGAGCAAATCAAGGCCTATAGGGGTTTTAAATATATAAGGCAGAGAGACATCTACTTCAAAAGTTTTTTGATCATTTTCATCACTCTTATATAATAAGGTAAAAGATTCGCCTAAATTTAGATTGTTTACAAGATTTAAATTGAGATAACCGTCAAATTCTATTTTATTAGTTTCTTCATTAGTTCCAAAGCCTAAAAAACCATCAAAATTGTTGCTTTGTGCTTTTTCCATATATAGGTACAACGTAGTTGAGTCTTTTGAAAATAAAACTTCTGGTGCTTTTAATTCATTTGCAAAACCTAAATTGGCAAGTTGTTTTGTTTTCTCTTTAATAATATCTAGGTTTAAAACCTGTTTGGATTTTATTTTCAAAAAATGCTTCAAGAAAGATTTTGGGAATTTCTCATAACCTTTTATTAATATGTCATCAATTAACCTTTTTGTTCCAGACGTATTCGTAGTTAAATTGGCTTGCAAATTTGAGCTTCTTTTAACCTTAATATCTGATAGCTGCAACTTAGAAAATGGAAATCCTTTTTTTGAAATTTCAGAATTAATAATATGTAGTGCGCTTTCTATTTCGAAAAAATTCAAAATAAAATAATCTTTAAAAACCTCTTTTGAAACCAAATTTAAAATTGATGAGTCTATATCAACTTTGTTAAAGTATATATATATTAGATTGGATTTATTTTTTAGATGCATTTCATATTGAAACGAAGAGACATCTATTTTATTTAGAATAATGACCTCACTTTCAATAAAACCCATTCTGTATAGCTTTTTTTGAATGGTATTTACTTCAGATTTGATAGAAGCAAAATCGCTATGGACTTCTAAATATCCTAAAGAGTCTATGATTCTAGTTTCAAGATCAGTTTTACCATTGATTTTTAATGTTAAGTTTTGACAAAACACTTCCGTAAAAAAAAGCAAACATATAATATGGATTGAAAAAGAAAATTTATACACGATTTTAACTGCTAATATCTCTGTAAATCTAACGGAAAATCTAAGTTTATAATATGAGAAATAAAATTATTTTTTAAATCTCTTAAAAATTACCTCATTAGGGTTTGAATTTTTAATTTAAATTTCTACATTTGCACCCCTCTTAAAAAGAGGATAATAAAATTATATATAATATATATGCCAACAATTTCGCAATTAGTAAGAAAAGGAAGAGCCAAAATAACCAAGAAGAGTAAATCGGCTGCTTTAGATTCTTGTCCGCAAAGACGTGGTGTGTGTACTCGTGTTTACACAACAACTCCTAAAAAACCTAACTCAGCAATGCGTAAGGTAGCAAGGGTTCGTTTAACAAATGGTAACGAGGTTAATGCATACATTGGCGGTGAAGGACATAATCTACAAGAGCACTCGATAGTATTGGTTAGAGGTGGAAGGGTAAAGGATTTGCCAGGAGTTAGATATCACATTGTACGTGGTGCTTTGGACACAGCAGGTGTTTCAGGTAGAACGCAACGTAGATCTAAGTATGGTGCAAAACGCCCTAAGAAGTAATTTAAGCAAAAAGCTAATAGCCAAAAGCTAAAAGCTAAATTTAACAGAAGACATGAGAAAAAGAGCAGCAAAAAAGAGACCGCTTTTACCGGATCCAAAATTTAACGATCAGTTAGTAACTCGTTTCGTTAATATGATGATGTGGGATGGGAAAAAGTCTGTCGCTTTTAAAGTATTCTACGATGCCATTGAAATTGTAGACTCAAAAAAAACTGACGAAGAAAAAACTGGTTTAGAAATCTGGAAAGACGCTTTATCAAATGTGATGCCTCACGTAGAAGTACGTAGCCGTCGTGTTGGTGGTGCAACATTTCAAATTCCAATGCAAATTCGTCCAGATCGTAAAGTTTCTACAGCAATGAAATGGTTAATTAGCTATTCACGTAAAAGAAACGAAAAATCTATGGCATTACGTTTAGCTTCAGAAGTTTTAGCAGCAGCTAAAGAAGAAGGAGCAGCGGTTAAGAAAAGAGTTGATACTCACAAAATGGCAGAAGCAAATAAAGCATTCTCTCACTTTAGATTTTAATAAGAAATGGCAAGAGATTTAAAATATACAAGAAATATTGGTATTGCTGCGCATATTGATGCAGGAAAAACCACTACTACAGAGCGTGTTCTCTATTACACAGGTGTTTCTCATAAAATTGGTGAAGTACATGACGGTGCTGCAACGATGGATTGGATGGAGCAAGAGCAGGAAAGAGGTATAACAATTACTTCTGCTGCAACAACTTGTACATGGGTTTTTCCAAAAGAAAACGCAGAGCCTACTGCTGATGCTAAGGATTATCATTTTAATATAATTGACACTCCGGGTCACGTGGATTTTACGGTTGAAGTAAATCGTTCTTTACGTGTACTTGACGGTTTAGTATTCTTATTTAGCGCAGTTGATGGTGTTGAGCCACAATCTGAAACTAACTGGAGGTTAGCGGATAACTATAAAGTGCCTAGAATTGGTTTTGTTAATAAAATGGACCGTCAAGGATCAGACTTTTTAGGTGTTTGTCAACAGGTAAAAGACATGTTGAAATCTAACGCGGTGCCAATCGTTTTAAATATTGGTGATGAAGAAGATTTTAAGGGTATTATTGATTTAGTTAAAAACAGAGCTATTGTTTGGCATGATGAAACTCAAGGGGCAACTTTTGATGTGATTGAAATTCCAGAAGAGCTTAAAGCTGAAGCAAGGAAATATAGAGCATTACTTATTGAAGAAGTTGCTGGTTATGATGAGAACTTACTAGAGAAGTTCATGGAAGATGAGGATTCTATCACAGAAGATGAAGTGCATGCCGCACTTAGAGCTGCTGTTATGGATATGGCCATTATTCCTATGATTTGTGGTTCTGCTTTTAAAAATAAAGGCGTGCAGTTTTTGTTAGATGCTGTATGTCGTTACTTGCCTTCTCCAATGGATAAGGAAGGTATTGTTGGTGTAAATCCGGATACAGATAAGGAAGAACTCCGTAAGCCAGATGTTAAGGAACCCTTTGCTGCTTTAGCATTTAAAATCGCTACAGATCCTTTTGTTGGTCGTTTAGCTTTCTTTAGAGCATACTCAGGTCGATTAGATGCTGGTTCTTATGTGCTTAACAACCGTTCTGGAAAAAAAGAACGTATCTCACGTATTTATCAAATGCATGCTAATAAGCAAAATGCGATTGACTATATAGAAGCTGGTGATATTGGTGCTGCTGTTGGATTTAAATCTATTAAAACAGGAGATACATTATCAGATCAAGACCACCCTATCGTTTTAGAATCTATGGATTTTCCAGATCCAGTAATTGGTATTGCGGTTGAGCCTAAAACTAAAGCAGATGTAGATAAATTGGGTATGGGCTTAGCTAAGTTAGCTGAGGAAGATCCAACGTTTACAGTGCGTTCAGATGAAGCTTCAGGTCAAACCATTATTTCTGGAATGGGTGAACTTCACTTAGATGTGATTGTGGATCGTTTACGTCGCGAGTTTAAAGTTGAAGTAAATCAAGGCCAACCACAAGTTGAATATAAAGAGGCTATAACCCAAGCTGCAGATCATCGAGAAGTTTATAAAAAACAATCTGGTGGTCGTGGAAAATTTGCTGATATCGTATTTACGGTTGAGCCAGCAGATGAAGGTGAAGTTGGACTTCAGTTTGAATCTGTAATTAAAGGTGGTAACGTTCCTAAAGAATTTATTCCTTCAATTGAAAAAGGATTTAAAATGGCTATGGTTAATGGGCCTTTAGCAGGGTACGAAATTGATGCCATGAAAGTAACATTAAGAGATGGTTCATATCACGATGTGGATTCGGATCAATTATCTTTCGAATTAGCGGCTAAATTAGGATTTAAAAACTGTGCTAGAGCAGCAAAAGCTGTAATTATGGAGCCTATTATGAAGCTGGAAGTTATTACTCCAGAAGAAAATATGGGTGACATTGTTGGTGATTTAAATCGTCGTCGTGGACAAATGAGTGATATGGGCGATAGAGCTGGAGCAAAAACTGTAAAAGCTACTGTGCCATTATCTGAAATGTTTGGTTATGTAACTACATTAAGGACACTATCTTCTGGTCGTGCAACATCAACAATGGAATTTTCACACTATGCTGAAACACCTTCAAATATATCTGAAGAAGTAATTAAGGCAGCTAAAGGCGTTGAATCGTAAATCTTAAGAAAATGAGTCAAAAAATAAGAATAAAATTAAAGTCTTACGATCACAACTTAGTAGACAAATCTGCTGATAAGATTGTAAAAACAGTAAAAAGTACTGGTGCTGTAGTAACTGGGCCAATTCCATTACCAACACACAAGAAAATTTTCACTGTATTACGTTCTCCGCACGTAAACAAGAAGTCAAGAGAGCAATTTCAATTATCATCTTATAAGCGATTATTGGATATTTACTCTTCGTCATCAAAAACAATTGATGCGTTAATGAAACTTGAATTACCAAGTGGTGTTGAAGTAGAGATCAAAGTTTAAGTAAAAACTTTGATTTATATCCTGAACTTGTTTTAGGATTTCATTAAAAGAAATTACATGTCCCTAACGATTGGTTAGGGAAAAACGGTAAAAATACATTCAGGGTTGAACGTATTTCGACCCTGATTTTTTTTAAAATAAGTAATGTTGAAACTAATTTCAACGGAATAGTAATAATAAATAATAATAATTATGTCTGGGTTAATTGGAAAAAAAATCGGTATGACCAGCATCTTTGATGAAAACGGGAAAAATATTCCTTGTACAGTAATCGAAGCTGGGCCATGCGTAGTTACCCAAGTCAGAACTGAGGAGGTTGACGGCTATAAAGCTGTTCAATTAGGTTTCGATGACGCGACAGAAAAAAGCGCTACTAAAGCAGACTTAGGTCATGCTAAAAAAGCGGGTACTTCTGTAAAACGCAAAATTGTTGAATTCAAAGGTTTTGATGAGGAGTACAAATTAGGAGATGCAATCACTGTTGAACATTTCATCGAAGGTGAATTTGTTGATGTAGCAGGAACATCTAAAGGTAAAGGATTTCAAGGTGTTGTAAAACGTCATGGTTTCGGTGGTGTAGGTCAAGCTACGCACGGTCAACATAACCGTTTAAGAGCGCCAGGATCTATTGGAGCTGCATCTTATCCTGCTCGTGTTTTTAAAGGCATGAAAATGGCAGGAAGAATGGGTGGAGACACAGTTAAAGTTCAAAATTTAAGAGTTTTAAAAGTAGTTGCTGAAAAGAACCTACTTGTGATTAAAGGATGTGTTCCTGGTCATAAAAACGCTTATGTAATTATTAGAAAATAATGAAAGTAGCAGTTTTAGATTTAAACGGAAAAGACACAGGTAGACAGGCAGACCTTTCTAAAGATGTGTTCGCTATTGAGCCTAATAATCATGCTGTGTATTTGGATGTTAAACAATATTTAGCAAACCAACGTCAAGGAACTCACAAATCGAAAGAACGTGCTGAGATTTCTGGAAGTACACGTAAGATTAAAAAGCAAAAAGGAACTGGTACAGCAAGAGCAGGTAGTATTAAGTCTGGTATTTTTAAAGGTGGTGGTCGTATGTTCGGTCCAAGACCAAGAAATTACAACTTCAAACTTAATAAGAATTTAAAGCGTTTAGCGCGTAAATCAGCCTTAAGTATCAAAGCAGGAGAACAATCAATTACAGTTTTAGAAGACTTTAATTTTGATACTCCAAAAACAAAAAACTTCACAGCAGTTTTAAAGGCTTTAGAGCTTGAAAACAAAAAAACGCTGTTTGTGTTGGGTGGGTCAAATAATAATGTATATTTGTCATCGCGCAATTTAAAAGGCTCTGAAGTTGTAACTTCTTCAGAATTAAGTACTTATAAAATTTTAAATGCAAACCAATTGGTTCTTTTAGAAGGTGCTTTAGCAGGAATTGAAACAAACTTAAGTAAATAAGAAACAGATGAGTATCTTAATTAAACCTATAATCACAGAAAAAGCGACTGCAAATAGCGAGCTAAGGAATTGCTATACTTTCGCAGTGAAAACAAAGGCGAACAAGGTAGAAATCAAAAAAGCGGTGGAAGCTGCTTATGGTGTTTCTGTTGAAAAAGTTCGTACTATAAATGTCCGTCCAGATCGTAGTACCAAGTTTACAAAAACGGGTATTCAACATGGTAAAACAAATGCTGTAAAAAAAGCAATTGTACAACTGGCGGAAGGTGAAATGATTGATTTATACAGTAACATGTAATTAAAGACTAATGTCAGTAAGAAAATTAAAACCAATCACACCAGGACAGCGATTTAGAGTAGTAAACGGCTATGATGCCATAACTACTGATAAGCCGGAAAAGAGTTTACTCGTTCCGAACAAAAGGTCTGGTGGTAGAAACAGTGAAGGAAAAATGACTATGCGCTACATAGGCGGCGGTCATAAAAGAAAGTATCGTATTATCGATTTTAAAAGAGATAAAGCTGGGATTCCTGGTGAAGTTGCTTCAATTCAATACGATCCAAACAGAACAGCTTTTATCGCATTATTGAATTATCAAGATGGTGAGAAAAGATACATTATCGCTCAAAATGGTTTAAAGGTTGGGCAAAATGTAGTATCTGGTAAAGAAGGTGTTGCTCCGGAAATTGGAAATGCAATGCCATTAAGTGAAATTCCATTAGGAACTATTATTTCTTGTGTAGAGTTACGCCCTGGACAAGGAGCTATTATGGCCCGTAGTGCTGGTGCATTTGCTCAATTAATGGCAAGAGATGGTAAGTTTGCAACAATTAAATTGCCATCAGGTGAAACAAGATTAATTCTTGCAAATTGTATGGCTACAATAGGGGTTGTTTCTAACTCAGATCATCAATTATTAGTTGGTGGTAAAGCAGGTAGAACAAGATGGTTAGGTAGAAGACCTCGTACAAGACCAGTAGTGATGAATCCTGTTGATCACCCAATGGGTGGTGGTGAAGGGAAATCTTCAGGTGGGCACCCACGTTCTAGAAACGGTATTCCTGCTAAAGGATTCAGAACCCGTTCTAAATCAAAAGCAAGTAATAAATATATTGTAGAACGTAGAAAGAAATAAGATATGGCAAGATCATTAAAAAAAGGACCTTACGTTCATTATAAATTAGAAAAGAAAGTAGCTGTAAACATTGAGAATAACAAAAAAACAGTAATCAAAACTTGGTCTCGCGCTAGTATGATTACTCCAGATTTTGTTGGTCAAACAATTGCAGTGCATAATGGCCGTCAATTTGTACCAGTATATGTTACTGAAAATATGGTAGGTCATAAGTTAGGAGAATTTTCACCAACACGTTCATTCCGTGGACATGCAGGTGCTAAAAATAAAGGTAAAAAGTAGTAAGCTATGGGAAGTCGTAAAAAACAAATGGCAGACGCTATTAAGGAAGCAAAAAAGCACATCGCTTTTGCAAAACTTAATAACTGTCCTACATCACCAAGAAAAATGCGCTTAGTAGCTGATTTAGTAAGAGGCGAAAAGGTAGAAAAAGCACTTAATATCTTAAAGTTCAATCAGAAAGAAGCTTCTGGTCGTTTAGAGACTTTGCTATTGTCTGCAATTGCAAACTGGCAAGCAAAGAACGAAGATGCAAGTATTGAAGAGGCCGAACTTTTTGTAAAAGAGATAACTGTTGATAGCGGGTCTATGTTAAAGAGATTGCGTCCAGCGCCTCAAGGTCGTGCACACAGAATTAGAAAACGTTCAAACCACGTAACAATCGTAGTTGGAGCTAAAAATAACACACAAGCTTAATAGAGTATGGGACAAAAAACAAATCCAATCGGAAATCGCTTAGGAATTATCAGAGGATGGGAATCTAACTGGTACGGAGGAAACGATTATGGTGATAAACTTGCCGAAGACGATAAGATTAGAAAATACGTTCACGCGCGTTTATCTAAAGCTAGTGTAAGTAGAGTAATTATCGAAAGAACTTTAAAGCTTGTAACCGTTACTATCACTACTGCTAGACCTGGTATTATTATCGGAAAAGGTGGTCAAGAGGTAGACAAGTTAAAAGAAGAACTTAAGAAAATTACTGGAAAAGAAGTTCAGATTAATATTTTTGAAATTAAGAGACCTGAACTTGATGCGTTTTTAGTAGGATCAAGCATCGCTCGTCAAATTGAAAATAGAATTTCATACAGACGTGCAATTAAGATGGCTATTGCTGCTACAATGCGTATGAATGCTGAAGGAATTAAAATCCAGATTAGTGGACGTTTAAATGGTGCTGAAATGGCACGATCTGAACACTACAAAGAAGGTCGTATTCCTTTGTCAACTTTCAGAGCCGACATAGACTATGCTTTAGTTGAGGCACACACTACTTATGGTAGATTAGGTGTTAAAGTGTGGATTATGAAAGGTGAAGTATATGGTAAAAGAGAGCTTTCTCCGCTTGTTGGATTATCTAAGAAGCAAGGAAAAGGTGGAGCCGGAAGAGGAGGCAATAAAGGACCTCGTCGAAGAAAGTAATTTTTTATAAAGTAAAGAAAAATGTTACAGCCTAAAAGAACAAAATTTCGTAAACAACAAAAAGGACGTATGAAAGGACTCTCTGGAAGAGGGCATCAACTTTCAAGCGGTACTTTTGGAATAAAAGCATTAGACGCTACGTTTATTACAGCACGTCAAATTGAAGCAGCTCGTATTGCCGCAACACGTTATATGAAAAGAGAAGGTCAACTTTGGATTAAAATATTTCCAGACAAGCCTATTACAAAAAAACCTCTTGAAGTGCGTATGGGTAAAGGTAAAGGTGCCGTTGAATTATGGGTAGCTGTATGCAGACCAGGTCGTGTTTTATTTGAAATCGGTGGTGTGCCATTGGACGTTGCAAAAGAAGCATTGCGTTTAGCAGCACAAAAACTACCTGTAAAAACTAAGTTTTTAATCGCTCGCGATTACGAAGCATAATAATTTAAGATGATGAAACAATCAGAAATTAAAGAATTATCTGTAGCCGAGTTACAAGACAAGCTTGGTGAAACAAAAAAGAGTTATTCAGACCTAAAATTGGCTCATGCAATATCTCCTTTAGAAAATCCTATTCAATTACGTTCTATAAGAAGAACCGTAGCTAGAATCGCGACTGAATTAACTAAAAGAGAATTACAATAATTCTGCTGAAAGATGGAAACAAGAAATTTAAGAAAAGAACGTATAGGAGTTGTTACTAGTAACAAAATGCAAAAATCAATAGTTGTTGCAGAGGTTAAGAAAGTAAAACATCCTATGTATGGTAAGTTCGTGTTGAAAACGAAAAAATACGTTGCACACGACGAGACAAACGACTGTAATATTGGAGACAAAGTAAAGATCATGGAAACACGACCTTTATCTAAATCTAAATGTTGGAGATTAGTAGAAATCCTAGAAAGAGCTAAATAATTATGTTACAACAAGAATCAAGAATAAAAGTAGCAGATAATACTGGGGCAAAAGAAGTTTTGGTAATCCGCGTTTTAGGAGGTACTAAAAGAAGATATGCTTCTGTAGGAGATAAGATAGTTGTTTCTGTTAAAGATGCAACACCTAATGGAAACATTAAGAAAAAAGCAGTTTCTACAGCAGTTGTTGTGCGTACTAAAAAAGAAGTAAGAAGACCAGACGGATCTTATATAAGATTTGATGATAATGCTTGTGTTTTATTAAACCCAACGGGTGAGATGAGAGGTACACGTGTATTTGGTCCTGTTGCTAGAGAGCTTCGTGATAAACAATTCATGAAGATTGTATCATTAGCACCAGAAGTGCTTTAATACATTATAAGTAAGATGACAAAGCTTAAAATAAAAACTGGAGATACTGTTAGAGTCATTGCTGGAGATCATAAAGGATCAGAAGGGAAAGTACAAAAGGTATTAATAGAAAAGAACAAGGCGATTGTTGAGGGTGTCAACATGGTTAAGAAACACACTAAACCAAGTGCACAGAATCCTCAAGGTGGTATCGTAGAGAAAGAAGCCGCTATACATATATCTAACCTATCATTGTTAACTTCCAAAGGAGAAACAACAAGAGTTAGTTATAAAATAGAAGGCGATAAGAAAGTAAGATATTCATTAAAATCTAATGAAGTAATATAGTTATGGCATATACACCAAGACTTAAAGAAGAGTATAAAAGCAAAGTAATTGCTTCTCTTACAGACGAATTTGGATATAAAAATGTAATGCAAGTCCCTAAACTGACTAAGATAGTAATATCTAAAGGTGTTGGAGCAGCAGTTGCAGACAAAAAGTTAATCGACTACGCGTTAGAAGAGGTAACTACTATATCTGGACAAAAAGCAATAGCTACTTTATCGAAAAAGGATGTTGCATCATTCAAACTACGTAAAGGAATGCCAATTGGCGTTAAGGTTACTTTACGAGGCGAAAAAATGTATGAGTTTTTAGATCGTTTAGTAACATCAGCACTTCCACGTGTTAGAGATTTTAACGGTATCAAGGCTACAGGATTTGATGGTAGAGGTAATTACAATTTAGGAGTTACTGAACAAATTATATTTCCAGAAATAAATATTGATAAAGTCAATAAAATTTCAGGTATGGATATTACATTTGTAACTACAGCAGATACTGATAAAGAAGCAAAATCATTATTAACTGAATTAGGTTTACCTTTTCAAAAGAATTAAGATATGGCTAAAGAATCAATGAAAGCCCGTGAGGTAAAAAGAGCTAAAACAGTAGCTAAATATGCTGAAAAACGTAAAGCTTTAAAAGAAGCTGGAGATTATGAAGCACTACAAAAGCTACCAAAAAACGCATCTCCTGTACGTCAGCATAATAGATGTAAATTAACAGGAAGACCAAAAGGTTATATGAGAACTTTTGGAATTTCTCGTGTTATGTTCAGAGAAATGGCCAATCAAGGCCTTATCCCTGGGGTTAGAAAAGCAAGTTGGTAATATTATTAAAATAATCAGGTTTTAGGTTCGAAATAGTTCGAAAACCAAGACCACAAAATCAATTCATTATGTACTCAGATCCAATTGCGGATTATTTGACAAGAATTAGAAATGCGGTGCGTGCTAACCACAGAGTGGTTGAGATTCCTGCATCTAATCTTAAAAAAGACATTACTAAAATATTATTCGAACAAGGATATATTTTAAGTTATAAATTTGATGATTCTTCAGTACAAGGTACTATTAAAATAGCCCTTAAATACAATAAAGAAACGAAAGAACCAATAATAAAAAAACTTCAAAGAATTAGTACACCAGGTTTACGAAAGTATGCAGGTGCTAATGATTTGCCACGTATCTTAAATGGTCTGGGTATCGCTATTGTTTCAACTTCTCACGGAGTTATGACAGGTAAGCAAGCTACGAGAGACAATGTAGGTGGAGAAGTTTTATGTTACGTATACTAATTTAAAGCCAGAAAGAAATGTCAAGAATAGGAAATAATCCAGTAGCCATTCCAGAAGGTGTAACAGTAGACGTTAAAGAAAGCGTAGTAACTGTAAAAGGGAAATTAGGAGAATTAACACAAAATTACGATTCTATAGAAATTAAAGTAGATGAAGGAAATGTTATGGTAACACGTTCTTCTGATACCAAAGATCAAAAAGCAAAACATGGTTTATATAGATCATTAATGCACAACATGATTGAAGGTGTATCTAAAGGATGGACTAAAGAATTAGAATTGGTAGGTGTAGGATATAGAGCTTCAAACCAAGGACAAAAATTAGATTTAGCCTTGGGTTTTTCTCATAATATTGTTTTGAATATTGCTCCAGAGGTAAAAGTTGAAACTATATCAGAAAAAGGAAAAAATCCAATCGTTAAACTAACATCATTCGATAAACAACTTGTTGGTCAAGTAGCTGCGAAAATCCGTGGATTTAGACCACCTGAGCCTTATAAAGGAAAAGGTATCAAATTCGTTGGTGAAGAATTAAGAAGAAAAGCAGGTAAATCAGCTTAATAATTAAGTTATGGCATTGACAAAGAACGAAAGAAGATTAAGAATAAAAAACAGAATCCGTAAGGTTGTTTCTGGTACAGAAGCAAGACCAAGATTGGCTGTTTATAGAAGCAATAAAGAAATTTATGCTCAAATAGTTGATGATGTAAATGGTAAAACTATCAGTGCAGCATCTTCAAGAGATAAAGCTATTAGTGCTGCGAAAGCAACTAAATCAGAAGTAGCTAAATTAGTAGGTAAGGCACTTGCTGAAAAAGCTTTAAAAGCGGGTATTGAAACTATTGCTTTTGATAGAGGTGGATATTTATATCACGGAAGAATAAAATCATTAGCAGAAGGCGCTAGAGACGCAGGACTTAAATTCTAAGAAAATTATGTTTAAAAAATATAAAAGTGCAGAATTAGTAAAACCAGGTGGTTTAGATCTTAAAGATCGTTTAGTTGGTGTACAGAGAGTTACAAAAGTAACTAAAGGTGGTAGAGCATTTGGTTTTTCAGCAATCGTAGTTGTTGGAGATGAAGCAGGTGTTGTAGGACAAGGTTTAGGAAAATCTAAGGATGTTGCTAGTGCAATTGCAAAAGCCGTTGAAGACGCTAAGAAAAATTTAGTTAGAATTCCTATTATAAAAGGAACTTTACCACATGAACAAAAAGGTAAATATGGTGGTGCTAGAGTAAATATTATTCCCGCTGCCCCTGGTACAGGTGTAATTGCTGGTGGTGCTGTAAGAACAGTTCTTGAGGCAGTAGGTGTACATGATGTATTATCAAAATCACAAGGTTCTTCAAACCCTCACAACGTTGTAAAGGCAACTTTTGATGCTTTGTTACAATTAAGAGACGCAAATACTATCGCTAGGGATAGAGGTATTTCACTGGAACAAGTTTTTAAAGCTTAATATAGACAGAGATGGCAAAAATCAAAGTAAAAAAAGTTAAAAGCGCAATCAATCGTACGTTAAGACAAAAAAGAACTTTAGAAGCTCTTGGTCTTAAAAAGATTGGTCAAGTTATAGAGCACGACGCCACACCAAATATTCTTGGTATGGTTGCTAAAGTTTCACATTTAGTTTCTGTTGAAGAAGCTTAAAAATATAAACTGAAAATGGATTTAAGTAATTTAAAACCTGCAGAAGGTTCAGTAAAAAACCAAGGCAAAAGAATAGGTAGAGGTCAAGGTTCTGGTAAAGGTGGTACGGCAACTCGTGGTCACAAAGGAGCTAAATCTCGTTCTGGTTATTCTAAGAAACTAGGATTTGAAGGTGGTCAAATGCCACTTCAAAGACGTGTTCCTAAATTTGGTTTTACTAATATTAACCGCATAGAGTATCAAGGTATCAATTTAGATACCCTACAAGAACTGGTTGATGATAAGAAAATCAAGGATACAGTTGATTTTGAATCATTTTTTGCAAACCGTTTAGTGGATAAAAATGATTTGGTAAAAATAATGGGACGTGGTGAATTAAAGGCAAAACTAAAAGTAACTGCTCATAAGTTTACTGCTTCAGCAAAAGCTGCTATCGAAGCTGCTGGAGGAGAAGCTGTAACTATATAAGACATATTATAAGTATGAAATTTATAGAATCAATAAAGAATGTTTGGAAAATAGAAGAACTAAGAAACAGAATTATAGTTACACTTGGTCTGTTATTAGTTTATCGTTTTGGTGCCCAAGTAGTATTGCCAGGTATTGATGCGTCTCAATTAGGAGGTTTAGCTGAAAAAACAGACAGTGGTTTGTTAGGTTTGCTTAACGCTTTTACTGGAGGAGCATTTGCTAATGCCTCTGTATTTGCACTGGGTATTATGCCTTACATTTCTGCTTCTATTGTTGTACAATTAATGGGTATTGCTATTCCTTATTTACAAAAACTTCAAAAAGAAGGTGCCAGTGGCCAAAAGAAAATAAATCAGATTACGCGTTGGTTAACCATTGCTATCTGTTTATTACAAGCGCCTGGGTATTTAGCAAGTTTACCTGCATTAGGTATTCCGCAATCTGCTTTTTTATTAGGAACGGGGCCATTGTTTTACTTTTCTTCAGTTACTATATTAGTTACAGGGTGTATTTTTGCAATGTGGTTAGGAGAAAAAATAACCGATAAAGGAATTGGTAACGGTATTTCACTATTAATTATGGTTGGTATTATTGCCACTTTACCACAAGCATTTTTACAAAATGCAGCAACTAGATTAGAAGGTGGCGGAAACGGTGGGTTAATGATGGTTTTAATTGAGTTTGTTATTTGGTTCGTTATTATTTTAGCATCAATCATGTTAGTCATGGGCGTTAGGAAAATTGCGGTACAATATGCAAGACGAACAGCATCTGGTGGTTATGAAAAAAGTGCTATAGCTGGTTCAAGACAATATATTCCGTTAAAGCTTAATGCTTCTGGGGTTATGCCTATTATATTTGCCCAAGCTATTATGTTCGTACCAAGTTTAATTGGAGGCTCCTCTTTTTTGAAAGAGACAGCAGCTGGAGCTTGGATGCAGACTAACTATTCTGATATGTTTGGATTTTGGTATAATGTAACTTTTGCTTTACTGATTATAGTATTTACATACTTCTATACAGCAATAACAGTACCTACTAATAAAATGGCAGACGATTTAAAACGTAGTGGTGGTTTTATTCCTGGGATTCGTCCTGGTTCTGAAACATCTGAATATTTAGATAAAATAATGTCTCAAATCACATTGCCAGGTTCTATATTTCTTGCACTTATAGCCATATTCCCAGCTTTTATCGTTAAGCTTATGGGAGTACAACAGGGTTGGGCTTTATTTTTCGGAGGAACCTCATTATTAATCATGGTTGGCGTTGCCATTGACACGATGCAACAAATAAATTCTTACTTGTTGAACAGACACTATGATGGTTTGATGAAAACTGGTAAAAATAGAAAAGCAGTAGCTTAAATTAGATAATAGTAAAGAGTCATTAGACATTAGAAAAAAAATTATAAATTAAGTAAAGAGTTCTAAAAACTAACGACTAAGAACTAAACACTAAAAAATGGCAAAACAAGCAGCAATAGAGCAAGACGGAACAATTATAGAGGCATTATCAAATGCTATGTTTCGTGTAGAATTAGAAAATGGTCATATCGTGACCGCACATATTTCTGGTAAAATGCGTATGCATTATATTAAACTTTTACCAGGAGATAAAGTAAAATTAGAAATGAGTCCTTATGATTTGACTAAGGCTCGAATAACTTATAGATACTAATACGATGAAAGTAAGAGCATCAGTTAAAAAGAGAAGCGCAGATTGTAAGATTGTGCGTAGAAAAGGAAGACTTTACGTAATAAACAAAAAGAATCCTAGATTTAAACAAAGACAAGGGTAATTATGGCTAGAATTGCAGGTGTAGACATACCAAAAAACAAAAGAGGAGTTATCTCTTTAACTTATATCTACGGGGTAGGTAGAAGTAGAGCAAAAAAAATTTTAGCAGTTGCTAAAGTTGATGAAAGTACAAAAGTTCAAGATTGGACCGATGATCAGATTTCTGGTATTCGTGATGCTGTTGGAACTTTTACAATTGAAGGTGAATTGCGTTCTGAAACACAATTAAACATTAAGAGATTAATGGATATTGGTTGTTACAGAGGTATTCGTCATAGATCGGGTCTTCCATTAAGAGGGCAACGTACTAAGAACAACTCAAGAACTAGAAAAGGTAGAAGAAAAACTGTTGCTAACAAGAAAAAAGCGACTAAATAAAAATTAGTCTTTAGTATTTAGACGTTGGAAGGAATCTGTTTGAAATTATAATAGTTTAGGATTCTAGCGACTATCAACTAATAACTGAAAACTATAAGAAATGGCAAAAACAAGCACAAAAAAACGTAAAGTTATTGTAGATGCTGTTGGAGAAGCTCACATTACAGCTTCTTTCAATAACATCATAATTTCACTTACCAACAAAAAAGGAGACGTAATTTCTTGGTCTTCAGCTGGTAAAATGGGATTTAGAGGTTCTAAGAAAAACACTCCTTATGCTGCTCAATTAGCTGCTGAAGATGCTGCAGGCGTAGCTACTGAAGCAGGGTTGAAAAAAGTAAAAGTATATGTTAAAGGACCGGGAAATGGTAGGGAATCTGCTATTCGTTCAATCCATAATGCAGGTATCGAAGTAACAGAAATTATCGATGTTACACCATTACCTCATAACGGTTGTCGTCCTCCAAAGAGAAGAAGGGTTTAATTACGTTTATTTAAACGCGAATCAAACAAAGCAAGCTCAAAAATTAATATCATCTGAGATTCAGATGATATTAATTTTTTTGTAAATTTGCAAACTGAAAAATAAAATTTAACAAGTATTAACGAGAGATCAACGATTATCGAAGGATAAGATTAAGACCTTAATTCATAATCACTCTCATAACAAATTTAAAATGGCAAGATATACTGGTCCTAAAACTAAAATAGCTCGTAAATTCGGCGAAGCTATCTTCGGAGAAGACAAATCATTCGAAAAAAGAAACTATCCTCCTGGGCAACACGGAAACGCAAGACGTCGCGGAAAAAAATCTGAATATGCAATCCAATTAATGGAGAAGCAAAAAGCAAAATATACTTATGGTATATTAGAGCGTCAATTTAGAGGTTTGTTTAAAAAAGCAAGAGCTGCTCAAGGTATTACTGGTGAGGTTTTGTTACAACTATGTGAATCTAGATTAGACAATGTAGTGTTCAGGATGGGGGTTGCTCCTACTAGAAGCGGTGCAAGACAATTAGTTTCTCACAGACACATAACGGTAAATGGTGAATTGGTAAATATACCTTCTTATTCACTAAAAGCTGGAGATGTTGTTGCTGTAAGAGAAAAATCAAAATCACTTGAAGCTATTGAAAGATCTCTTTCAAATTCAAGTACAGTTTATGAGTGGATAACTTGGAATGATGATACAAAACAAGGCACATATGTTGCTGTTCCTGCAAGAATTCAAATTCCTGAAAACATAAACGAACAATTTATAGTCGAATTATATTCTAAATAATAAATTAATCACATTGGTATTTAGCCAAAGGATTTATAAGTAGTTCTTCAAACTTTTAAATCGCGCAACTAAATAACAATTAAAACGAAGAAAAATGGCAGTATTTAATTTTCAAAAACCAGACAAAGTAATCATGATTGATTCTACTGATTTCGAAGGTAAATTCGAATTCAGACCACTAGAACCTGGTTATGGCTTAACAGTAGGTAATGCATTGCGACGAGTTTTATTATCTTCGTTGGAGGGTTTTGCTATTACATCGGTCAGAATAGAAGGTGTAGATCATGAGTTTTCCGCAATTGCGGGTGTTGTTGAGGATGTCACTGAAATCATCTTAAACTTAAAACAAGTTCGTTTTAAAAGACAAATTGAAGATATTGATAATGAATCAATTTCAATTTCAATTTCTGGTCAAGAAAGAATCACAGCTGGAGATTTTCAAAAATTTATCTCTGGGTTTCAAGTTTTAAATACAGAATTAGTAATCTGTAACTTGGATCCTAAAGTTAATTTTAATATGGAAATCACTATTGAAAAAGGGAGAGGATATGTTCCTGCTGAAGAAAACAAAAAAGCTTCAGCGCCAATAGGAACTATTTTTACTGATTCAATTTATACACCTATAAAAAACGTTAAGTATAGTATTGAAAACTATCGCGTAGAGCAAAAGACGGATTACGAAAAGTTAGTTTTTGAAATCATAACTGATGGTTCTATAACACCTCAAGATGCTTTAACTGAAGGGGCAAAAACGTTAATTCATCACTTCATGTTATTTTCTGATGAGCGAATTACCCTTGAAGCTGATGAAATAGCACAAACTGAAACTTATGATGAAGAATCACTTCATATGCGCCAGTTGCTTAAAACAAAATTAATCGATATGGATTTATCCGTACGTGCACTTAATTGTTTAAAAGCTGCAGAAGTTGATACTCTTGGAGATTTGGTATCGTTCAATAAAAATGATTTAATGAAATTCAGAAACTTCGGAAAGAAGTCTTTAACAGAGCTTGAAGAGCTAGTAAATGTTAAAGGGTTAAATTTTGGAATGGATTTAAGTAAGTATAAATTAGATAAAGACTAGATTTTTTTAGATTTGCTATTGGTGAGTATCAATCAGACTCTTAAAAAACCTATTCAAAAAATTAGTAATAATCATATTTTGCTCCTCAAAAAACGAGTTTGGTAGCAAGATGATAAAACAAAAGCCATGAGACACGGTAAAAAAGTAAATCACTTAGGAAGACAAACAGCTCACAGAAAAGCAATGCTAGCAAATATGGCTTGTTCTCTAATTGAGCACAAACGTATCAATACAACAGTTGCAAAAGCAAAAGCTTTAAAGCAATTTGTTGAGCCCATGATTACTAAATCGAAAGCAGATACAACACATAACAGGCGTATCGTTATGGCTAATCTTAGGCAAAAAGAAGCGGTTGCAGAATTATTTAGAGACGTTGCTGCAAAAATAGGTGACAGACCAGGTGGCTATACTAGAATTATTAAACTTGGAAATCGTTTAGGTGATAATGCTGATATGGCAATGATAGAACTTGTTGATTACAATGAAATCTATAATGCTGGAAAAGAGAAGAAGAAAACAACTAGAAGAAGTAGAAGAGGTGGATCAAAACCAGCTACGCCTCCAGTTGAAACAAAAGCATCTAACGAAGAAGAATAAATGTTAATAAGCATTTAATATATAAAGGATAAACTATTTTAGTTTATCCTTTTTTTTATGCAATTTTGTAAAACCTTTTCAAAAGAAATATGAAATATCAAAAAAGACAAAAAGCCATAGTACTTTTAGCAGATGGTACTATTTTTTACGGTAAAGCAGTTGGCAAAAAACAAGGAACCTCATTTGGAGAGGTTTGTTTTAATACTGGTATGACTGGATATCAAGAGATTTTTACTGATCCGTCATACTACGGTCAGCTTATGGTTGCTACTAATGCACATATTGGTAATTATGGTGTTAATAATAATGAAGTAGAATCTGATTCTATAAAAATTGCTGGACTAATAGTTAAAAATTTTAGTTATGAGTATTCAAGAGACGATGCCGATGGCTCATTAGAGGAATTTCTGAATCAGAATAACCTGTTAGCTATATCAGATGTAGATACTAGAGCTTTGGTAAGTTATATCCGTGACCATGGCGCTATGAATGCTGTTATATCTACAGAAGTCGATAATATTGAGGGCTTAAAGAAACAATTAGCAGAGGTGCCTAATATGGAAGGGCTAGAGTTGGCATCAAAAGTATCCACAAAAGAGCCTTACTATTTTGGAGATGAAAATGCTACTTATAAAGTTGCTGCTTTGGATATTGGGATAAAAAAAAATATTTTAAGGAATATTGCAAGTAGAGATGCTTATATTAAAGTATTTCCATATAACTCAAAGTTTGAAGATTTAGAAGCTTTTAAACCAGATGGTTACTTTTTGTCGAACGGTCCTGGGGATCCAGAACCTTTAGTTGAAGCTCAGCAAGTTGCTAAAGAGATTATAAAAAAAGACTTACCATTATTTGGAATTTGCCTAGGGCACCAAATTATTGCGCAAGCTAACGATGTGTCAACTTATAAAATGTATAATGGACATAGAGGTATAAACCATCCGGTTAAAAATCTAGTTACGGGTAAAGGTGAAATTACTTCTCAAAACCATGGTTTTGCTGTAAATAGAGAGAGTGCAGAATCAAATTCAGATTTAGAAATCACGCATGTGCATTTAAACGATGGAACTGTTGCTGGATTTAAAATGAAAAATAAAAATGTTTTTTCTGTACAATACCACCCTGAGGCTAGCCCAGGACCACACGATTCATCTTATTTATTCGATCAATTTATTGAAAACATAAGGCAAAGTAAATAATAGGTTGTAAAAAAGAATTTTTAGAATTGAAAATATTTATATGGTAGCTTTAACTTAGCAAATAAGTGCGTTAGGGATAGTAGCGAAAAGCCCACAGCCCGCAGGTGCGAGGACTTGTAGCGAATAGCCCGACCCTTGTGGTAACGCCCATATTATATTATTTTCTGCTTAAAAGTTACTAAAACGTTATAGATGTGTTTTTGTTAATTTCTGTATAAACATCTAAAAACAAACAAGATTTAACCGTAAATTTGAATAATTAAAAGATTAAAAAACAAACCAATTATGAGTATAATAATTAATATCCACGCAAGACAAATTTTAGATTCAAGAGGAAACCCAACTGTTGAAGTTGATGTAGTCACTGAAAATAATATATTAGGTAGAGCTGCTGTACCATCAGGAGCATCAACTGGAGAGCATGAAGCTGTTGAGTTACGAGATGGTGGAGATACTTATATGGGAAAAGGGGTTTTGAAAGCTGTTGATAATGTAAACTCTATTATTGTAGAAGAGTTGATAGGTGTGTCCGTTTTCGAACAAAACCTTATTGATAAAATAATGATTGATTTAGATGGTACGCCAAATAAATCGAAATTAGGTGCTAATGCTATTTTAGGGGTGTCTTTAGCTGTTGCAAAAGCTGCTGCTAATGAATTAAATATGCCATTATACAGATATGTGGGTGGTGTTTCTGCAAATACGCTCCCTGTACCAATGATGAATATTATTAACGGTGGTTCGCATAGTGATGCACCAATCGCATTTCAAGAATTTATGGTTATGCCCGTAAAAGCTAAAAACTTTACACATGCTATGCAAATGGGAACTGAGATTTTCCATAACCTGAAAAAAGTATTACATGACAGAGGTTTAAGTACCGCTGTTGGTGATGAAGGTGGTTTTGCCCCAAACTTAGAAGGAGGAACTGAGGATGCTTTAGATACTATAGCAAAAGCGGTAGGAAATGCAGGTTATAAATTAGGTGATGATGTGAAAATTGCTTTAGATTGTGCTGCAGCTGAATTTTTTGTTAACGGTAAATACGATTATAAGAAATTTGAAGGTGATTCAGGAGTTATAAGAACAAGTAAAGAACAAGCTGAATATTTAGCTGAATTAGCATCTAAATATCCAATTATTTCTATTGAAGATGGAATGGATGAAAACGATTGGGAAGGTTGGAAATATTTGACTGAACTGGTTGGTGATAAAGTACAATTGGTTGGTGATGATTTATTTGTAACTAATGTAGAGCGTCTATCAAGAGGGATTAAAGAAGGTATTGCAAATTCTATTCTAATTAAAGTGAACCAAATTGGAACATTAACTGAAACTATTGCAGCTGTAAATATGGCACATAATGCTGGCTATACATCTGTAATGTCTCACCGTTCTGGAGAAACTGAAGATAATACAATTGCTGATTTAGCAGTAGCATTAAACACAGGGCAAATTAAAACAGGTTCTGCCTCTCGTAGTGATCGTATGGCAAAATACAATCAATTATTACGTATTGAAGAAGAATTAGGAGAAGTTGCTTATTTTCCACAAGAAAATGCATTCAAAATAAAATAAAAGTCTTAAAATTTTATTTCAAAAGCGATTATTTTTTAATAATCGCTTTTTTATTTGCTATCAATTTTAATAATTATTAAATCGACTAAATCGTTTGTCATTATCTAAAAAAATAAAGAGATATTTCGTAAATTAGCATTCCGCATAACAAAACAAAAACTATATAGAAAAATATGTCAGATAAAGCTATTCTAGAAATAAACGGTGAGAGACACGAATTTCCATTAATCACGGGTACAGAAAATGAGGTTGCCATGGATATTAAAGCGCTTAGGGGCGTTACTAAAGGAATTACAACTCTTGACCCAGGTTATAAAAACACAGGAGCTTGTGAAAGCGCTATTACATTTTTAGATGGGGAAAAAGGTATTTTAAGATATAGAGGGTATTCTATTGAAGAATTAGCTGAAAAAGCTGATTTTTTAGAAGTTGCTCATTTATTGATTTTTGGTGAGTTACCTACGACTGAGGAGTTAGAAAAATTTCATGCTGATATTAAAAAACATTCAGTTGTTGATGATGATGTAAAAAAGATATTAGATGCTTTTCCAAAGTCCGCCCACCCTATGGGTGTCTTGTCTTCATTAACAAGTGCCTTAACAGCATTTAATCCATCGAGTGTAAATGTGGATTCTGAAGAGGAAATGTATAACTCCGTTGTGCGTATTTTAGGAAAATTTCCAATTTTAATAGCTTGGACTATGCGAAAAAAAATGGGATTACCATTATATTATGGCGATTCATCTTTAGGCTACGTGGAGAATATTTTAAAAATGATGTTCAAGCAGCCAAATGAAGAAAAATATATTCAAAACCCTATTTTGGTTAATGCGTTAGATAAACTTTTAATTTTACATGCCGATCATGAACAAAATTGTTCCACATCTACAGTTAGGATTGTCGGGTCTTCTCATGCAGGATTATTTGCTTCACTCTCTGCTGGAATTTCAGCACTTTGGGGACCGCTTCATGGTGGTGCAAACCAAGCGGTTTTAGAAATGCTCGAAGCTGTTAAAGAAGATGGTGGCGATACGAAAAAGTATATGGCTAAAGCGAAAGATAAAAATGATCCATTCCGTTTAATGGGATTTGGTCATCGTGTATACAAGAATTTTGATCCACGTGCAAAAATTATTAAAGTAGCGGCAGATGAAGTATTGGGTGATTTAGGGGTTGAAGACCCTATTTTGGATATTGCTAAAGGCCTTGAAAAAGAAGCTTTAGAAGACAAGTATTTTGTAGATCGCAAGTTATATCCTAATGTGGATTTTTATTCAGGAATTATTTATAGAGGTATGGGTATTCCAACAGATATGTTTACAGTAATGTTTGCGTTAGGTCGTTTACCAGGTTGGATAGCGCAATGGCGTGAAATGCGTTTAAATAAAGAACCAATAGGTAGGCCAAGACAATTATATATTGGTGAGACAGAGCGATCTTTTAAAGAAATCGAAAACAGATAAATATTAAAAATATTATATTATTATTAAGCTTCATGAAATTTTTATGAAGCTTTTTCTTATTTTAAGGCATTATTTTAGGAATAATATAATATATGTTTAATTATTCTTAGTTTTGTTAAATATAATTTGATATTATTTTTTAACCAGGAGCTATGATAAAATTGAATATTAAAAATGAAACTTCAAGATTACGAGCTGTAGTTTTTGGAACAGCTGAAAATAATGGTCCTATTCCTAAAGTTGAAGACTGTTATGACCCAAAAAGTGTTGAGCATATTTTAGCAGGAACATACCCGACAGAAGATGATATGATTAAGGAAATGTATGCTGTTGCTAAGGTTTTTGAAAAATACAACGTTAGGGTTTATAGACCCGAAGCTATTAGAGATTGTAATCAAATATTTGTAAGGGATATTGCTTTTGTAGTCGATGATATTTTAATAGAAGCTAATATACTCCCGCATAGAGAGAAGGAGGTGCAGGCCATTGATTACATCTGGAACCAAGTTGCAAAGGATAAGCGCATTATTCTTCCAGAGGAATGCCACGTAGAAGGTGGCGATGTTATGCCTTGGAACGATTATATTTTTATCGGTACGTATTCTGGTAATGATTATCCGGAACTAATTACAGCGCGCACCAATACCGCTGCTGTGATTGCTATTCAGAAACTATTTCCTAATAAGACCGTAAAATCCTTTGAGCTTAGAAAATCCAATACAAATCCAAAGGAGAATGCATTGCATTTAGATTGCTGTTTTAACCCTTTAGGGAAAGGAAAAGCCATTATTCATAAAAATGGGTTTTTAGTTAAAAAAGAATACGAATGGCTAGTTGATTTCTTTGGTAAAGAAAACGTGTTTGAAATAACCAAGGATGAAATGTATCAAATGTGCAGTAACGTTTTTTCTGTTTCGGAAGATGTCATTATTTCAGAAAAGAATTTTACTCGGCTAAATGAATGGTTGCGACATCAAGGTTTTAAAGTTGAAGAAGTGCCTTATGCTGAGATTGGCAAGCAAGAAGGTTTATTACGATGCACTACAATGCCTTTAATACGGGATTGATTTAATCTTAGTTTTATAAAAATAGTTGTATAACCCGATCTGCATTATGATTTAAAAGAAAAAAGTTGTCCATATTACTGATAATCAGTAATATGTTTTAGATATAAAACATTAATTATGAACAACTTAAGTGCGAATTACGAAAGAATATTGGAAGTATTACAAAAAATATCAAAAGAACAGCTTTTGGCTTATCAAAGGCGCCGACCAAAGGTGAGCGATTTGGAACTTATCAGTTTAAGCCTAACAGCGGAGTTTATGGGAATAGATAGTGAGAATGACTTGTTCAGGAAACTTCCAAAGATTATTTTTTGTTTTGATAACTTAAAATATATTTTGAGCGTGCTTTATCCATCCCTAAATGATTGAGATTGCCTGTTGCAAAACGTAATCAGTTGCTGATGTCTCGTAAACATTGACTATTGGTAAATTGGCAAAAAAGCATCGAGACTAATTGAGACCACTGTTAAATCCTTTTTAATATTTATCACTTTGGTGTAACTTGACTAATTTCTTGAATTTTGAGCTATCTAATTTTGAGATTATTTGAGAGAACAGTGTTATATTTAGCATCAGAGAAAGGTGTTTTTTGTGGTGTACCAAAAAGGTAACTTTGAGGAACAAATTTCCCTTGCTCTTTTTTAAACGTTTAGGACGCTATTGATTGGTAAACTTGGTTTTTTTTTTAAAAGCGAATTCTAATATAAAAATTTAACTTTGTTTAAAATAAATTTTTATGCAACAAACAACAAACACAGTTTTGATGGTTCGTCCTGTAAATTTTAGGATGAACGAACAAACAGCTGTTAACAATTACTATCAAGCAACTATTAATGGTGCGTTACCAGAAACGGTTAATGTTAAAGCGCAAAAAGAGTTTGACGCATATGTTGAGAAATTGACAGGAATAGGTGTTCATGTTGTGGTGGTCGATGATAAAAAAGAAACTGATACGCCAGATTCTATCTTTCCAAATAATTGGGTGTCCTTTCATGAAAATGGTGATATTGGGTTATACCCTATGTTTGCCGAAAATAGACGTTTAGAGCGTCGTGAAGATATTTTGGAAACTTTGGAAAGTGAAGGTTTTCAAATACATAATATTATTGATTATACAAGTGCGGAACAGGAGCATGTTTTTTTAGAAGGTACTGGAAGTATCATTCTAGATCGTGTAAACAGAAAAGCCTATTGTGCTTTATCGCCAAGAGCTGATGAGGATTTATTTATTGAATTTTGTGAGGATTTTGAATATACCCCAGTAATCTTTAAATCTTATCAAACTATAGATGGTGCTCGTAAAGCTATTTACCATACTAACGTTATGATGTGTGTTGGAGAGACTTTTGCTGTAATTTGTTTGAGTTCTATTGATGATAAAAAAGAGCGTAAAAATGTGATTAAACATTTAAAAGACGATGGAAAAACTATTATTGAAATAACAGAGCAACAGGTTAATAAATTTGCTGGAAACATGCTACAAATTATAGGCGCTAATGAGGTGCGTTATTTAATTATGAGTCAATCGGCTTATAGCTCACTAACCAATGTTCAAATAAAGATTCTTAAAAAACATACAAAAATGTTGTACAGCTCTTTGGATACTATCGAGACTTGTGGAGGTGGAAGCGCTCGTTGTATGATTGCAGAAGTATTTTTGCCTAAAGTTAACGAGGTATAAATCTATTTTATTTATTCCTTTGAAAGTTCTTTTTTCTACTAGTTGCAACACGTTAATTGTTAATTCGTTTTGCGTTAGAGATTATAGCGGCATTCTTTTTTAAGTTAAGAATAAAGAAAAATTGCTATAAACTTGATTTTATTAGATAATAACTTAATTGCATGCTGTTGTGGTGCTTAAAAAAGATATAGTAGAAAATCCAACCTTTAGGTAACACCTTGAAAACTAATGTTTAAGAAACAGGTTTTGATTTGGGTAGTTCTACATAAAACGTACTTCCTTCGCCTTGTGTGCTTTCAACCCAGATTCTACCATAATTCAGTTCTACTAATTCTTTACTAATAGAAAGTCCTAAGCCCGTACCTTTTTCATTATCGGTACCCAAGGTTGAAAACGAACTATCGTTAAATAATTTTTTGATATTGTCTTTTGAAATTCCTATACCAGTATCTGCGATACTCACAATACAGCTACCATTACTAATGTAATTGGAAATGGTTATTGTATCTCCATTTTTACAGAACTTAAGGGCATTTGCGAGTAGATTCTGCACAATAATTTCGAACATACTTTTGTCGGCATAAGCGAAATCCTTTAAAGAGTGGTTAACTAAATCGATGCCTTTACTTTCCATACGTTGCTCGATAAGTTTAATTTTAGTTTCAAAAACCTCTTGAACATCGAACAAGCTAGGTTTAGGTTCTAAAGATTGCATTTGGGATTTAGACCAATTGAGCAAATTGAACAATAATAACGATGCATTGTTTGCATTTTCACTAAGTTCCGGAATTAAATTATCAAACTCTTCCCTTGATAATGAGCCATCTTTTAAAAGGTCTATAAACCCATTAATTGATGATAGTGAATCCTTTAAATCATGAGAAACAATAGAAAATAGTTTGTCTTTCACATTGTTTACATTCTCTAAATATTTGGTTTGTTCTGAAAAAGCTTCGTTTTGTAGTTGTGTTTTTGCATGTTTTTTTTCAAGCTCTTGTGTGTATTTTGAACTATTATCCCGTTTTAAATATGTAAAAATTAAAAGCGCTGATATTAATAAAAGAGCGGCAATTAAACCATAAATAATTAGTTTGTATTTTTCTAATTGTTTTGTGGTGTTAATTGTTTTTATATTGCTAATTTGATTAACAGGTGTTTTAACTTCTGCTGTGTCTAAATTTATATCTAATTCTGTGTCTTGAGTTTTTTGGATGTCTATAAATGTGTTCGTTTTTTTTAGGGTCTTTTTTAACTCGTAATACTTACTTTGCCAAACAAAAGCCCTATCAAAACGCCTTCTTATAGAATCTAATGATTTCATAAGCTTGTAATGTTTTAGCAGCTCTTTTTTATTATTTAGCTTTTTTGCAATCCTACCGGCTTGGAGAATTTGTTTTTCAGCTATTTTTATTCTCCCTTTTTTTAGGTTTAAATCTCCTAAATTATTTAAGGATAGTAGTAGGGATGCATTGTTTTTTGTGCGGATATTTATATTATAGCCTTTTATTAGATATTTTGCAGCTTTATCGTAATCATTAAACATTAAATACTCGCCGCCTAGTTTGGAAAATATAAAACCACGAATGGAATCGTTATTAGCTTCACTAGTTTCTAAAACTTTTTCATAAAACTCAATAGCCTTTCGGTGCTCATGCTTATCGGAATAAATTTCTGCTAGTTTACTATGGGATTCGTTGATACTTTTAGAATCATTAAGTTTTATTTGTACATCCAAAGCTTTTAAATAAAACTCTATAGCCTTTTCGTATAAATTGATATTGTAATAGGCTTTTGCTAAATTACTGTAGGCTAGATTGAGTTCGCTAAAGAGGTTTTTTCTTTCAAGTTCCTTTATAGCTGCCAAAGTGTATTGTAAACCTTTATTGTAATTTCCGCGCTTAATTTCTATTAAACCAATGCTATTATTTACTTTAGCAACGCCTAGTGTGTCATTTAGGTTAATATATAATTTTTTAGATTTAGTATATCCGTTAATAGCGTTTATATAATCATTTTTTTGTGCATAAATTAATGATTTGTAATATATAATTTCTGCAATACCTTTATTGTAGTTTAATTGTTTTGAAAGATTTTCACATTTTAAAATATACTCCAAAGCTCTTTCATAATCACTAATATTATAAAGTGCTTTTATAAGTTTTAAGGAGGTATCTACTTTTAAGGAGTTTTGTTCTTGAAAAGCTAATTCCAAAGCAAGTGATTCTATATCATTGGTTTGAGAAAAACCGAAAGATATAAATAGTAAAAATAAAAAAGTAATTGTTTTCCTCATTATAACATTTCAATCACAACTTTTTTATGAAGCAAAGAGATAAAATTTAAATTTTGAGGAAAATTTAAGGCTGCTTTTATAAGTTGTAATTACTTGTTAGGGTTTGATTATTATCCTAATAGGGATTAATAGCATTTACTAAACAAAAATTGAAAAAAGGAATTTTAAAATCTAATTTTTAGGTTTTAATACCAATAAATCAGGTGAAATGACCCGTGATATATCCGTTAAAATGCATGCGAATGTATTAGCCTCAAAATATCATAAAAAAGTGTATCTGTTATGTGCGATACTCGTTAGTTTTAATGGTAATATAACTTTTATATATATAATATATTGTAATTTAGTTATACATTTATTAAAATAGGTTTTCCTTTTGTTTTTAATATTATCTATAATTAAAATAGCTAAAAATAAAGCGTATTAGTAAGGCCACTATTAAAATTTTAGTAATTACCAAATATGGCTTTTCAAATTATTTTCGGTTTAAAAATTGATTTAAAATCCTATCTTAGCAGCCTTAAAAAAGAGTACTATGAGCCTTCAGGAAACGTTATCAGAATACGTAAAACAAGCTGTGAAATCTTATTATGATGTTGATTTAGAAATTGTTGAATTTCAATCAACAAGGAAAGAATTTGCAGGAGATATTACCGTGGTTATTTTCCCCATGTTACGATTTGTAAAAGGAAATCCTTTACAGATCGGTGAAGCTGTTGGTGAGTATTTAGTTGAGCATATAAATGAAGTTAAAGCCTTTAATGTTGTAAAAGGGTTTTTAAATGTTGAGATAAATGATATCTATTATCTCAATTTTTTCAATGGAATAAAAGGTGATAATTCGTTTGGTTTTATTTCGCCAAATAATGCAGAAAAAGCGGTTATGGTTGAGTATTCTTCACCCAATACAAATAAACCATTGCATTTAGGGCATGTAAGAAATAATCTTTTGGGGTATAGTGTTGCTGAAATTCTAAAAGCCTCGGGTAAAAAGGTTTATAAAACTCAAATTATAAATGATAGAGGAATTCATATTTGCAAAAGTATGTTGGCGTGGCAGAAATTTGGTAAAGGTGAAACACCAAAATCTACAGGCTTAAAAGGTGATAAATTAGTCGGTAATTATTATGTAAAGTTTGACCAAGAGTATAAAAAAGAAATAGAAGATTTAGTTTCTCAAGGCAATCCTGAAGAAGATGCAAAAAAAAATGCACCATTGTTAGTTGAAGCACAGGATATGCTTTTGAAATGGGAAGCTGGTGATAACGATGTTGTTGGATTATGGAAAAAAATGAATGCTTGGGTTTATGATGGTTTTGCTGAAAGTTATAAAAACTTAGGTGTTGATTTCGATACTTTATATTATGAAAGTAATACGTATTTATTAGGAAAAGAATTTGTTTCAGAAGGGTTGAAATCGGGTGTATTTCAAGAAGAAAATGATGGCTCGATCTGGTGTGATCTAACGGAAGATGGATTGGATAAAAAAATAGTACAACGCGCTGATGGAACTGCGGTTTACATGACTCAAGACATTGGAACGGCGATACAGCGTATAAAAGATTTTCCAGATGTTGGCGGCATGGTTTATACTGTAGGCAACGAGCAAGATTATCACTTTCAAGTGTTGTTTTTAATTTTGAAAAAGTTAGGTTTCGATTGGGCAAAAAACTTATACCATTTAAGTTATGGTATGGTAGATTTGCCTAGCGGAAAAATGAAGAGTAGAGAGGGTACAGTGGTTGATGCAGACGATTTAATGGACGACATGACTTTTACCGCCGAAGAAATCTCTGAGGAACTGGGTAAACTAGATGGCTATTCTGCTGATGAAAAAAAAGAACTTTATAAAATGATTGGCTTAGGTGCTTTAAAATATTATGTTTTAAAGGTTGATCCTAAAAAACGTATTTTATTCGACCCAAAAGAGTCTATCGATTTTCAAGGTAATACAGGACCTTTTATACAATATACCTATGCTCGAATTCAATCTATTCTTCGTAAGGCAGATTTAAATTATGATCTTACTGTTAGTGGTGTTTCACTTCATCCAAAAGAAAAAAATCTCATAAAACAAATACAACTCTTCCCTGAGGTGGTTCAAAATGCTGCGGATAATCACAGTCCTGCATTAATAGCTAATTATACTTATGATTTGGTTAAGGTATTTAATTCTTTTTACCAAAACGTATCTATATTAGGCGCTGATAATGCTACGGAAAAAATATTAAGAGTACAATTATCTTTTGTGGTAGCAAATACTATTAAAAATAGTTTTGGGTTGCTAGGGATTCATGTTCCTAAACGGATGTAGTCTTGCTAAGTTCTCTTTAACTTTTGGATATAAAATCATTTTAATGTTTTATTTTGGACTTTAAAAGTTTAATAGAAGTAAGAAAAATATGTTTTAAATTCAAGCTTTATATTTCTTAACGAGTAATACACCAAAAATTGAATTACACTTTATTTATAATTACAATTCAAAAAGCAAAATACGCATTCAGTTTCCTTTAACCTAGTAATATTGTAGTAAGGATAAACAAGGCTATGTTTTATCTGCAATTTTAAAATTGAATCCTTATACTTACGTTTGGAGTAACACCTAGAGATGTGTTTTCAACTGGTATAATGTCCTTGTTTTTTTTTAAAGTATAATAGGTATTAATTATATTTTTTTTGTTTAGTAGGTTCCAAATGGAAGCTCCGATAGTTGCTTTTGCGGTACTGGAAATAGTAAAGTCATAAGTTGCAGAACAGTCTATTCTTAAATAATCATCTAATCTGCTGCTGTTTGGGGGTGCGTATGTAATTATATCGTCCTCTAAATTATCATTTGTAGAAGGTTCAGTGTTCGGAATCCCAGAGTGCCAATTTAAGCCAGCGGCAAACTTTATTCTCTTATTTGTATAGGTTCCTGCTAAGGTTAGCGCGTGTGTAACATCTGCGTTGTTTGGGAATTTTTCACCATCATTCAAATCATCAAAAGTATAATTGTTATTGCTGTAAGAGTAAGAAATCCAACTGCTTACTATATTATTGAATTGTTTGTTTAAAAGTAAATCAATACCTTTAATTTCATAACTCCCAACACTGTTTATAAATTGAAATTGGTTTTGAAACCCTTGGCTTCTAGTAGTAATACCATTAACTTTCTTTATGTAGGTTTCTGCACTAATTAATAGTTTGTTTTTACTATAGTGTAAACCCGCAGAAAGCTGTTTGCTTTTTAAAACAGGAATAGGGTAAATTGTTTTGTTATTTCTAACTATAACGTTTTTATTATTGTTTGAAAGTACCCATCGGCGTTTTTCAATACCTAAAAAATCATTTTGTAAATCTATAATTTGTGTTGTTGTTTGGCTTTTATATTCGCCTAGAATTTCAAATCTAATCGTGTTTAAAAGCCGTTGAGAAAAATTTAAGCGGGGTTCATTAAAAACCATATTAAATTTTTCAATATAATTTAATCGTAGACCTAGGGTTAATTTGGTTTTGCCATTATGGGAAAGAAATTTAGTTTCAGCATAAGCAGAATGACTTCGTAAAACCGATTTAGCAAAGCTTCTAAAATTTGGATTGTTTATCTCGTCTAAATTACTAATTCCGACTTCTGTAAATTGATAACCGCTATTGATTTTTAATTGCTTTTTTGTGCTATAATTAATATCAAATTTTGTCGAGATATCATACACTTCATTTTTCTGAATTAAACGCTGATTGTTAATAACATCAAAATTGGTAGCGTCTAAATTATAATTAGAAACATAGGCTTGGGTTGTGGTTGATAATTTATTATTCCAATCTCTAGTATATGTGAAACCAAAAGCTAAATTTTGCTGTTGTAACTTACTGTTTAGTGACTCGTTTTTATTATTTATAGTAGATTGTTCATCATAATTTAAATTATTATTCACCTTTAAAAAATGAAACCTGAATTTATCTTTTTTAGTTATATCGTAAATAAATTTGGAAGCAATATCATAAAAATAAAAAGCTTCATTTTGAGATATAGAATTACTATCAGTTTTAGATTTCTCAAAATCTGAATCTTGAAAAATACGTTTAAAATACTGATTGTAAGTTGTTGTATTTATTAAATCTGTAACAGATCGGCGTGTAGATATTTGCAGTTCTGTATTTCTAGATAAGGGCATTTTAATATAACCATCTGCATTAATTAAATTGAAACCTAAACCCATTTTGAATTCGTTATCAATTTTATCTGGTAAATGCATATCTATAATACTTGAAATACCATCGCCATATCTAGCACTTGTCCCATTTTTGTAAACATTAATACGCTTGGTTGTGTGTGGGTTGAATGCTGAAATTAAACCGAAAAAATGGCCCGATTGATACATTTTTATGCCATCCCAAAGAAGTAAGTTTTGGTCGTGTGTACCACCACGAACATTGATATTCGAAACCGTTTCATCAGTACTTAAAATCCCAGGTATACTTTGTATGGCCTGCAGAATATCAGGTTCGATAAGTCCAGGAAGAATACCGAAAGATTTAGGTGTTATAGTTAAAGAGCCATCATTCAGTTTTGAAATACCAGTAGTTAAGTAGTTAGTTATAAATACTTCATTAAGAGTTTGCGTTCTGAACACATGTCTTTGTTTTTTTTGCTTCGATTTAATTATAACATACCGGTTATCTAGTAATTCAAAATCTAATTGTGTTTTTGTTTCAAGGAATATTAAAGCATTTTCTAAAGATAAATCTGTATTTGGAGTAGGTGATGTTGCATTAATGATTGTATCATCAATATATGAAAAATTGATATTATAGATTTCTGAAAGTACTTTTAAAACCTCAATAAGCGGTTGCTTCTTTTTTTGAATCGTTTGTGCTTTTATGGTGCCAATATTCAAAAAAAGCAATGAAAAAATAATAGAATAAATTGTTCTATTCACTTTTTAAAGTAATCGTATTGTTTGATATGCTGTACGTTGCTCGTAAAGGTAATGAAATAGATTTCAAAGCCATTTCTAAATTATCGTGGATAAAGCTACCAGTAAATAATTGATTGGAATTAATTCCAATTAAATTAACGGTAACATTATACTGTCTTTCAAATTCAGCAATTACAGTTTTATAAGGTAAGCTTTTAAACGTACTGGCGTTATTCAACCAAGAGGGCGTTGTTCGGTTTTCTTTATCTGAAGCAAAAAGTTTTCCATCGATAATCAAAAAAACGTTTCCAGGTTTTAATTTTGTTTCTTGGAAGTTATAGGTCACTCCAACTAAACCTTCGTAGCAAATAACTTCAAAGTAATTTGCTCTATGTTTTATATTAAATTGAGTGCCGTAAACCGTAACAGTTCCTGATTTTGTTTTTACTTTAAAAGATGATCCTTTAGCCACTTTAAAAAAGGCTTCTCCATGAAGTTCTACTTCTCGGGCGTGTTTCCAATCTTTCTTATTAAATGCTAAATATGACTTTGCGTTGAGTGAAACATGAGATGCGTCTGGTAATTCTAATGTTGTTTTTTGTGCATATTCCGTAGAAATGGTAGTGTCTAAACTTGTTGTGTAATAGTACAAACTAAAACACACAGCAAGTATCGCAGCAACACGCATTAATGGTTTAAACCAATGCATTTTAGGTTGTGCTTTTTTTGTCTTAATAGCGGATAATACGTTTTCTAATTGCTTTGTAGTATCGTAATCGTCAACTTTAAAAGCTTGCAAGTTGTTATTTAACTTTACTAAATCATCGTAATCATCAAGATTTTTAAAGGCCTCAAGCTCTTGACCATTTAGGTTGTTATCTAACCATTTCGATATTAAATCTTCTCGTTTCATTTTTTCACATTATTTTTAAACATCAAATGCGATTCTTAAAATATATTAATAAAATTGATGTAAAATTTAAAAAACATGAATTTCATAAGCTTATATAAATATATAACAGTTGAGTTTAAGTTTTTCCTACCCTATAAAATAAAATAACATCTAAATAATAAAATGTAAGATGATTTTTTTATTCCAACTTTTTTGAATTAACATTTTATAAATCACTTTACATAGTAATATAATATGCTTTGCTAATGATAGAAAAATAGTGTTATTTAATATAAAATACAATAATTTTCACATTAAAGAACAATCCACAATATCAGCAATAATATGAATAACTAACCCGAATCCAACTAATCTCGATGTCTTCGGGATACATAAAAAAACATAAAATATAATAGCAAAACTAGAATGTAAGGGATGAAAGCCAATGCTACACCTATTGGGGTCGAAAATAGGCGTTGCTAGTAAATGGTCTAAATCAATCAAGATGCCCGCAATCATTATAAAATAAGCATACTTCCAATTCGATTTAAAAAACAGTATGGCAATAACAAATGGCAATAAAAAGTGACAACCATAATGTGCAAATGTTTGAAGCATTACAAAGTATTCAAGGTCTGAGATTCTAAATAATTCAAGGCATTGGGCCCTTCATTAAAAAGTAAATCTAAAATGCTTAAATTAGAAATAAAACCATGTTTATTATTAAACACCTGAATATATCTTTCAAACGTATAAGCAATTTTTTTTTTAGCATTCACTAAATGTCGTAAATCTGTATGCCCACTTGTCATTTTTTGATAGGTTTTAGTTTTTGATGTATTCAATTCCAGCTGCAAACAATCACAAACCACTTCAAAGCATTTCATATTAAAATCTAAAAGAAATTGTGTTTTTTCTATAAATAAGTGTTGAAGTTCATCTTCGTAGTATTCAAAAAAAGGAGATGTTCTATAGGCTGAAAGTAATGATTTCCAATGTAAACTTTGCCAATCATCTTCATTAAAAATTTTAACATCACGATACTTTTGTCTGTTTTTTTGAGTATATATTACAGGAATATTCAAGCGTAATTTTCCGTTTGCACCATAAATGTAAGTTCGATTTCTGTAAGTTTGTTTTACAAAATTATCATCCATTTCAAAAAAAACATGTTCCGCATTTGCCATAGCCGAAAAGTGCGCAATGTTCGGGAAATATGTTGGATGTATTATAATTTCCATATTTTAAAATCCTGATGTAAGTTTCGATTTTTTAGAAATACCATTAACATAATCCTTAATAATGTTTAAACCTTTTGCTTCTTCAAATCCTTTAAAATCTGAAATATCTGAATAATTGATATGCGTATTGTAAAAATTTAGATACTTACTGGCTAATGGCATGAAAGACCAATGCCAGCGTTCTAAATTATAACCTGTTCTCCCATCAGCTTTATCAGTATAAACTTGATAAAAACCAAAGCGATTTGCATGATCCAAGAGCCATTTGTATTCTTTTTTACCTTGGGCGCTTTCAAAATACGAATTTTTCAAACTATTTAAATCGATGTCTGTTCCCCAATGATGTCTTGATGTTGAAGGCATAGAGCTATATTCCAAAATTTTTTCAGCTCTATCAATAGGTTTGAGATTGTTGAGTTTTTTCCATTTTCTTTCCCATATCCATTTTTGCTCATTAAAGTTTCTGGTTCCCGAAATGATTTTTAAATTAATACCATCAGCTTTAGCTTTTTTATACATCTTAACAAAAGCGAAATAAGCAATTTTGTTTAAATATAAGGTCTTTGATGTATAAATAGCATTTACTTTTTGGAATAAGTCGTTAGTTTTATAATCAAATTTCCCTAACACAAAATTTTTAGTAATTATTTGACAGGGTAACGGGTCTGAATCTATTTTGTTTTGACTGAAACAAACAGACGAAAATATGAGAATAATTAAAAATACATTAATATTCATATACCGTTCCAGTATTAAATAAAGATTAAGCTCTATTCACTTTGTTTTTTACGTTTTCTCCATGAGTTGAAACCCATCCAACCAAATAGTAGCACTAAAAATGGGATAAGGTACGAAGTCGCTTTTCCGCTTCCGCTAACGGTTGTAAAGAAACGTTCCCAGCGTGGGCTTTTTCCGTCCCAACTCATCCAAATAAATACTGGTTTGCCAACAACATGATCAAAAGGAACAAACCCCCAACGTCTTGCATCAATCGAGTTATGGCGGTTATCACCCATCATCCAATAGTAATTTTGTTTAAATGTATAAGTATTGGTTACGTTACCATTAATTAAAATTTGATTGCCTTTTACTTGCAGTATGTTATCTTCATATTCGGTAATAACACGTTTATATAAAGGTAAATTTTCTAAATTAATAGTTATTGTTTTCCCTTCTTCAGGAATATATAATGGTCCAAATTGATCCACATTCCAGTTGTAATTAGGATCGTGTGGAAAAATACTTGGATCTCTTTCGCCTTTAATTTTTATATTTGGCGATATACTGGTAACATTAGGATGGTTTTTAAACTTAGCTAAGGCTTCATCTGAAATTGCTGAAAAATAATACGTATTATTTTGGTTTATGATTCCGAAATAATCTGTTATATCATAACGGTCTTTTATAAATTGTGGGTTAAACTGATTTGTTTTTGGTTGCACTAAATAGCTAAATTGTAAATGCGCTCTATCCGGTAATTCGTTTTTCTTTCCGTTTATATAAACATAACCATCTCTAACTTCAAGTGTGTCCCCAGCAATACCAACACATCGTTTTACTAAGTTGGTCTTTTTGTCAATGGGTTTGTAATAGTTTCGTTTAGGATTAAAATCATTCATATCCAACAAGGTATCTGCTGGTTGGTTGAATACTACAATCTCATTTCTATCAATTTTTTCAAAACCTGGAAATCTTAAATAAGGCAATTGTAATTTATTTTTCCAGGAGGTTTTACGTTCTTCAAAATGATCATTAAATAAGTAAGACTTTTTGTTTATAACGGGAATGGTATCGTGAACCATAGGTGCTCCAACTGTTGTCATCGGTACTCTAGCGCCGTAATGGAACTTACTTACAAAAAGAAAGTCACCAACTAATAAGGACTTTTCAAGAGAAGATGAAGGAATGGTAAATGGCTGCATAAAATACGTATGCACTATGGTTGCAGCAACAATAGCGAAAAGAATAGAACTTACCCAATCACCCCCAGAACTTTTAGGTTGTAAACTTCTGTTTTCAATATATTTTACATCGTCTAAATAATTAAGGTAATAGTTGTAAAATCCAAGTGTGATAATAGCTAAAGCAGTATCAAAAGTAGAATTTTTTCCAAAACTTCTTGCAGTTTCCACCCAGACTACTGGGAACATAATAAGGTTTACGATAGGTAAAAACAACAAGATAACCCACCACCAAGGCCGGTTTAAAATTTTCATTAAAATAACGGCATTATATAGGGGAATAAAAGCTTCCCAAGCTTGTCTGCCTGCTTTTATGTATAATTTCCAAGTCCCTAAACCGTGAATGACTTGTATAATTAAAATTAAAATAAACCACTGTATCCAAGTCATAATCTAAAAAGTTTAATTTTTTTATATTAGTTGTAATAGCAATAAGGTTATTACAATTATAATTTTTGTTAGCCTATATTTAACACATCGTTCATCGTGAAAACCCCTGTTTTTCCCGTAATCCATTCTGCAGCAACAACAGCGCCCAGTGCGAATCCTTGTCTGGTATGCGCAATATGTTCAATATTAATTGTATCGACTTCACTTTTATAAGTAACCGTATGCGTTCCAGGAACATCTTCAATGCGTTTTGCAACAATAGGAATTATTTTGTTGCCCATTTTATCTAATTTCCAGTTATTGTAACCTGCATGCTGCTCAATAACACCATGAGCTAGAGTAATGGCTGTACCGCTCGGTGCATCTAGCTTTTGCGTATGATGAATTTCTTCCATGGAAACGTTATATTGATTTAAAGTACTCATCATTTTAGCTAGTGTTTTATTTAATTCAAAAAATATATTAACGCCCAAACTGTAGTTGGAAGCATAAATAAAAGCTCCTTTTTTTTCTTCACATAATGCCACGGCATCATGATACTTATCTAACCAACCTGTAGTTCCAGAAATAATTGGAACATTATTATTTATACATTTTGAAATATTATTAAATGCTACTGAAGGGATACTAAAATCGATAGCAACATCTGCTTTAGTAATATCGTAATCGTTATCATCTTTATCAATAGTCAATACCACATTATGCCCCCGTTTAATGGCAATCTGCTCAATGGTTTTTCCCATTTTTCCGTATCCAAGTAATGCTATATTCATAAAGTTATATTTGTTTGACACCATTATGTGCCTAAAATTTAAAATTTAAAGTTAATCCCAAATCGCCTGTAGAATCAAATGCATTCAATTTATAATGAGGTGAAAGTGTTAAATTCTCATCTACATTATATTGTAATAAATGCGCATCGACATTGGCATCAATAATATTAAGTGCATACAACCCAAGTGTTACTAGAAGAGACACTTCCTTGTTACGACGGTAAAATTTCTGAGCATCTTCAAGCTTTTCGGTCGATAATCTAGGTGTTGATAATTGATTGCCTTGAGCATCTAAATAAAACTCATCATTTGTAAAACCAGCAAGTCTGCTTTTATAGGCATCCCGATATCTATTATATTCCTTATTGTTATTAACGTAAAAATAAACACCTGTACCTATGGCGCCAATTACTATTGGGATTTTCCAGTATTTTTTATTGTATGCTTGTCCCAAACCAGGGAGTATGGCAGAATAAAACGCTGCTTTTGCAGGAGCAAGTGCATTTATGGGTTTATTAGGCTTGATAATAGTATCGGTTACAATTTCTTTAGGAAGCTGCTTTTTTTCTTCTTTCTTGTTTTGAGTATAAGAAGAGAAACAAAGTAAACATGCCAGTATTCCTGTTATAAGGATTTTATTTGGGATCACCTTCAACTAATTTTTTAATACGGTTAAAATCTTCTTCAGAATGAAAAGGAATTGTAATTTTTCCTTTTCCGTTTTTAGAGACTTTAACGTCAATTTTGTGTCCAAAGTATTCAGAAAATGCCGTAATACCGTTTTTAACAAATTTTGGTATTTCGTTACCTTCTGTTTTGTTGGAATTGGTTTGCATGTTTCCAGAGGAGCCAAAATCACGAACAAGCGTTTCGGTTTCTCTAACAGAAAGTTTATTTGCAAGTATTTGTTCGTAAATATCTAGTTGATCAGATTGGTCTTCAATACTTATCAATGCACGCCCATGTCCCATGGAAATAAAACCGTCACGCATACCGGTTTGAATAATGGGGTCTAATTTTAATAAACGCAAATAGTTAGCAATGGTTGAACGCTTTTTTCCAACACGCTCGCTCATTTGCTCTTGTGTTAAATTGATTTCGTCAATTAATCGTTGGTAAGATAAGGCTATTTCAATAGGGTCTAGATCTTGACGTTGAATATTTTCAACCAAAGCCATTTCAAGCGATTCCTGATCGTTTGCTATCCTAACATATGCAGGAATGGTTTCCAGTCCTAACAATTTAGAGGCTCTGAAGCGACGTTCGCCAGAAACAAGTTGGTATTTATTCAGCCCTAATTTTCTAACTGTTATAGGCTGAATAATACCTAATTCTTTTATGGATGAAGCTAACTCACGAAGGGATTCCTCGCTAAAGTTTGTTCTTGGTTGAAATGGATTAACTTCAATAAATTCTAAATCCAATTCAACAATATTGCCTATAACCTTGTCAGCATTAGTGTCCTGAGCAGATTGAATATCGTTACTAGGGTCTTTCAACAGTGCTGATAAACCTCTACCTAGAGCCTGTTTTTTAGTTGCCTTAGCCATAATTAAGCGTTTTTATTAATGACTTCTTTTGCCAAACTTAAGTAATTGTTGGCACCTTTACTACTCGCATCGTAGTTAATTATGCTTTCGCCGTAACTTGGTGCTTCACTAAGTCTTACATTTCGTTGTATAATGGTTTTAAATACCATATCATTAAAATGTTTTTGCACCTCTTCAACTACTTGGTTTGATAAGCGCAAACGCGAATCGTACATGGTTAGTAGTAACCCTTCAATATCTAATTCGGTATTATGAACTTTTTGAACACTTTTTATAGTGTTAAGTAATTTCCCTAAACCTTCCAACGCAAAATATTCACATTGTATAGGTATCATAACTGCATCAGCTGCTGTAAGTGCATTTAGTGTTAATAGGCCTAAAGACGGTGCGCAATCAATGATTATGTAATCATAATCGTTTTTAATATCCTTTAAAGCTTTTTTTAGCATGTACTCACGTTCATCTTTATCAACCAGTTCTATTTCTATAGCTACTAAATCGATATGTGCAGGAATAATATCCAAGTTGGGCGTTTCAGTACTTACAATCGCTTCTCTTGCAGAATTAGAATGCTCTAAAAGCTGGTAGGTTCCTATATCAACAGAGTCCACATCAATTCCTATTCCAGAAGTTGCATTTGCTTGAGGGTCAGCATCTATAAGTAGCACTTTTTTTTCTAGCACACCCAGTGAGGCGGCCAAGTTAATAGATGTTGTGGTTTTTCCAACACCCCCTTTTTGATTAGCAATTGCAATGATTTTGCCCATTAAATTATTTGATTTTATAAACCTCAAAAATACGATTATTTACGAGGAATAAAAACGGAACTTGTTAACAACCTAATATATAAATTATCCAGCCTTTTTATCAGCAAAGGTTCGCAGTTAACAAAAGTGCAGGGGAAGTATATGGATTTAAGCGTTTTGATAGCTATAAGGGGTTGTTTAGTTAGCAGGCATAATATCAGCTATACAGTCTGGCAGTAGTATAAATATAGCAGCTGGCTTTTTAAACAAAAACGCTTAAAAGTGGTTATTTATAAATTTATATAGTGTTTTTTAATGTCTTGTGCAACGGTTACTGGCGTTGGCATTATTTTTATTCTTTTCAATTAAATCGCTATCTACAATTCCTGTTAAAAGCTTCATTATTCTATTAATACTGAATAAATTCTTTGACCCATTTGTCAAAATATTATGGTAAGATTCTTTATATTACAACGGTCTCGGCTATGAGTAGCTGCTTGGGTTAGCACTTAACTTTACAAGTACACACCAAGTTGGAAATTCCGTAGGAATTTCCAAAGTAAGCGAGAACAAGCAATTACTTATAGCCAATGTTAGGTTTAGTTATTTTTTATTCAAAGATTTCAAAAATTCATCTGCCGTCATAACTGGTAACAACGATTTTTTAAAGTCCTTTCCATTTCTTGTTATTATGATTTCGCATTCCGATTCTGTCGCACTAAAATATTGCAATGCGTCTTCAAAGTCCTTTATCGAAGAATTGAGTCCTTTTTCAATCGTTTGTTCATCGAGCGAACATATTTCACAGATGATCTTAAATTTTCTTAGTTTTTCCCTCGCAATTTTTCCATTTTCAAATTTTGATATAAAATAGTTTGCTGTTGCGAATGAAATAGGTGAAACAACCATTATCAGTTTTTCTTTTTCCGCTAAGGTTGCAATCTTAGCAATCGGTACATAAAATGGTTTTCGCTCTCCTAAAAAGTCCAGCATTATATTCGTGTCTATAAAAATCCTTTTGCTCATTTATATTTCTCAATTAAATAATCAGAATATTCTTTTTTATAGTCAAAATCAGCTGGGATTTCAGTTCCTGTTGAGATGCTTTTCACGAAAGGTGAAATCTCAAATCCAGAGGTGTCATTTTCGGAAGTCAAAGATTGTAAATAAGCCTCTACAATTCGAGATAAACTCATTTTTTTATTAGAAGCATATTCTTTAGCTTTTTCAATAATCCTTTGATTAAGCTTTAAAGTCAGTTTCGTGTCCATAATCAATTATTTTATACGTACAAATATATAAAAATAATCCGTATAATTCGATTTAGCGATGACTTTTGTTGTGAGGTTTAATGTCTAGTCCTGAAATATGGCTACAGGTTAAAATTGAATTTACGCTGATAATTTATATACCATATTTGGTGTTTTATAGTCTAAAGATAAATGTAATCTTATTTCGTTGTATAAATTAATTGCATTT
>Ga0209828_1000083_pt1 | contig 75098 bp, 44 predicted proteins | sample MaitaG_FD_187429 | JGI IMG/M metagenome (GOLD analysis project Ga0209828, IMG submission 187429) | Marine algal microbial communities from Maine, USA - Maine_Asex2 metaG (SPAdes) (version 2) | ecosystem: Host-associated > Algae > Red algae > Unclassified | place: Maine, USA | collected 2015-01-05
TTTACGCGTCGACTGTGGACAAAGGTTGCGAGCACTTCCGCCGGCGCAAGATGTGCCGCTGCGTCCTGACGCAGCTCAAGCAACTCACTGAACGAAACGTCGGCGCCGGGAGCCGTGAGATCCAAACGGACGACGCCTGAGTCCAGCTCGGTGACCGCGCCTTCAGGCACTGGCGTGGACAACAGCAGATCACGACCGAACAGACCCACCAGGTGCGGGCCGAACCATGTGTGCCAGCCAAGCGTCAGCCCGGGCCGATCCTTGATCCAGTACGTCGTATTGTGCCAGCCCCATCTGTCTTCTTTCGTCAACGATTGGGACACAGACTTTTCCGGGTAGGCGCTCACAAGCGCGTACTCGACCGGATAGACCTTCTCCAGTTCCACCATCAACGCGCACTGCTCGACCACGTCGATATCTTCGGTGAGTTCCTCGCCGAACGGCGGCCGAATAAGTTTGCTCACACCTGGTGCCCACCCGCGGCCCACCCCGATTACGACGTTCGGGTTCGCCCCCTTGGGCATTGAGAAGAACTGAAATCCAGCGACATGCGATTCCTTGTGTTCTTCCGCTGCGATTGTCGCGTCGATAGCTGCTCGGTCGTACGGTGTCAGCGGTTGCCCGTCGTCTTCGCCAGACCCAAGAGCGCGAAGACCGCCATGCTCTTCGAGCACGCTCAACACAGGGCCAATCACGGCCGGGTCGCGCAACACAGTTGCGCCGCTCATGCTCAGCGAAGCACTGCCAACCTTCACAATTTCTCCCGCACTGTCGCAGGCACCATCAAACCGAAACCCACACCCTATTCAGAAAGTCCCACTCGTGTGTCACTGATCCCGTTACCGGGTCCACGAACAGTACTTCAAGCTGTTCATCCAGCAAATCATTGGGCTTCAAGTTGCTCGACGGGCGGGGGATCCCGTTGGCGAGATCTGCGTTCTCGCGGGAGATCGACACGATCATGTCCTGCCCCTCCGCAACCGCCAATTCGCGCTGAGCTCTGATCTGCGCGGTGTTGTAAACGACTGTCTTTTGCCCAGCCAGATTCTTGTGTTCGTGCACTATCTCCGGGCTTACGCTGTCCGGTCGAGTCGGGGTGCCAGCTTCATCGGTGTATCGCACGATGTCGCCGACGTCGTTGTCTACAAGATCGATGCCGGTGTACTCGCTGACGGCGTTGCGTCCCATGGCCTCGTTGGCTTTACCGGCCACTCGGTTCGCTTCGGCCTGGCTCCGCAGGATCAGCCATTCGTCCTGACTCTTGACGACCTTGCCAAGATTGTTCCGGCTGGTCATGTACCGGGCGTATCGGGCGGCATCGGCGGCCTGGGCGCTTGTGGCGTTGTCGATCTGGCGCCGGAAGTACGACGCCTGATCTGTGGTGAGACCGTCGGCGCGAAGCGTCGTGTTCGGCACCATGTTTGGAGCGCCACGAAGAACCGGGGTGGGGTCCTGGAGAACTCGGAAGTCAACGAAGCGTTCGCCCGGGGCAACAATCCGGACGTAGCCATCGTCGAACCGAACAGCAACGGGTACCCCGCTGGTGTTCTTCATCGTCGCCCCGAAGACCGTTGTTATGTCGCCGTTGTCAAGCGCTCGGGCCAGGTCAATCGCTTCATCGGTGTAGCGGGCGGCGACGATCACTGAACCAGCGACAGGGGCGAGGCCAGCGAGGCTGATGCCGGCGTTGACCGCATCGCGATCGACGACGGCATAGAGCCCTGCGTTGGTCAGGTCGGCGAGTTCGGACACGATCGGAATGGGAAGCGCACCGATGACGTCAAGGGCGACGTGGAGTTGGTCGATGAACCGTTCATCGGTGTAGCCCTTGGAAAGGGCGAGTTCGGCGGCTTCGATGACCAGTTTGGGGACGGTTGGGTCGTCGCTCAGGTCCTGTACAAACTTTTCGTAGTCGGATCGGTTTCGCTCGCCGTCAGGGGTCTGACCGTTCTTGATGGCGTCGATCTCATCCTGATACGGAGCGAGCACAGTCGCAACGAAGTCCCGGTCTATCGCCTGTCCCGGGTTGTGGACGAGGTCGACGGCGTGGAGGGTGGTCGGTTCGGAGAAAGTGTCATCGGTGTCTCGGGGAGCGATGGCTGCAATGAGTTCCGGGTCAGCCAGCAGTGCACGGAACGCCCGGGCCAGTCCTGGCGAAATGATGCGGTCCACTCCGGGAGGTGCGGTTTGCTGAGAGTCATAGATCGCAAGGATGCGCTCGATCTCGCTCAAGGACACTTCGCCCGAAATGCTGACCTGCTGGTTCGTGCTGAAGTAGTCAGTGCCGTCGTAGGTATCGATGCCCGCTGTCTGGTCAGTGAGCATCGTGGGCAGAATCCACAAGTCGAGATCGGCGTCATACTCGGGTGAGAGCAGGCCAACAATCTCGTCCTGATGTGCGCTGAGTAGCGTGAGCGTCGCCGTCTGGGCGGGCGTGTTCGGGTCCACCTCTACGCCGTGGCCAATGAGCGACGCATTGTTCTGCACGAACCTCAACGCGGTGACGTAGTTGACCTGCTGTTGGACCGCCTGTTGCGTCGGTGCGGTTTCCTGCAGCTCCACGGCCGCGTCGCGCAATATTGCATCGAGGGAATCGAAGGCTTCCCGACTCATGTCGCCAACACCCGGCGGGGCCTCGCTGATGCCGTCGCCGTTTGTGTCGATGCCACTCCACTCCCGCTCGGACGGCGACAGGGAAATCCAATCGTTGGTGGCGAGGCGCCAGTTGCTGTTCTCGTATTCCTTGACGAGACCGCTCAGTCCGTTCATTGCGTCGATGGTGCGGGTCTCGAGGTCAATGATGAGGCCCTGCTCGGCAACAAGCGGGTCCGTGATCTTCGTGCCATCAACGTCGGGCGGCAGCTCCATCAGGTCGAGACCGAAGTAGATCTGGGCGGCGTACGCCGTCTCGGTGCCGTGAAGTTGTGCGTAGGCGAAGATGTCCGCGACCATCTGATCGGTGACCCGCACTCCCTCCATGTCCGCGTAAACGGCAATCGCTTCGCGCCCTGAGTTGTAGAGATCCGAGTTGAGCCCGGTCACGGTGTCAATGCCATACTCCGCGGCCAGATCGAAGAAGTCTTCAGGCGATGGATCCCGTCCGGCCGCGTTCGCGTCTTCGTTGATTGTCCAGCCGGTGCGAATTGCGTGGGCGAATCCTTCGTAGTCCCGGATCTCAATTCCCGGGAATCGGGTGCGGATCCCAGCCGCAATCTCCTCGGCGTGTTCCGGCTCGAAGCCTTCAGCTTCAAGGTGAGCTGCAAGTTCAACGCCGATTGCGTCGTCAGTGTTGAGTGCGGCGGTTTGGCCGTTTCCTCGAGCGCCGAAGACCTCCCAGGTAACCCGGGCCTGACCGAGACCATCCCAGCCCCCTTCAGGTGTGGTGCGGCTGTTGCGCTCACGCACCAGACCATCGAGGAGTGGGTCGTTGTCGGTGCCCGGCCAGTTCATGATCGCCGCGTGGAGTTGGGCATCGGACATCAGGTGCGGGTCTCCGTAAGGAGATGACGCAGTCCGGCTCGGAGGGTTTACCCGACGGATGGCTTGCTGGCCTGTTGCGCCGCCAATGACGCTGTGCATGACGGCCGCGACATCACCGGGCGCGACCTGCCGGCTGATCTGCTTGCGGAGCGCGCGGGAGGCTTCGTCGATGCGGGGGTCGTTGTCGGAGATGGCGCCCTGTTCGGCAAGCGCACTCAAACGCCGGAGCTCGGCTGCGGGGCCTGCAACACCGAGCGGGTCCCGATTCAGTAGAGCTCGGTCTGCGCCAGTACCTGTTGATCGACCTGTTGTTGTTCGGCCGGTCGCTGTGCCAGAGCCGGTTCGGCCCAGCAGCGCCCGGTCTGCTGCTTCATAGGTCGATCCGTCAGGGGCGGATCCGTCGGCACGCATGCGTGCCAGGCGACGACCGCTGGTTCGGGTTCCGGTTGGGCTGGTTGCGGTTGGGTGACCCTGGGAGCCGAAGCGTCGGATCAATGGGTCGCCGGGCGATGTGAGACGTCCCCCAGCAAATCCGCTGATGCCCGGATTCACATTGTGGCCGAGCAGGGCACGAGCGCCGCGAGACAGGACCAAGCCGGCATCGAAGCCCATTTCGGCCAACGTGTCGACGTTGGGCTCCATGCCGGTAACCAGGCCTGACAGGAACCCAGCGCTTCGTAGCAGCGAGTTCACATTGCCGAATGTGTTGCGGGTGCCTTTCAGTGCGGTGGCAAGCCTCTCCACCAGTTCCGGGTTCATGCCCACCAGTCCGTTTGATGCACCGCCAAGTGCTCGTGCGGCCGACAGGCCTGGAGATCCGGCGAAGGTCGTCTTTCCGGTGTAATCCCTCGTGTTGATCACCGTCTTGTTCGTTGCGGTAATCCTGGGGCGCACAACTCCCCTGTAATGCGACGTTGGCCGAAGGGGCGGAGCCGCATAGGACGAGCGTTGGCCGCTGGAGTAGGAGGGGCCCGAATAGACGCGTGAGGCGCCGGTGTAGTACGACGTCGGCCGTGACGCAAGCCTTGGGGCTGGAGCCTGGTACGTCGAGCGGCTCGAGTAGCCGCTGGTGTAGTACGACGTTGGTCGTGACGCAAGCCTTGGGGCTGGAGCCTTGTAGGTCGATCGCTGCCCGCCGGTGTAGGAGGGGCCGGAAGAGCCTCGTGACGCGCCGGTGTAGTACGACGTTGGTCGTGACACTGGCTTTGGAGCTGGAGCCTTGTAGGTCGATCGCTGCCCGCCGGTATAGGAGGGGCCGGAAGAGCCTCGTGACGCGCCGGTGTAGTACGACGTTGGTCGTGAGACTGGCCTCCGGGCTGGTGCCTTTGGTGTAGGGCGGCTTGAGTAGCCGCTCGTGTAGTACGACGTTGGCCGTGACGCCGATTTCTTCGGCGCGCTGTATCGCGCGCCGTATCCGGAGCGTGCCGCAGTCGAAGAGCGTGACGACGATGCAGACTGCGAGGTTGAAGTTGGGCCGCTGCTGTTCAGTCGACGCAGCCAGGCGTCCATCAGAATTCCGCCCATGCTGGTGGTCGGGCGGGTGTTGCCGGAGCGGTTGGTTTGGCGGCGGCGCCGGTGGTGTCTGCGTTGTAGGCGTTCACCTGTCCGACGTAGTTCGTGTGCGCTTGGTCATAGGCGGCCCATTGTTGGGCGTAGGCATCGGTCTGGACTGCTCGGCGGTCGCACTCATCGGCGAGGCGTTCTATGTGGAGCGCGATGGCGTCCGAATCTGATCTGAGCCGGCCGACCACGTCGTCAACCGAAGCGCGGAGGCGTCCGCCCCATAAGACGTCCGGTCCCATGTTGCGGGATGGGTCTTTGGGGGCGGCTCTCATCTCTGCGGCAGCTTCACGGAACTGGCGCGCTGATGATCGGAACTCGCCTGCGGTCGGCACGGCTCTGATGAAAGGGATCGGATCGAGTGTCGAGGTCAGCCAGCGGTAAGGCCGGTGTTCATGACACGGTCCAGTTCGTTGGTCTGTGAATCGACAGCTTGACGCATGGATTCAGTGGAGGTCTGCGCGTTTGTCAACGCGGTGGAGAAGCTCGCCTGGTATTCCTCAATGGCCTGTGCCATCTGGTTGATGCTCTTTTGGAACTTCTGGAACGCGTCGCGTGTGGCTTGGTCGGCATTGTTCATGTGCTGCTGGAAATCGTTTGCGGCGGACATGAACCGTTGGTTGTTTGCGCCGACCCAGGATGTGCCCTGGGCGGTGGAGACTGCTTCGCTGACCGATGAGGTCAGATCCGCGAGCGCGCTGTCGATACGAGACATTGCTGTCTGCGCATCGTTTTGCACGCCGGTTACAACCTGGTTGGTGGTTTTGTTTGTCGACGTCTGCGCGGTCGCGATGCGGTTCGTCGTCCGATTCATCTGCGCCGACAATTGACGCATCTGGCCAAGCTCTGCACCCAGCATTCCCATAACAATGGTCCCTTCAAGATCGACCAACTGCCAATCAGTTGATCTTTGGCCGCCGGAAACACGTTGGAATCGACTACCGATCGCCATAGTACGACAGCCACACGTTGCCGAAAAGGGGGAGCAGTCCCCATCTGCTTCTGAGTGCTCTGACCCGATGGTCTTCGGCTCGCAACGATGTGCCCTCGCAACGATGTGCCCTCGCAACGATGTGCCCTCGCAACGATGTGCCCTCGCGATGTCTGTTTCACCCTGAGCGACGGTGAGATCACATTCCCCTGCGGCTGCGGTGTTTCTCTGGCCGCTTGCGGAAAGGTCAGCTCAACCATGCATCCCGAGTGACGGACCGGAGGATCAGGTCGCTTCGGCCATCGTGACGCCAGACGTGGCCACGCAGACGGCCCTCCTCGGCGAAACGGGCCAACGGTGCCGGAACACTTGACTCAGGAAGGTGCTCCCAATAGACCTTGAACAACGGAAAAGTCTCAAACAGCTGGCTCACAAACATCGTCGCGGCTTCATCAACCCACCCCGCCGCCCAGGCATCGTCGCGAAAGCGCAGGTGTAACCGGGCGTGGCCGTTGCGCAGATCCAGATCCTGAGCTGCAATGCGACCAATGAGCGACCCATCGTGGTTTGTGGTCACAGCGAATTGCGCCTCGGTCCCATCCCAGACGAGCCCTTCGTAGGCCTCAGGCGGGGTGGATCCGGCCGGGATGTCGTCGCCCATCTTCCCTCCTGGCGTCTGCTCCATCCAATAAAACCCGATGTAGTCGTGCGGATCGATGGGCCGCAGCATGACATGGGTTCCGATGAGTGATGCGGTCCGGGCGGCGGGGTCCGATTCGGGAGGGAAGGGGGTATCACCTTGGAGAGACATGCCAGCAACAATGACGGTTTGAAGCTGGACGGTCAATAGAACGGTCCGTCTGGCTGACTTGAACTGGCTCCGATACCGTTCAAAGGGTGAAGGTTTCCATCTGGAGGGGCGATGCGTGGCATGACGTTGTGTTGGAGAACGTTGGCCGCGCCACCATTGGCGACATCGCCGTTCTCTGCGGCATCTCATCAAATGCGGCAGCGGACCTCCTCATCGACGGCATCGCCTACCCGCCGGGCCAGTCACTGCACCAGGTTCCCATCGCCGCTGGTTCAACTATCGAGGCATCTACCGCGCACACCGGCGAATCGCCGCAGAGATCGATTCCGCGGGCGTCAAACGGTTTAGCAGCGACGAACATAGAACCCGTTGCAGCCGTCCAACACATCGCCGGTTGGGCAAGCGGGCATGAGGTCGACATTGTGGCCGGTGACTTCGCCATCGGCGAGGCAGGTGCTCCCACAGCTGGCGCGCAAGATGGCGAGGCGACGCTGACAGCGGGCTTCGCCCGTCGTCCGGTTGGCGCCGTGCGAACATGGCTTCGCGTGACACGAACCGGCGTCCAGGTCGGAAGCGCCGACAACACCGTGACGCTCGTCGACGGCAAACGCCCCGCCGATGTTCGCAACGCACGCGACAGCGTTATTCGTGTCGGCGCTTCGGGCTTCATCGCAACAGATGTTCCCGAACCAGTGCCCGAGCGACGCGGTCCGAGCATCGTCAATCGGCCGCCACGGATTCAACTCCCGAAGGCCAACCTTGCCGTGCAAGTACCCGCCCGCCCTGGATCCGCGAAGACGAAGCAGGCGTTGTCATGGGCCACGATGCTCGCGCCGATTCCAATGGGAATCATCATGGCGCTTGTCTGGTCTCCGATCTTTGCCCTGTTCATCCTGATGAGCCCGATCATGTTTCTGGCCCAGTACTGGGAGAGCGGTGTAGCGGCGCGTAAAGACCGAACCCGATTCGGAAACGAGATGACCCGGACGCTCGATGACCTCCGCGACACCGTGGAAAACGTCGTCCGTCGTGAGACGCTGCGCCGACGAAGCGTGAGCCCGTCAACACCCGAACTCATTCGCTTCGCCGAAGTGGGTTCTCCCCGACTGTGGGAACGGCGGCGAACGTCCACAGACGCGCTGGACCTCGTTGTCGGCTACGCCGATCAACATGTCCTTCTCAACGTGGAGAGCACCGATGACTTCGCCGAAGCCGACGAGATCGTTGGAGGGCCCCAGGTACTTGCCGACACGCCGGTGGTCGTTCCTCTCGATGACCACATCGCGGTCGGCGTTGTCGGACCCCGGCACCACGCGCTTGCCATCGCCTCCAGCCTCGTCAACCAGGCGTGCACACTGCACGGGCCGGCCGACATAAACCTCGGGCTCATCGTCGATCCCGACAGCGCGAACGACTGGGACTGGCTGAAGTGGACCCCGCACATCCATGGCTCAACCGGTCCTCGGGTTGCACTTGACCTGGAGTCGGCCGATGAACTCCTTATCGACGACACTCCGAAGCCGGAAGCGTCGTTCTCCCTGCAGGCTGCGACTCCGACCGGCCCGTTCAAACTGGTCGTGGTGGACAGCACGGAGATTCTCACCCACCCTTCCTCGCCGCTGCGCTCAGCACTGACCACGCAGAATCATCCTGCCCGAGCGATCATCGTCGCCGACCACGCCGACCAGCTCCCCGCGTCATGTGGCACTGTGGTCAGCGTCTCACAGGCGGGGCGCGTCGACGTGCATCGCCCCGGCTCTGCGGCCTTCACGCCAAACGTGCTGCCGGCGGGAATCAGCACCGGAACGGCCGAGCGTTGGAGCCGCTATCTTGGTCGCTTTTCGGACCCGGAAGCCGGCGGGGGAAGCGCAGGGATTCCCTCCAGCGTGACCCTCACGGAGCTCCTTCCATCGATCGAACCGGCCGACATTCTGCACAGGTGGCGCTCCCGCGGCGTCGACCCGAAACCAGCGGGACCGGTCGGCGTCACCGAACTCGGAGCGTTGAAGATCGACCTTGCGGAGGACGGCCCACACGGACTTGTCGCAGGGACAACCGGCTCTGGCAAGAGCGAATTATTGCGGACGATGGTCGCTTCCATGGCGGCCGAGGTTGATTCGGACCATCTCAACTTCGTCCTCATCGATTTCAAAGGCGGCGGAGCATTCGACGTATGCGCTGACCTTCCTCACGTTGTCTCGGTTGTCACGGACCTCGACGATCACTTGGCGGAACGAGCGCTTCGCTGCCTGAAAGCAGAACTGCGTCTGCGCGAGGAACTGCTTCGCGATCATCAGGCCACTGACCTTGGCGAGTATCTGCAAAGTGCCATTGATCCCCTTCCTCGCCTCGTCGTGATCATCGATGAATTTGCGACGCTTGCTGCTGAACTGCCGGACTTTCTCGACTCGCTTGTGGACATTGCCCAGCGCGGACGTTCGCTTGGCGTGCACATGATTCTGGCCACCCAGCGACCGGCCGGAGTGCTTGACGCAAAGGTGAAAGCCAACACGAACCTGCGCATCTCGCTGAGGGTGCAGGACGAGTCGGATTCCGACGACGTCATCGGCACTCCCCAGGCAGCTCGCTTGTCCCGTCAACAGCCCGGTCGTGGCTTCGTGCGCTTTGGGCAGTCCGAGATTCTCGAGTTCCAGACGGCGCTGGTCACTGGCGAACACCTCAGCCCGGATGAGCGGGTTCCAAGCGCGAGCGCATTCAGACTCTTTCCCGGTGCGACTCCGGTTGGCGGGTTTCTTCCTCCGATGGGGGAGGACGAGGCCATCCTCGAAGACGGCACCATTCGCAGAGCGGTGATCGTCGCTCCCGTTGCTGATCCGCCGCCCTCGACACCAGCTGTTCCGGACGCATTCGATCCGTTCACTCAATCGAGCAGCCAGACCTCACGCAGTCAGCAACCGCGCCAGCCTCAATCGGGCCGGGCAAAGCCAGCCTCGTTCGACACCGACGAAACCGCTGACGCAACCAGTCTTAAAGCATGGCTCGCTTCGGCCCGCGTGAACTCTGGCGCCGACGGGTCTTCGACTTCGCAGGCGGGTTCCGATGATCTCGATGACGACATCACTCGGCCCGCCTCGCCCAGTGATCTCGCTGCGCTCGCCGCCCGACCGGCGCCACTGGTAAATCCAGTCCAACCAGCCACACCACCAGTTGCTCCTGCGCCGGAACCGGCGAACAACAGCGAGGCGCAAACCGATCTGCGGGTTCTGGTTTCGTCGATTCGCGAAGCATGGCGTCTGGGCGGCTACGACGAGCCACGGATCCCATGGCCCGACCCTCTGCCTGGCATCATCGACGCCGCGGAACTCAGTCCAACATCAGAGGACCTGGCCGCAGGCGCTGCCGCACCCTTTGGGCTGATGGATCTGCCGGACCGCCAGGCCCAGCTCACTATCAGTTGGACGCCAGCCGTTGGTAACCTCGTTCTGTACGGCATCGACGCAGACGACATCAGTCACACGATGGCGACGATCGCACTCGGCATGGCCAGCACGCACAGTCCGAATCAGTTTCACCTCTATGGCTTCGAGTTCGGCAGCTCAGGACTGAACCGTTTGGCGCACCTCCCGCACTGCGGATCGATTGTGAGCGGCGGAGATATGGAACGTACCCTGCGCGGAATCGGCCGCTTCGAGGACGAGCTTGCTGTTCGCAGACAGGCAGTACTGGACGGCACAGACGTCTCCACCATGCCGATCATGATGACGCTCATCGACAACTATGCCGGCCTGAGTGAAGCACTCGAAGAGGCCGGGGAGATCGACATCCTCAACCACCTGACCCAGGTTCTGCGTGACGGTCCGGCAGTTGGCATGTACGCCATCATCGGGTCGAGTCACGAACGTGGCATCCCGATGCGCGTGTCGAATCTCATTGAGTCAAAGCTGCTCTTTCGACTGGTTGACCACAGCGCCTATGGATCGTTTGGCCTGCGTCCAAAAGATGTGCCTGTGCTCGGTCCTGCTCGGGTTATCGATCCCACCAGCGGTGAGATTGCCCAGATGGCCCGGTTCAACGGAGGTGAACTGGCAGAGGCGGTTGCCGGGATCAGCGCCCAATGGTCGGGCAAAGACCATCGTGTCGATATCGCTCCTGTACCGATCCAGGTCCTGTCGACAGACATACAACTTCACGAACTGGAGCAGACAGGATCCAGCGCAGATCAGTCGCTGTTCTCGACCGCCATCGGTATCGATGCGGCACAACTGTTGACGGCGCACCTCAAGCTCGCCAGCGGTGAACACGCGCTTGTCGTTGGCGGAGCCGGGTCCGGGCGTTCGACCACGCTCAACACTCTGGCGGAGACGTACCGGGCCCTTGACCCCACCCTGCAGATCGTGGGCATTGCGACCCGCAGGTCCATTCTGCGGTATTCCGCAGCCCTGAATGTTCTCATCGATCAGGGCACATCAGTGCAGCAGTTGCATGACATCATCAGCCAACATCGAGTGGTGATTCTGGTGGATGATGCGGCCGCTGTACCGCCGGACTTTGCACAGGTGCTTGAGAAGGTTGCCGCCGAGCATGCCGACGAACGTCACTTCATCGCCGCATGCCGACCTGATTACGCCAAGCACTTCGAGTCTTGGGTTGGGCCGTTGCGAACGTCACAGACGGGCATCGCGTTGCAACCGGGACCCAATGATGGCGATGCCTTCCGTAGCATTCTGCCCATTCACCGCCCGCAGCGTTTCCCCAACGGACGGGCCTTCCTTGTGCAGGCTGGCGTTCCCGAGCTCATTCAGGTGGCCTATCACCCGGTAGACCCGAACCAGCCCGAACGAACTGCCATCCGAGCGGAATCGTTGGCTCCGACCGTGACTGCCTCGACCTTGCCTGATCCGGCGAGGCCGGGCCGAGACCGTGGCGACGCTGGCGAGTCAAATGGCACGGCAACCGATAGTCCATCTCTCGACGACATATGGGCCGAGTTTGATGACGATGGGCACGAGTCGTCATGAGCGATACCCAGACCGCCACTACGTCAGTTGTCGCGATCGAGGTCGCCCCCGATGGTGTCCGCGGTCTCACCGTTGGCGGCGAGCCCAGACGAGTCATCGGGTTTGCCGAGCGCGACCTTGATCCAGGTATGGATACCTCGCTTGCGGTCGCAGAGGTGTACCGCGCGCTTACCGCGGACTACGCCGTTGCCGAGCTGGCAAAGGCGCCAGTCGCTGTAGTGGCACAGATTGACGTGGGCATCGTGGGCCCCGGGGACGGAGTTTCTGGTGCGGCGAAGGACAAGGCTGTCGAACTCGATGGACCGGTCCGTTGGACCACATGGAACGAGCAGGGACTGATCGTTGATGCACACGAGGTCGATCGCATTCTGCAGATGTTCGATGGAGCCGGAATCGCCGTCTCCAGAATCGACCTCGCTGAAGCGGCTGCCCTGTCAGTCCTTACGTCCCGGGGACCCATGATCCGCCGGCAGGTGCAGGGATGCTCAATCCCGAAGGAACTCATCAGCAGCCACCCGAACATCACACACACGACGCTTGCCCCGGCCATTGGTTCCGCGCTGGCGGCCTTGCGCGGCGAAGACGCAGGCGATCTCTCGCCTCACATCGCGCAAACAGCACTGCCCGCAGGCGGCACCCTCCGCTACTGGGCGATCGAAGCCCGCACCGCTCCGGTCGACTTCGCCCAAGTCGAGGTAAATGGTCGCAACAATTTGCAACTCGCCGCCGCCGGGTTGACACTTGTCGTCATGGCGCTTCTAATCGTTCTCCTCATTACAAGCTGATGCCGGTTCGGTCCTGGAACGAAGGCGAGACTGCTCATCGCAGCACCGCTTCGAAGAGGCGTCTGGCGCTGTTCGTGGCGCTTGGTGTCCTAATTGTTGCGAATGTCGTACTCGTTGGAATCCTCCTCACTCAGGAAGACGAAGACCCAACACCGACGACGAGCGAGGTCGCTGCGGACACCATTGATCCGGGCCCAACGTTCACTCCTGAGCCAGTCACTGAGCCGGAACCAACAGTTGAGCCAGAGCCGTCGACCGCTACAGCTGTGCCTGAACCGAAGCCGGCCGCCGCGCCGGCTGCTACCGCGACGAGCGAGCCTCCGGCACCCGAGTTTCCCCCGCTCGAAACGTTCCCGGAACGTGTGGCCATCTACCGGGCACCGAAGCTCTACCTCGAAGGAGCGGTGCCGGACCAGGAGACAATCGACCGTGTGCTGGCGCTGGCAGGGGATGTCGTCGGTCCCGACAATGTCGTGAACAACTACGTGATTCATCCAGATGCGCCCATCGCGGTGGACGGCACTGTGCGCGTAGAACAGGCTGTGCTCTTCCAAACAGGAAGCGCCGCAATCGCCGAGGATTTCACTTCGGTGCTGAACCTCGGAGTGGCGGTCATGGCGCTGAACCCGCAGGTGACGATGGTGGTTGAAGGCCACACCGACAGCGACGGATCCGACGAGGCAAACCTGGTGCTCTCAATCGAACGCGCTGAAGCTGCCGTGGAGTACCTCGTCGAAGCAGGAGTCGCCCGCAATCGCCTTGTCGCAACAGGATTCGGCGAAGGTGCCCCGATTGCCGCGAACGACACTGCGGCCGGCCGTCAGCTCAACCGACGCATTGAGGTCCAACTCCTGGACCTGCTTTCCCCCAACCAGAGCTGAACCCCGAACTCGGAACGGGCCGCCGAGGATAACGACTTCGGCTTCGAATTACCAAACTACGGTGGTTGGAGAGACGCCGGAGTCAGCACTGTGTTGACGCTGCCCGAACGCACGTCAACTCTGAACAGACGAGGAGTCACGCCATGAAGACGGACATCACTGAGATGTTTGGAATCGACATCCCGATCTTTGCGTTCAGCCATTGCCGCGATGTGATCGCTGCGGTTACCAAGGCGGGTGGCCTCGGTGTTCTTGGCGCGGTTGCACACTCACCCGCGGCACTGGAGATCGACCTCGAGTGGATCGAAGCCGAAGTGGGTGACAAACCGTTTGGCGTTGACCTCATTGTCCCGGCCAAGTACCTCGGATCAGACGAAGGAGGTGTGGACATGGGCCAGGTTCGCAGCATGATCCCGGCGGAACATCGGGCGTACGTCGACGACATCCTTGAGCGCTACGACGTCCCGCCGATGCCAGAGGACGAGCAGCGGCGCAATGGAGCAATGGGCGGCGCTGACGACAAGGCTGCGCCCTTCTCTGCGGATTCGCAGGAACCGAACCTCGACATCGCGCTGGCCCACAAATCGACGCTGATCGTCAACGCTCTCGGCCCGCCGCCGCAACATATGATCGATCGATGCAAAGAGGCAGGCCGCAAGGTCGGTGCCCTGGCCGGCAAGGCCCAGCACGCCGAGCGCCACGTCAACGCGGGCGTTGACTTCATCATCGCCCAGGGCTCAGAGGCCGGCGGCCACACCGGCGAGATCGGCACCATGGTGCTCATCCCCGAGATCGTTGATGCGGTTGGCGACACACCGGTCCTCGGTGCTGGCGGTATTGGCCGCGGTCGACAGATGGCCGCCGCCATGGCACTCGGCGCCCAGGGTGTCTGGTGTGGGTCCGTGTGGCTCACCACCGAGGAAGCTGAGACCCACCCGGTGGTGAAGGAGAAGTTTCTGCAGGCCAGTTCGTCCGACACCATTCGGTCGCGTAGCCGCACCGGCAAACACGCGCGCCAGTTGAAGTCGGCGTGGACCGAAGAGTGGGATAACCCGGAGACGCCGATGCCGTTGGGCATGCCCGCCCAGCCCGTCCTTGTCGACGATGCGATTCGGCGGATCGATCGCGCGGCGTACACCGAGGGCTCTGGTGCAGCGAAGCTGGCCAACTACTTCGTGGGGCAGATCGTCGGCAACATGAACGAGTCGAAGCCAGCCGCCAGAGTGGTGTTCGACATGGTTGAGGAATTCATCGAGGCGACAGAGTTCCTCAAATCACAACTTGAAGTCTGAAGCACCAGGGAGAGCCAGATGCAAGCTGATTGCCGGGGGGGCTGATGCCCGTGAATCATGCGCTCGACGCCATGAGCATGTACACCGCAATCCACCTCAGGCTTACCCGCGTTCACAACTCAAAGACAGGTGACCACCATGACAACGACGAAGACGCTTGCGATTCATCCGCTTGCGGCCACAATCGGAGCGGAGGTGTCCGGTGTCGACCTCAGCCAGGATCAAAGCGATGTAACCATCGCGTCCATCCGTCAGGCGCTCCTGGACTGGAAGGTGCTGTTCTTGCGTGATCAGGACATCACCACCGAACAGCACCTTGCGTTCGGGCGTCGCTTCGGTTCGCTCGAACATCACCCGTTCGCGCCGGAGAAGCCCGGCTATCCCGAAGTCCTTGCCCTCACCCACAACGAGCAGGTGCCGGGAAGCGAGAACGTGTGGCATTCCGACGTGACCTGGCGCCACGAACCATCGCTCGGTTCGATACTGCGGAATCTTGAGGGCCCGGCGATCGGTGGCGACACATTGTTCGCCGACATGTGCGCGGCGTACGACGGGCTTCCGCAACGAATCAAGGACAAGGTTGACGGACTAACCGCTCGGCACGACTTTGCAGGCTTCCGACGAGGGCTGCAGAAGAAGGGTGCAACCGAAGAGGAGTTGGCGGCCTTCGATGATCGGTACCCACACCCGCATCACCCTGTGATTCGCACTCATCCCGAAACTGGCCGCAAGGCCATCTACGTCAACACGGCGTTCACCCGGGAGATCGACGGGATGGATGCCGACGAGAGCGCAGAACTGTTGGACGTGCTGTACCGGCAGGCCACCTATCCGGAGTATCAGGTGCGGTTTTCCTGGGAGAAGAACTCCATTGCCTTCTGGGATAACCGGGCCTGCCAGCACTACGCCGTCTCGGATTACTGGCCTGAGGTTCGCAGGGTCGAACGAGTCACCGTCGTCGGCGACGCTCCGTACTACGACCCGGCCCAGGCGCCGACCGATGTTCCGACTTCACCATTCAAGGGCGTGCTCGATCGCTGGACCCGCAGCTGATTCAGGATGGAGGCGAGGTGATGGTGTCGCTAACCCAGTTGCCGTGGAAGCCGTGGGGGATGCGAACCGGCAGCTGAATGCGCGCCACCTCGTCGCCGTCGATGTCGGCGGCATCGAGAATCACGATGTCGCTGGTGTTGGTGTCTGCGTCGAAGACCGTGAGCAGCAACCAGCCGTCGTCTTCTTCGGTGCCGCCGCTGCGACTGACAAAAACCGGCTCGCCTGCTTGGCGAGTGGGCCCATGGTCATAGGCAGTGGACGTACCCTGGTCAAAGTCGTGCTTGATGGTCTGACCGACAGGGTTGGCCGATACTGCCCCGCCGGCGGTGTAGCCGTAGCGGTGCTTCTGGTTGAGGACCCGGCCAGCCACCCGGGGAAACTCCTGGGAGCGGTCATCGAGTCGGTCTCGCTTGACCCTGCCGATGACCGGGTCAACCGTCCATCGCTCGAGCATTGGCGGCGCATCGCGTGACGGCCCGTTGCGATCCGTGTGAAATATCTTGTCGAAGACGCAGATGTCGATGATGAGCTTGCCGTCGTCGGTGTCGTAGCTGTTGAGTGGGTGGAAGGCGAAGCATGGATCGATCTCGCACCAGATGATTGCGGACTCGTCGGTGGCGTTGCGCGGGAGGAGTCCGAGCCGAGCGTTGTAGTCCTCGAACCAGCGATAGGGGATCTGTGAGCCACCCATCGCGAGGTCGATGTCGACGGCGACGGCGAGGTCCATGACGACGGCGTACTTCTGAGTCAGCGCCATGTCATGAACCATCGGCATGGTCGGCACGGTGATCTGCAGCGTCTTCGTCATGACCCCGTCCGCGCCAACAACGACGTATTCGAGCTTGTCGCCGAGCAACAGTGGCGCGTAGCACATGGCGTGCATTTCGCCGGTCAGCGGGTCGTACTTCGGGTGAGCGCTGTAGCCGTTGTGCAGGCTGTCGTTGAATCCGTTGGTGCGGATCGTCTCGAGTTCGTAGGTCAGTTCGACCGGCTTGGTGCCCCCCTCAACGATGGCGTACGTACTTCCTGCGTGACCGATGACGTTGGTGTTTGGCCCTGTACCGCCGGTGAGCGGTCCCTGGCCTGACCTGCCCAGAAGTTCGACGGTGCGTTCGCTGCCGACGTAGCGGTTGCGGTACCACTCGGCTTTCCCGCCGCGCAGGCGGATTCCATGAACCATGCCGTCACCGAGGAACCAGTGGTGGTTGGCGAGGTCGACTTCGCCAATGGGGTTTGGGCCGTTCCGAAGCAGTCGGCCCTCGAGTTCTTCGGGGATCTTCCCAACTACTGGCAGATCGGTGAGGGTGTGCTCTTCGTGCACCGGGGCGAAGTTGCCTGCGACGTAGGGACTGGCATCGATATCGGTCATGGCGATCGCTTTCCTGCTCCGGTGTATAACAACGTTATGGACATAACATAGTTATCGAGCTCATTGCCGGTCGTCTCAGCGCGTGGGATTGGCGTAACCGGTGCACTGTGTTTTGTCGAGGGCAAGTTCGCCTTCCTTCGGAGCCAACAGGTGCAGGGGTTCACGGTCTGTGGGCCGCGGCGACTCGTAAAACTTCTTCGCTCCCGTCACGAACAAGCACCCGGTGCTGGTCTGGACGTCGATGCCGTCGCGACTGGCATCGACAAACGGTTCGTGCCTCCCAGACCCCGTCCCGATGCCACGTCGCTTCAACAGTGCGAGCGTCGTCGATGATGTCGCGCAGGCCGAGGATCATTCGCGGTCGACCAGGCGCACGGTCGACCTGATCCAACAGCGGTAGCAGTTCACCACCCATACCAGTCGGTGCGTGGTCGACGACTATCACGTCAGGCTCGTACTGTGCGACTGCCGCGCAGATGAGGGCGCTGCGTAGATCAATCAGTTCGTCGATTGTGCCGCCGAGTTTGCGAGGCCGGTAGGACCCCGCGTCATTCTTGGTCGCGGTCGGCAACTTGACCGTGTCAACCCGCTCTGGAAGAGCGAACGATTCGGCCCGGGGCGAGCCGGTCAAAATGAGCGCCTCATTGTCCATATCGGAGCCAGCCAACCCCGCGGCGAGCAGCGCGCTGCGGCGGAAGTGACCAAGCCCATAGGTGTCATGGCTGAACAACACAAAGCGAGTCATCGGCTGCCACCGTGGTGTGCGACCTTGTCCGGGTAAGCGACGGCGCTTCGTTCGGCACCAGTATCGATCGATACCAGCGCTCTGGGCGAACCACACGGCACCGACATATCCATCGACCAAACATCGCGGAGCGGCGCTTCGCGGTTGACACGATCGAACCCGTTGTTTGTCGAGGCCGCCACGTCGATATCTCCGATCCGTTCCAACGATCGCTGAGGACCTGAGGGAACAACCTGGTGATCCTCGACGAGCACCCAGGCGGAGTTACTCCAATGGCGCGACGACGGACCTGAATCCGAATTTGCAGGAGGTGCTGGAGCTATTTGGGACCCGCCAGTGTGGTCTGGGTGCCTGTACCTGAAGGCAATGAGACCGTGGCGGAGCGAGTTCGGAGAGAATTGGGGCACGTGAACAACTGTGCACGTCTCGGTGCAGCGGCGACATCAGCAGAAACCTAAATGGACCTTAAAGATGCTGATCAATTTCGGCCCGGCGTCGAGATGGGGTGAGCGGGACGAGTCGGTCGCAACAAAGCTGGCGTCCATCGGTCTGGATCCACAGGTGCGCGGTGTCAGACACACCGTTACAAAGTGCAGGTTGCGGTGTCGGCTCTTCAGCGCAGGGTGGTGATGTTGGCGAAGCACATCTCGTCGTTGGTTCCGTCTGCCCAGACGATGTAGCGCGGTTCAAGCGTTGGGTCGCCGAGCGATCGGTCCCAGCCGCACTCGATCCTGATGACGTCATTGGGCGAAATCACGATGCGATCAACGGGCTCGTAGTTGTACTGCCAGTCAAAGTCCCAGTCGGGAATGTCGAGGAGCACCTGTTCATCGACGGTGCCCGGGTTCAGCGTCATGCGAAACCAGTCGCCGATCTCGTGCATATGTCCAAGCAGGGCGACAATTTCACCAGTGGCGCCCAATGCCTGTGCCGGCACATCGCACGACGACTCGGCCGTGCCCTGGGTGAAGTGCGCGTAGTCCTCAGGCCGTGCGTCGCAGAGACTCAGAGCAACGTTCGCGAGCACGCCGTCCCCGCCAAAGCGATTGCGGGCATCTGCGTAGGAGGCGTCTCTGTCACACAGCTGACCGGACTCCCACTCGGCGCATGGGATCTCCGCCGGAGCGATCATCTGCGAGACGGTCAATTCCTTCATGTCGCGACCCTCGTTGCTGTTTGCATCGACGTAGGTCAATGCAAGCTGGGACGCATCCGCGGGTGCGCTTCCCTCGTAGTGATAATGCACCTGGATCACCCAGAAGTCGCCCGGGTTCATCCGCAGGCCGGTGCCTTCGGGGAACTGGCTTGCGTCCTGGCCCGGGGCCCATCCGATGATGATTTCGTCGTTGCCCAGACCGGATCCGCCGTAGCACTCCCAACCGGACCGACCGCTCTCGCCGTTGCGGTTGAGCGCCGACTCCATCTCGATGCCGGCCACCAGATAGCCGATGGCGTGATGCACCACGTCCTCCTGGTCCGGCACGAACTCATAGCCGGTCACCCACTGCGTTTGGGTGAGCTGCGGGTCATAGACCTGGCATCGGTAGTCGTCCGCGTTCGCAGGGTCGCCGGCATAGGGAGCCAGCGGATCGATTATCGCGTCAGGGTTTGGTAGGCGGTTGATGCCGTTGGCGGGCGGAACAGGAGTGGTTGCGTCGACGTCCAATGGTGCGCCAGCCGCCGACCAGTCGAGAATCGCCTGCACCTGATCGGGACGGAGCGACCGGACATCCTTGAGTGGCACACCTTCGTCGCTTGCCGGCCATGGCGGCATGTACCCGGTGTCAAGCACCGAGGAGATCAACAGGTGGGTATCGACCAGATCCTGCGCGTTGCCAAGAACCCAGTGCGGTGAGCCCGGTCCGCCTTCTGCGTGGCAGGCCGCGCAACTTTCCACGAAGATCGGCTGCACCGATTCGCTGAAGTCGTTGTTGAAGACGACCGGGGTGAAGCTGGCCTGCTCGGCAGAACCATTTGCATCAATGGCTGCATCGTCCGAGGTTGTTTCGGCCATGGCTGCATCGAGCATTGGATTCAACACCAGTGAAGCGTCCTCAGTGGACGCGCGATGATCGGTGGCGTCGATCACCGCGTGCTCGGTCAGCGCCTCAGCGCCGCTGACGACGTCGGACGGAGCAGCGTTGCTCGCACATCCCGCAATGGCCAACAGCAGCACCACAGTCAGGCCAAGTCCGGCAACGGAGTTGAACGGCCGATCAAACAGACCGCTCCGTCCCGTGCTGGCATTGTGTTGGTTGCGTTGACGCTGTTGATTGCGTTCGAACGGGCTGATCATTGTGCAACGGTAGCGAACCCAAACCGCGCGCGGCCATCGGGAAGACCTCAGCTGCCCCTGAGCACGTCGAGCGCTTTGTCCAGCCAACCCCACTCCGCAGACGCACCGTCGCTGACCACGAGCCAGGTTGGTCGGTCAAACTCCACGGCTGCCAAGCGGAACACAACGGACTGTTGCAACAGTGCGCTCACCAGCTTCAACGGCACGTACGCAGATCCGCCGTGAGCAAGGATGTGGTCGAGCGCCAGTTGTGAGGTGTTGAAGCTCACTCGGGCCACCGTTGCGTCGGCGTACGCCTCGGTGTGTTGGCGACCGAATTCAACGCCATGGTCAACGAGCACGTAGCCAGGGTCGAACGCGATGGGCCCATCCTTCTGCGTGGAGACAAGCACCAGGTGATCGGGCGCCAGCTCGTAACTGGTCTGGCCCTGGTTCACCGCGGGGGAATGCGTGATGGCCAAATCGGTGCGGCCGGTGGCCAGCCACCGAACGAGGTCGACCGGTCCGCCTACCGAGATGCCGAGGGCCATCGTCGGTTCGGTCTCCCGCAGAAACGTGAACAGCTGCCGGCCGCGAGTGGGCCACAGGTCCGCGTGCACGCCGAGGTTGCCCACCGCAGTCACGGCGTTGGGTAAGGCCGCTTCCTGCTTGGACTGGGACCACAAACCCATCATTGTCTCGGCGTTGGGTTTGAACCGAAGCCCAGCCGCGGTTGGCGTTGCGCGGAGCTTGTGGCGATGCACCAGCTTGAGACCAAGTTCGCGTTCGAGTGTGTGCAGGCGGGTGGTCACGGTGGAAGGCGAGAGGTGCAACCTGTCGGCCGTGCGGGTCAGGCTGCCCTCTTCCAACACGGTGAGGAACGTTTCGATGGTCTCCAGGTGCATGTTTCCAGTTTCGCAGACACTTCGAGATTGCCGAACAACATGTGCAAGTTGTTTCGCTTTCCCGAATCGAATGGCGGGCGTATTCTTGGCCCATGACGACACCCGCCGCCTCCACTTCCACCGAGTTGACCGCGCTCAAGATGCTGATCGATGGCAACTGGGTTGACGCATCCGACGGAGCCACCTTCAACTCCATGAATCCGTCAACCAGTCAGGTGTGGGCCACTGTTCCGGAAGCCACCGAGGCGGACGTTGACGCGGCCGTGCAAGCGGCAAACCGGGCCATGTACGAGGGCCCATGGTCGAAGATGACGCCAACCGAACGCGGCAAGTACCTGTTCAAACTCGGCGACCTGCTGGCTGACGCATCCGAGCGGCTCGGCGAGGTGGAGACTCGCGACACCGGAAAGCTCTTCAAAGAAACCCGATGGCAGGCGGCGTACATCGCCGAGTACTTCCGCTTCTATGGGGGTGCGGCCGACAAGGTGAGTGGTGAGACGCTTCCCATCGACAAGCCTGACCTGTTCGTCTTCACCGATCGCGAACCGGTTGGCGTGGTTGCCGCGGTCGTGCCCTGGAACTCACAGATGTTCCTCAGCGCCGTGAAGATTGCACCGGCCCTCGCCGCTGGCAACGCCATTGTGCTCAAAGCATCCGAGCAGGCATCAGCGCCTCTCCTGGAGTTCGGAAAGCTCATTGCTGAGGCGGGCATTCCCGACGGTGTCGTCAACATCGTCACCGGCCACGGCGAGCCCTGCGGCCGAGCGTTGACCTCCCATCCACTTGTCGCACGTATCTCGTTCACCGGCGGCCCAACGTCGGCCGCCCACGTCATCCGCAACAGCGCAGAGAACTTCGCGCAGGTGTCTCTGGAACTCGGCGGCAAGTCGCCGTTCATCGTCTTTGACGACGCAAACGTGGACAGTGCCGTCAACGGATCCATCGCCGGCATCTTCGGCGCAACCGGTCAGTCGTGCGTGGCAGGGTCGCGCCTCTACCTGCACGAAGCCATCGCCGACGAGTTCCTCGAGAAGATGATCACAGCGGCGAACGGCATCAAGATCGGCGACCCACTCGCCGACGACACGGAGATGGGTCCACTGTGCACCGTCGCCCAACTCGAACACATCGAAGCCCAGGTCAGGACCGCCCAGGACGAGGGCGCCGTTGTGCTCGCCGGAGCGAAGCGCCCCGAAGGTCTGGACGGTCTGTACTACCAACCGACCATCATTGAATGCCCCCGCCAGGACCTCACGATTGTCGACACCGAACTGTTCGGCCCCGTACTCAGCGTGCAGCGATTCAGAACAGAGGAAGAAGTGCTGGCGCTTGCCAACGACACCAAGCACGGTCTGGCTGCCGGCATCTTCACCCGCGATAGCGCCCGGTCACTCCGGATGGCGAAACGAGTGCGGGCCGGCATCGTCTGGGTCAACACGTACCGCGTGATCTCGCCCATCGCCGAGTTCGGTGGCGTGAAGACCAGCGGCTTCGGCCGAGAGAGCGGCCTGCAGGCGTTGATGGACTTCACCCGACCGAAAACCATCTGGATGAACATGTCCGACGAGCCGCTCACCAGCCCATTCACGATGCGCTGAGGCAGCGCCTCACGAACACAGCCAAGGATCGAGGGGACCCCAAGTGAAATTCCATATCGCCGTGAACCTGGAGCGCATGGACAGCTCCGCTGACATGCAAGCTGTGCGTGATCACACGCTCGACATGGTGCAGATGGCTGACGCAGCCGGCTTCGAGATTGCGTGGGCCGCGGAGCATCACGCCATCGAGATGACCATCGCGCCGAATCCATTCCAGATCATGGGTTGGTGGGCAGCGCACACCGAACAGATTCGACTCGGATGCGGCGTCGTCAACACGGCGTACTGGCATCCGATCCGGCTGGCGGGCGAAGCAGCGTTCCTGGATCTCATCTCCGGCGGTCGCCTTGAGTTTGGTCTCGGCTCGGGCGCCTACCAACGCGAGTTCGACCGCATGCGTCCGGGCCTCGCCCAGCCTGACAGTTGGCGGTACATGCAGGAGATGCTTCCCCTCGTGAAGCAGCTGTGGGCGGGCGATGTCGAGCATGAGGGTGAACACTGGCAGTTCCCCGCATCCACCTCCTGCCCGAAGCCGCTGCAGGCTGAAGTGCCGTTCTGGGTGGCCGCTCGTTCGCCAATCACGTTCGACTACGCGGTGGCCAACAACTGCAACATCATGAGCTGGCCGCTCACACTTGCATTCTCCGAGGCAGAGAAGTACCGCGGTCAACTCGACGATGCCATCGCGAAGCACGGCGGCCGCTTCGACGGACGTTTCGTGATGATGCGCCACGCTGCGGTGTACGACAACGAGCAGGACCGTCAACTTGCCCGAGAGGCCATCCGCAACGTGCTCGGCCTCTTCGGCAACCTCATGCTGAAGAAGGGCGACGTGGTCGACGGCTTCCCCGAACCAATCAAGCCCGGAGAACTTGAAGGCAACTTCCGGTACGACCCGGACACGCTTGAGGAGAACCTCCTCTTCGGGTCGCCCGAGCAGGTCATCGCCAAACTCAGACAGTACGAAGCCATCGGCGTGGATGCCATCATCTACTACGCGTCGATGGGCCTCGACATGGCGGCCCAAAAACGATCACTGCAGTTGTTCATTGACCAGGTCATGCCTGCGTTCGCCTAGGAAGGGCACACCATGTCTTCAGCAATCGAGTCCTCAGCCACCGACCCCTCAAGGCTGTCTCCGCAAATTCGTCGCACACTTACCCGCGTGCAAACGACCTACGAAGAGGGCGGCAAGCCGGTTGATGAACCAACCAGGCTTGTTGCCGCGCTGGTCATTATCAAGAATCCCTGGTTCGGCCAGGGCTGGGTGGAAGACCTGCGGCCCGCCATCCGGGCACACGGTCCGGTGCTCGGCAAGCTCCTCACTGACCTGGTCCTTGCCGAGACCGGCGACGATTTGGAGGGGTACGGCAAAGCATCGGTTGTCGGTATGGGCGGTGAGATCGAACACGCGCAGGGTCTCACGCACACGCTTTTCTTCGGCAATCAGTACCGCAGTGCTGTCAACGCGAAGTCGTACCTGGCGTTCGCAAATACGCGTGGCGCAGCTGGTTGCCCAATGATGATCCCGCTGATGCACAAGGACGACCTTGGCCGACGCTCGCACTATCAGACCATCCATCTCAACGTGCCCGACGCCCCGGCTGAGGACGAAGTGATCATCGCCCTCGGCGCTTCGGTGGGCGGACACCCGCACCATCGCATTGGCAACCGGTATCTCGACATCGAAGAGATGGGCGGCGACCTGGAGAACCCGGCCAGTGTATGACCCTGTGTCTGCACCGCACCTGGCGCCGAACGGCACGGCCTTCGATGTGGTTGGGCCCGAAAACGCACCGGTCATCGCGCTCATCCACGGCCTCGGACTCTGCCGGCATCTGTGGGCAGATCACCTTGGCGCGTTAAGCGCCAATCATCGCGTCATCAACTACGACCTGTTTGGCCACGGCGACAGCGCTCCACTTCCGGACACAGGTTCGATGCGTGTGTACAGCGACCAGTTGGCTGCCCTGCTCGATCACCTCGGGGTGGCCCGGGCGGCCATCGTGGGATTCTCCATCGGCGGCATGATCAACCGGCGCTTCGCACTCGACCACGCAGACCGCGTGGCTGCATTGTGCGTCCTCAGCTCACCGCACGATCGCGGAGAGAAAGGCCAGCGCCTGGTGGAAGAGCGCGCAGCGAGCGTGCGGGAGCGCGGCGCGCTTTCCACAATGGATGCGGCGCTGACGCGGTGGTTCACGCCCGAGTACCTCGCCTCGCACCCGCAGACCGCCACGCTTGTTCGCGAGTGGCGCCTCAAGGCTGATGCGGAAAGCTATGCGCAGGCGACGTGGGCGCTCGCGCATGGTGTACGCGAGCTCATCAATCCCGATCCGCCTGTCGTTGCGCCCACCCTGGTCATGACCGGCGAGCGTGACACCGGCAGCACGCCGGCCATGAGCCACGCCATCGCCGCCGAGATTGCCGACGCAGAGACCGTGATCATCAACCACTACCAGCACCTCGGCCTGCTCGAAGATCCCGCCGCGTTCACCGACCCCGTCCTCGACTTCCTTCAGCGAAAGATGCCATGACCGACCCCACATCCGGAACCACAGAAATGAGTGGCGGCGCAGCCGCCGTCGCTGCACTCCAAGCCGAAGGCGTCAGCCACATGTTTGGCCTCATCGGCTCGGCCACCATGGAGCTCTTCGACGCGCTCTACGACGCGGATGACATCCACTTCGTGGGCGTCCACGACGAGCGTACGGGCATGCACATGGCCGACGGCTTCGCCCGCGCATCCGGGAAGGCGGGCGTGATGCTCGCCGGTCAGAACGGTCCCGGAACCACCAACCTGCTCACCGGACTTGCCCAGGCCCGAGCGGCCTACTCCCCAGTTGTGTCTCTGGCCGGTGCGCTGGCGTCGGGCCACGTCTACCGAGATGCGTTCCAGGAAGTGGACCAGCAATCGGTTTTCGTGCCGGTCACGAAGAGGGTCTGGACCGCCCCCTCCGCCGATCGGGTCCCTGAGCTGATGCGCGAAGCGTTTCGTGTGGCGCTGTCGCCCCGGAAAGGCCCGGTGCACCTGAACCTGCCGCGCGACGTGCTCTCCGCCACCCACGCGTTTGACTCAATGCAGGCGCCGCGCACGTATCGAAACCACAGTGTTCCCGCCGCCCACCCTGACGCCGTCCGCGACGCTGCGGACCTGTTGGCGACAGCCGAGCGGCCGGTGATGATCGTGGGCGGTGGCATCAAAGACACCGGCGGCCATGAGGCCGCAACCGAATTGGCCGAGGCGCTCAACAGCCCCATCGTCAGCTCACCTGGACATGGTGACGCGGTGAGCCACTCCCATCCGCTCAACGCAGGCCAGATGGGGCCGCGCGGCAATGTGGTGGCATCACGATTGGTCAAGGAAGCGGACGTCATCCTGGCCCTGGGCACCCGCCTCGGTTTCAACTCCACCTTCTACTCATACGACAACGTCAACCGCGATGCGAAGATCATCCACGTCGAGATCGAACCGACTGCAATTGGCCGGTTCTTTCCCATCGAGGTGGGCATCTTCGCGGATGCGCCGACCACTGCCCGTCAACTCGTTGAAGCGATGCCAGCGGCAACGCAGCGGGCCGCCGTTGACGCCTGGACAAAGGCGTTCCAGGAAGAGCGCCGGACGTTCCTCACGGACCGTGATGCGAATGCCGTTGAGACCCACCCCACGCAACCCTCCGGACTCTTCAAAGCGCTTCGTTCGGTGCTGCCCGCTGAAGCGGCCATCACCATGGACGCCGGCACGCTCTGCCTGCAGGCCCACGATGCGTTGAACTACTTCACACCGAAGAGCCTCTTCACACCGCTTGACTTTGGACTCGTCGGATTCTCGTACGCGGCTGGACTTGGCGTGAAACTTGCCCGCCCTGACCAACCCGTTATCAGCCTCATGGGTGATGGTGGATTCGGCATGACCCTGTCTGAGCTCTCCACGGCCATGGATCACGACATCAACACGGTGACGATTGTGATGAATAACCAGTGCTGGGGAGCGGAGAAGGCCTACCAGCGTGACTTCTTCGACGAGCGGTACATCGGCGCCGACGTCACAAGTCCACCATTTGACAAGGTGGCCGAGCTCTACGGCGGTGCCGGTTTCCGAGCCGATCGTCTCGAGGACGTCGCCGGAGCAGTCGAAGCAGCCCTCGCGTCCGACAAACCTGCCGTCGTCGACGTCGCCGTTGATCCCGACGCGCTGTACAGCTTCCGACGAGACAGCTTCAAACACCGAGGCGGCTAGCGACATTCAATCGGCTTCGCCGATTGCGAGCGGCGGCGAGTGACATTCAATTGGCTTCGCCAATTGCGGCGGCTAGCGTCGCGGCACGATGATGCTTTCAGATCAGAGCCTGTCCGAAGCCCTCGCGGCCGGTCGTATCGAAGTTGAACCGCTCGGCGACAATGCGATTCAGCCGTCCTCGATTGACCTGCGACTGGATCACCGCTTCCGGGTGTTCCGCAATCACACGCGGTCGGTCATCGACGTCAAAGAAGATCTGAGCGACCTCACCGAACCGGTGGAGATTGACCCCGACGGGGTCTTCATTCTCCATCCGGGCGAGTTTGTGCTCGGTTCCACGCTCGAACGTGTACGAGTGCCGAACGACTTGGTGGCTCGTATCGAGGGCAAGTCGTCGCTCGGCCGTCTCGGCCTGCTCATTCACTCGACCGCCGGCTTCGTCGACGCCGGCTGGAACGGCCAGCTCACCCTGGAACTTTCCAACGTCGCAAGTCTGCCCATCACGCTCTACCCAGGCATGAAGATCGGCCAGATCAGCTTCATGACGATGACCACCGCCGCCGCCACGCCCTACGGCTCCGAAGAGGTCGGTTCCAAGTACCAGGACCAGCAGGGCCCCATCGCCTCCCGCTACTGGGAGAACTTCGGCTGAAATCCGCAACCGCCTGGAGATCTGAGCGACGGACCTCCGGACAACCCGGCAGCTACGCCGAGCAACGCAGTGTCAGGCACAGCGTTACAAGTTGCCGGTGTTCAGCGGCGCGGTGTCAGACACAGCGGTTACAAGTTGCCGGTGTGCAGCGTCGCGGTGTCGCTGATCGGGACCGAAGCTGCCCTCACGGCCTTCGAGTTGCAGAACGGTGCAGGCACAAGGTCGTCCCTGTTCGGTGTCGAGCTCAGCACCGGCGTCGTAGTCACGCCGGTTGAATGAGCGGGTTTGTCCGTCCCGTCGCGCTCCCGTTCGTTCCGGGTCTCGTACGCAGCTGTTCGCCAGTCGGAAGAAAGGACGGTGGTTCGCAAGAACTGAGTCGCTCGACCCGATCCTCGATCGAGTGTCTCAAGATGACCGCGATTGTCCCGATTCATTCCTTGTCCACGAGGTAGCACCGTGAGCAAAACAGCAACACCAGCAAGACCAGCAAGACAGCAACACGAGCACCACCGTGGCAGCCCGATCAGGCAGCCACATCGCTGAACAACACCAGTACCAAACGCAGATCGTTTACAACGTCACTCAAGATTCCAAGCAACTGAACGTTCCTTGGAAGATCATTTGATCAGGACACCTGAAAAGGCGAGTCAAATCGTCAGATCAAGACCAACCTGATCACCTGGAATCCAATGAACAGGGGAAACCTTGGTCGGGCGATGAGAGAAGTTCAGAGAAGCAACCGGGAACATGTTCAATCAGCGGTGTGGTTACCTGACCGGGCTGCTTTCGTTTTCGAGCGGCTCGCCAACCGGTTCGACTACCAGCGCCACCACTTCTAGAGTTTGGCTGTGAGTCTCACGTTGTTGCCGGCCGTGGACGTAGCAGGCGGGCGAGCCGTCCGTCCCACTCAGGGTCGGCTCGGGTCATCAGTCGAACACGATCCACTTGAAGTGGCGATGCAGTGGCAGGAGGCGGGTGCAGAGTGGATCCACCTCGTGGACCTGGATGCCGCATTCGGGCGCGGATCAAACGCAGACCTGCTCGCGTCGGTGACTGAGAAACTCGACATCAAGGTCCAGAGGTCTGGCGGAATACACGATGAGGCCTCGCTGCGCACAGCAATGAGCGTCGGGTGTGAGCGGGCGATTCTGGCGACAGACGCTCTGAAGGATCCAGTCTGGGTTGCGTCTGCGATTGTCGAGCATGACGACCGTGTGGCGGTTGCCCTTGATGTTCGAGCACGGATGTTGGACGCCCGCGGCACGTCAGCTTCGATCGGTGATCTGTTCACCGTGCTTGAACGTCTGAACCACGAGGGGTGCGCCCGATACGTGATCACCGACGTGGACGCCGACGGCATGCTTGCCGGGCCGAACCTTGATCTTTTGCGCGAGGTGTGTGACGCGACCGAACAACCGGTGATTGCCTCGGGTGGTGTGGCCAGCCTTGATGACCTGCGTGCCCTCTCTGGTCTGAGCTCTATGGGAGTTGAGGGAGCGATCGTTGGAGCGGCGCTCTACGACGGCCGGTTCACGCTGTCTGAAGCGATCAACATCGTGAATGACTTGCACTGAGCGGTCCTCGGCAACTGCTGGAAGCGCCTCTCACGAGACTGGCCAACCCCATTAGGCTGTCAGGTATGGGAAGTCTTGGTAGTGGAGAGCTGCTTATCCTCGCGGTCGTGATTCTTTTCGTCTTCGGTGCGAGTTGGTTGCCCAAGATGGCGCGCAAGGCCGGCCAAAACAAGGTGCACCTTGAACGGGCAAAGACCGAGCTTGAGGCTGCCAAAGCCACTGCTACCGCGCCGATCAAAGGTGTGACCGACACGATTTCGAAGGTCGACAAGACGCTCAACGCGAAACCCAGCGATCTGATCAGGAAGATGGCCCAGCCGACCGAGTCAGCCGAAGTGGCGGCGTCTGAGGCTGAAGCACCAGTTGTAGACGATTCTCCTGACGCCACCTGACACGTGAGTAGTGGAGCTGTCCCGATTGTTGACCTGGCATCGGTCACAGCAGCAGATGATCTTGCCAGCGCCTTCGAGACGCTCGGTTTCGTTGAAGTCATCAATCATGGAGCAGATGCCGCAGCGGCAGCTGATCTCCGCGCTGCGTGCGACCGGTTCTTCGCTCTCGACACCGAGACGAAACTGGCCCATGTTCACCCTGACCCGGCGGCGAACCGTGGCTACCGGGCGAAGGGTGCCGAGGCGCTGAGCTACAGCCTGGGTCATCCGTCACCGCCGGATCTGTTCGAGAGTTTCAATTGCGGTGCTGATCATCGGGTGACAGGGTCGCCATTGCAGCAGCCGGCACCCTGGCCAGCTGACACCGGGCTGCGCGACGCGGCCCACGCATGGATGGCCGAGATGGAGCAGTTGTCCGCCCGACTCGACCGCCTTGTCTCCGAGTTGCTCGGCCTGCCCAGTCTGGCGCAATCGTCGACCATCGGCCCGGACACGATGGCGTGCATCAACTATGAACCCCGGGCCGATGGCTCCGAGCCGGTGCTGCCCGGTCAACAGCGGATGGGTGCGCATAGTGACTACACCTCTTTCACCATCCTGGACGCTGACCCGGTGCCAGGGCTGCAGATCATCGGCGTTGACGGCGAATGGGTGGATGTCGTCCCATCGGAGGACTCACTGCTCATCAATGTCGGCGATGTACTGGCGATGTACACCAACGATGTCTGGCCATCCACGCTGCACCGGGTGGTGCCCATGGAGAACGGAGCAGAATCTCACCGCCGTTCGGTTGCCTACTTCCACTATCCGAATCTCGATGTCACCTTGGCCCCGCTGGACGGCTTCATCACAGCGGAACGGCCCGCTCGCTATGAGCCGGTGACTGTCGAAGCCCATCTCCGGTCAAAGCTCACCGCGCCAAAGACGCACACCCCGGCCGCAGGGGCGTCCACCACGGCCGGCCGGTTGCACCCGAAGGACTGAGTTGCCTGCGAGCTGCGCACATCGTGGCATTCACGCCAGGCTGCGCGGGAACCCCTCAACGGTGCGAAGCACCAGACGGGTATTGGTCTCCGCTTCGCCGCGTTCATCTTTCAGCGCGAACAGCGACGCGTCGAGCTCGCCCACATCACGGCACAACACCTGGAGCTGAGCATCGAAGCGGCCGGGAGCATGTCGCTCATCCAGCTCGCTTCCGCCCAGGGAAGCAATGCCGGCAGACGCGCCGGGTGCGGCATTGTCGGCGGCGACGTGGTTCTGTCGCTGTGCGCGGTGACCCTGGTGTCGCTTGGCGCTGCGCTTCCTTCTCGGGTGTTCAGCGGAATGCAGATCGTTTCGGCGGTCTCCCTTAGAGCGCTCGGTCTCTTGTTGGTGCTGCGTCCAAAGGTGACCGGTGCGATGGGCCGCGACGTCGCCCGGCCGGGTCGCACGTTCCTGTTGCTCACCGCTCTCGTCACCCATCACGGCACGGCGGCCGCTGTTCTGCGCGGGCCCAAGGCGCAGGACTTCCTTCAGGATGTCGATGGCGCATCAAAGCAGGAGTGTCAGGACCTGATGGCCCGACTCACCGGCAACTACAAGCGCGGCAACGAACGAGAAGCCCGGAACCACCCGCGCAGCCGCTGAAAACGCACACAACCTGGACCCGAGGGTCACAGGTTGTGAAGAGTGTTCCAGCAGCACGGGGCCGTGGCAGCTCTGGCTGTGTTGTTGCAGCTCTGGCTGTGTTGTGGCAGCTCTGGCTGTGTTGTTGCAGCTCTAGCTGTCTTCGAGAAGTAGCCTGGCCTGGGTTGGCCATTCCCAGCGGCGGATTCTGCCGGGCAGTCCGAGCGTCTCCTCGAGTGCCTCAACGCCAGCATCATCAAGAGCCGCGATCTGATCGAAACCAGTAATGCCCTGATCCTTGAGCAACCCGACGATCTGCGGGTCCGTACCGCGGATCAGCGCCAAATTGTCGTGACGGGGTTCGCCAGAACGCACAGTGGTTTGCGTGGTCTCCGTGGGCTCAGTCTCATCTGTTGTCGCGTCTGCAGCGCTGGCGTCAGTTTCACTGCCAACAGCAGTTCCATCGTCGGGGCCGCCCGTGGCAATTGCCGCGCCAGCCGCAGTTGCGCCTGCAGCAGCGGTGACGGCTGCACCCGCGATGCCTGAACCGGTTCCACCGGTATCGGCGTCAACAAGGCCAACGCTGGCGGAACCGTTCGCGGCGACCACGCCGCGCACGTCCGGAACTGATGGGGGAGCGGGCACGGCCGTTGCCGGAGTGGATGTGGTCTTGAACACGGCTGGGTTGAAGCCAGCCACCAGCGGATCTTCAAGAGCTTCCTCGGTGACCTTGCGGGGAAGGCTGACCGCAACCGCACGACCCCTTTCGCCGTTCTCGATGGCTTCGAGCAGGTGGATGGAGATGTCGGCCACGCGGACCTCGTCTTCTTCGACGCCTTCACCTTTCACGCCGTCGTCGATCATGATGTAGCAGAACGGGCACGCGGTTGCGATGCGGGACGCACCCGTGGCGAGCAGCTCCTGGGAGCGGTCCACGTTGACCTGCTTGCCAATGTGCTCTTCCATCCACATGCGGCCACCACCGGCACCACAGCACATGCCCTTGGTCCCGTTGCGACTGGCTTCCACCACTTCGATTCCGCCAATGGAAGCGACAACATTTCGCGGCGCCATGTAGACGTCATTGTGGCGACCGAGGTAGCACGAGTCGTGGTACACGAGACGGTCGTCGAGTGTGGCATTTGAGACGTCGAGTTGAAGGTTCTCAATGAGGTCTTCAAGCAGCTGGCTGTGGTGGATGACCTCGTAGTGGCCGCCGAGCTGCGGGTACTCGTTGGCGAGCGTGTTGAAGCAGTGCGGGCACTGCGTAATGATCTTCTTCACTCCCATGCCATCGAGGGTCTCGATGTTCTGCATGGCGAGCATCTGGAAAATGTACTCGTTGCCGGTGCGGCGAGCCGGGTCACCGGTGCACAGCTCAGATGGGCCGAGGATGGCGAAGTCGACGCCGGCTTTCTGGAGCAGGCGGGCAGTGGCCGACGACACCTTCTTGTTCTTGTCGTCGAAACTGCCGGCGCAACCAACCCAGTAGAGGTACTCGGCGCTGAGCGGATCGGAGCCGTCGAGGATGTCAATGCCCTCGATGTCATTTGCCCATTCGGCTCGGTCGTTCTGGGACATGCCCCACGGGTTGGACGAGTTCTCCATCGAGCGGTAGGCGTTGCCAAGCTCGGACGGGAAATCTGACTCCATGAGCGAGAGGTAGCGGCGCATATCGAGGATCTTGTCGAGGATCTCGATGTTCACCGGGCAGGCCTCGTCGCACGCCTTGCAGGACGTGCAGGACCACACTTCTTCGCTGGTGATGCGGTCGAAGAGCGAGTTCGCGCCGATGGTGATCTCGGGGTCGACGCCCAGCGGAGGGCTGACCTGTGGGGTGCCGCTGGCGGCCATGACCTCGCCGGTCTTGAGCACGATCTCGCGCGGGTCAAGCGGCTTTCCGGTGGCATGGGCTGGACACACGGCGGTGCAGCGTCCACACATGGTGCAGCTGTCGGTGTCGAGCAGCTGCTTCCAGGTGAAGTCTTCAACCGTTGCGGCACCAAACGTTTCGAGCTCGGTTTCCATCAGGTTCGGCATGGCGCGCATGGCACCCTTTGGGCGATCACGCTCGCTGAGGTACATGTTCACTGGTGAGGTGAAGATGTGGCGCAACATGGTGGTGGGCAGGATGACGAGGAACAGGCAGAAGGTGATGACGTGGGCGATCCACCAGCCCTGGTGCCAGCCGGCGGTGTTTCCCAAGCCGTCCACCAGCTGAGCGAGTGGATAACCAATGATCGACCAGCGTTCAAAGCTGATGTCATTGCCCTTACCCTGCAGCGCAATGCGGAAGGCTTCGGCGCCGAAGCCGGTGACGCCAATGGCGAGGAAGGTGCCGAGAATGATGGCGTGCTCGGGCTTGGACTTGATGCGTATGCGATACGGGCGGAAGGCGGACGAGCCGAACATCGCGTTCAGAACAACGGTGCCGGCGACAGCGATGACGGCTCCGACGACAACACCGATCACGGCGGAGATGCCGTTGTTGACGTTGAGCGATTCGCTGAAGATGAACCCTGTGGCAAGGCCGGCGAGGATGCCGCCGATGGACGCCACGACGATGGATCCGTAGCGACGGATCATGGCCCAGAGCACACCGATGATGAACACGGCTCCGGCCACGTCACCGACAAGTGAGTAGCCCTTGTACACGCCGCCGTGGAGGAACTTGAGCGATTCTGGAACCTGGTGGTTGATCTCAAGGGTGGTGGTGACACCGAGCAACACGAGGAAGCCGAAGTAGATCATGGAGTGCATGAGGCCGGCGGCGGGGTCACGCAGGAGTGTCTGCATGTACATGCCAGCCCGCATCTTCTCAAGGCGGCTCTTGAGGTTCTTCGGCGTGGTGCGACGGTTCTCTGGAGCGCCTCGCTGCCAGTTCTTCATTCGGTTGCCGAACTGCAACGCACCCCACACGATCAACACCGGGATCACGGTGTAGAAGGCCAGCTTCAGCCAGCCGGGGATGTTTGCGAAGACCTCTCTGGTGACGGTGGAATCGTCCTTGAAGTGCAGGACTTCGCCGGCCACGCCGGACAGGACGGTGAACACGGCAATGGCCACACCGAAGCCAAGAACCACGTGGTGGGGTTTGACGGTGCGACCGGCGGGGGTCTGGATGGAATCAGTTGCTTCACTCATGCACTCGTGAGGCTACTTCCCAACAGCGTGTCGGTGCGAAATCGGGGCAGGTTCACAGAGGATTAGCCGACTGGGCTCTGGTGCGGAGACCACAGCAAACTACGGTTGTGTCGTTGCCTGCACTTTGGACTTACTGGGACCCCCTGTACAAAGCAGCGGCGGCCTACACAAGACCTACCGGCGGACAGATCATGAACCAGACCCCTCAGCAGCGAGTCACTCCCATGACGGATGTTGCGAGAATTCCGTGGCCCGCGAATGCCTCGGCTCGAAGTGAACTCCGGGCGCTCGGAACGCCGCGGCTTCTCATTGTCGATGCAGACGCGTCGATTCCAATCACGGACAGCCCAATCGAGGACTGGGCATGGGCGTCGGCCCCCGAGCGCGAACTCTCGGCTCGTCAGGATTCGCTTCGGCGAGCGGCGACGCTGTTTGTACCTACTCCCGTCCTCGACGATGCGGGCATTCTCGACTTCCGGAGCCGACGAGTGGCTCTGCCACCGGTCGAGGCTCGGCTGGTGCAGGAGATGATCGAGAACTTTGGCAGTGTTGTGAGTCGGGATCAACTGAGTCGAGCGGCCTGGGGGCCGACACCTCCCGGGCGCAATGCGCTTGACGTCCACATCCTTCGCATTCGGCGCCGGGTCGATCCGGTGTCGTTGGCGGTCAGGACGGTACGGTCCCGCGGCTACCTTCTCGAACCCAAACGGTAGAAAACCAGCTGTAGAACACAGCGAAGAACCCGGTAGCTCTGCTCGATCAGGCGGCCAGAGCCTCAGCGCTTTCGAAGGAACCGAGGGCGATATCGACGGTGGTGGTGGAGCCGCCAGCGACGTCTTCGAGCCAGGACTGCATCTCGATTTCGGCGGCCCGACGGCGCAGGGCGTGTGCAAGAGCAGGGTGGGCAGTGTGGGCTTCGGTGCGCAGGGCGGTTGCTCGCGTTGCGTGGGTGTGGAGGGTTTCTTTTGTCTTCATGCTCAGTAAGACCCCGCAAGGCGCTGATTTGTTTCCGAAACACCTCGAAACACACCGAAATAGGTCATGACGCCGCCATGTGCAGAGGACTTCCCTCTGGCGCTCCGCAGCAAAAATCGTTGCAATTTCAACGATTCCTACCCTCAATCAAGACACTCAAGTTTTCGGATGGAATATCACGTGGGGGTGTGCCGTTACAACTGTGCAGACCGTATGATCGCATCCTGTTCCCCGAATTGGCCGGACATACGAGTCGCCAATCCACAAAGCAACCCCCCAGAACACCGATCTGAAGAGATCACACACAGGAGACACACATTCATGGCAAAGGCAGTAGGTATTGACCTCGGCACCACCAACTCGGTAGTGGCCGTTCTTGAAGGTGGCGACCCGGTCGTCATCGCAAACGCCGAAGGCTCACGCACCACTCCATCCATCGTCGCATTCGCCAAAAACGGCGAGGTGCTGACCGGCGAGCCGGCCAAGCGCCAGGCGATCACCAACCCCGACCGCACCCTGCGCTCTGTAAAGCGCCACATGGGTACGTCCTGGACAATCGATGTTGATGGAAAAGACTACAAATCACAGGAAATCTCGGCTCGCATCCTCAGCAAGCTCAAGCGAGACGCCGAGGAATATCTGGGTGAAGACGTCACCCAGGCCGTCATCACCGTGCCCGCATACTTCGACGATGCGCAGCGCACGGCCACCAAGGAAGCAGGCGCTGTCGCTGGCCTCGAAGTGCTTCGCATCATCAACGAGCCAACCGCTGCCGCCCTTGCATACGGCATTGAGAAGGATGGCGCCGAGCAGACCATCCTCGTCTTCGACCTCGGTGGCGGCACCTTCGATGTGTCCGTCCTCGAGATCGCCGAAGGCGTATTCGAAGTGAAGTCGACCAGCGGCGACACCAAACTCGGCGGCGATGACTGGGACGAAGCAACCATCAACTGGCTCGTCACCAACTTCAAAAATGACCACGGAGTTGACCTGAGCAAGGACAACATGGCTATGCAACGCCTCAAGGAGGCTGCAGAGAACGCCAAAATCGAGCTTTCCTCCCGCCAGGAAGTGCAGATCAACCTTCCGTTCGTCACGGCAACCGATGCCGGCCCGCTACACCTTGACTACCAGCTCAGCCGCAGCAAGTTTCAGGAGCTGACTGCAGATCTGCTGGAGCGCTGCCGCAAGCCGGTTGAGCAGGCCATTAGTGACGCCGGCCTGTCGAAGAGCGATCTCGACCAGATCATCCTCGTCGGCGGTTCCACCCGTATGCCCGCTGTTTCCGAGTTGGTCACCACCATCACAGGATCCGAGCCCCACAAGGGCGTCAACCCGGACGAAGTAGTCGCCATTGGCGCTGCGGTTCAGGCTGGCGTGCTCAAGGGCGAGGTGACCGATGTGCTCCTCCTCGATGTCACACCGCTCTCGCTGGGTATCGAGACCCGTGGCGGCGTGATGACCACACTGATCGAGCGCAACACCACCATTCCCACCAAGCGCACCGAGGTGTTCACCACCGCGGAAGACAACCAGCCGTCAGTGGAAATCCACGTGCTGCAGGGTGAACGCGAGATGGCGCAGTTCAACAAGACGCTGGGCAAATTCCAACTTGTTGACCTCCCACCGGCTCCCCGTGGCGTTCCGCAGATCGAAGTGACGTTCGATATTGACGCCAACGGCATCGTGCACGTGTCGGCGAAGGATCGTGCCACCTCGAAGGAACAGTCCATCACCATCACCGGCCAATCCGCGCTGGACAAGGACGCCATCGACCAGATGGTGAAAGACGCCGAAGCGCACGCCGAAGAAGACAAGGTGCGTCGCGAAGAAGCTGAGGTTCGCAACACCGCCGACACATTGGTGTACCAGACCGAGAAGCTGATGAAAGACCAGGCCGACAAGATCACCGACGACGAGAAGGAATCGGTTGATTCCAAGCTGACGACCTTGCGCACGGCGCTCGACGGTACGGACAATGAAGAGATCAAGAACGCCACCGAGGCGCTCATGACCACCACGCAGCAGTTCAGTCAGCGTCTGTACGAGCAGGCCAGCGCCGAGAATGTGGCCGCTGATGCGGCTGGTGATGGCGATGCCTCCGCAGAAGACGACGACATTGTCGATGCAGAAATCGTCGAGGACGAAGTCTGATGTCCAACGCTGATGCGGCCGGACACGATCCGGTCGAACCCGGCGAGGCTGATGAAGCGGCGCTCTTTCAAGGTGTTGAGAACCTGCAGTTCGATGACGCTGCGGCCGAGACAGCTCCGGTTGCGGGGGAGGTACCCGCGGGCGGCGTCGCCGCGATGCTCGCCACTGTCACCTCCGAACGGGACGGCTATTTGGACGCCTTGCAGCGCCTGAAGGCCGAGTTCGCGAATCATCGACGACGCACCGCCGAACAGGCCACGCAGCAGCGTGAGCAGGCTGCTGCTGGCATCGTCGAGAAACTGTTGCCCGTGCTGGACAGCTGCGATGCAGCTCTCACCCATGATGCAGAGTCACCGGTACGTCCCATCTTTGATGCGCTCAATGAGGTGTTGACACGCGACGGTTTGACTCGCATCGGCGTGGCAGGCGAGACCTTTTCCCCGGACTTTCACGACGCAGTGATGCACGAACCGGCTGCCGATGGGGCCGATCCCGAGGCAGGACCGGTCCTCGCCGAAGTGCTCAGAGCGGGCTATGCCTGGAATGGGCGGGTGCTCCGCCCGGCCATGGTGAAGGTGCGCGGCTGACGTGCTCTTGCGCACCGGTGAAGGGCGACAGCTGTGAGTGACGTCAAACGCGAGTGGTTCGAAGTGGACTACTACAAGGTGCTCGGCGTCTCCAGTTCTGCGACAACGAAGGAAATCTCGTCGGCGTATCGGAAGCTCGCTCGCGCGAATCACCCCGATGCAAACCCGGGCAACGAAGCAGCTGAGGAGCGCTTCAAGGAGATTTCGGCTGCCTACGACGTTGTTGGTGATGAATCGCGCCGCAAGGAGTACGACCAGGTTCGCCGAATGGGCCCAATGGGTGGCACCTTCGGCGGCGGGGCGGGTCGACCCGGTCCGAGCGGTTCCGGTCCCGGTCCCGGCGACTGGGACTTCGAGGGCATGGGCAACATTGGTGACCTGCTGGGCGGTCTGTTCGGGGCTGGAGCTCAGGGCGGCCGACGCCCGAACCCGGCTCGTCCCGGAGCCAACCTTGAAGCTCGACTCGACATCGAGTTTGCTGAAGCTGTTTCGGGTTTGACAACAACGCTGCGTATCGGCGCTGATCGACGCGAAGTGCGCGTCAAGATCCCGGCAGGGATTGAATCCGGTCAGAAGGTTCGGCTGCGCGGCAAGGGAGGCCCTGGAAGCGGGGGAGCGAAGCCGGGAGATCTGCTCGTCACCATCGGTGTTGGATCACATGATCTCTTCGATCGGTCGGGCCGAAACCTCACGCTTGAGGCTCCCATCACGTTTGGAGAGGCTGCGCTTGGCGCAGATGTGACCGTACCCACCTTTGATGGTTCCACAGTGACGCTGCGGATTCCCCCAGGTACTCAGTCGGGTCGCACCTTCCGGGTGAAGGAGAAGGGCATTGTCACCTCCAAAGGCACCGGTGATCTCTTGATCACTGTCGTGGTCCACGTCCCAGAGAACCTCTCAGGCGCCCAGCGTGAGGCACTTGATGCCTATCTTGAGATTGCCGACGACGCGCCGCGGCGTGAGTGGTCAGCGTCATGAACCAGGGTGCTGACCACGGCGCAGCGAAGGAGTCGCATGCTGGGGCATCTCGGTCCGGGTCACCCCAGGAGATGGACCTGGAGGGCCGGCACCGGGCAGTCTTTATCATTTCGGTGGCGGCCGAACTCAGCGGTGTGCACCCCCAGACACTTCGCGTCTATGAGCGAAGGGGCCTGGTTTCGCCCGCTCGTACGGGTGGCATGAGTCGCCGGTACAGCCAGGCCGACATCGACCAGATACATCGGATCCAGGAACTCACCACCCAGGGCCTGAATCTGGCCGGCGTGAAGCGCGTTCTGCTCATGGAAACAGAAATCGTCCATTTGCATCAACAGATCGCCGAGCTTCGCGCGCAGGGCGCGCAACCGACCAATGATCTGGTTCCGCTTCACCAGGATGTGGTGCGGTATCGACCAGACTCGGGACGCGCCTCAACTTCAGGTTGAGGGTCAACCCTGTATTGACGCTGCCCGTAGCTGAATTGGTCGACGCTCAGCGTGGTCTGCGAGTCATGGGTGATTCCCCCCAATTTCGAGGGATGGTATTGCAAATGGCTCTGCTGAGTGGTTGTCTTGAAATTCACTCAACAGGGAAGTTTTGATCCGCAGGCTGCAATTGGTCGCCTGGTCTGCGGGGAGCTAGGCGAACCCGGCCCTTGTGTTCGTCACGACGTGTCCGGTTCACATACATCCATGTGCACTGGTGCGTCATCAACTCCCGGAGTTTCCATGCACCTCAACGTTCTCGGTCGACGAGCCAGAAGTCTCTTCGTACTTCTTGCCGCAGTCGTCGCAACGGCCCTTGTCGCTGCCGTTCTCTTGACTTCAACGCCGACGTTCGCTTCCGCTCAAGCCACGTCCACCGGCCAGGCAGATGACACTGCCGGCGTCTTCCTCTACACAGCGGGTCTCGACAGCGGCCAGGGCTTCGTCACTCCGCCGCCGCTCGACTGCACCGGTGAGCCCGGCCAGGACCCCACCAACGTAACCATCAATACGGCGGTCACCGCCGACCCGGCGGTCCTGTATCTGCTGGGCGATGACGCATCAGAGGTGCTGGAGTTCACGCTGGGCGATGGCTCGTCCGGTGAGCGCGCCGGTGGCGTGCCCGATGCAACGGTCGCAGACGTGACCACCGGCCTCGGCTCCATCAACGACTACGGCACCGTCGCCAACGGTGGCGATGACGATGCGAACTTCGACGCTGAGACCGGCGGCTCGGTTCTCCTTCAACTCACCATTGATGGTCAGCCGGCATTCATCGTGCCCGATGGTGTGGCGTCGGTTGGTGTGCTTGGCACCGACCCCGCTGATCCGTTCGGCAACCTTGACGGAGCCGAGATCTTCATTTTCGAAGACGCAGAGTTGTCCGGCTACACGGTCGAGCTTTACGGCCCCGAAGGACTTGCTGGTCCGGCGTACTCCCTCGACGTTGTCGACTACCAGCGCAACCCTGATACTTCGACCGGTGCCGATGACACCCTCGTGGCAATCGACCTCGACTCCCTTCCGGGCTTCACCTTCCCATTCGTCAGCTTCTTCCGCATCACCGACGATGGTGTGGTTGCACCCACGCCGGGCTTCATCAACTGCCCAGACGGCGGCGCTGGCGACACCTCTCTTGAGGTCGACGCTGTTGCCACCCGTACCGACACCGCAGTCACCGCATTTCCGCTCATCGACATCGAGAAGGACACGAACGGCGACCAGGCTGACACCGGGCCCGGTCAGGAAATCGCTGTGGGTGACTCTGTCACCTGGACATACGTCGTCACCAACGAAGGCACACAGGATCTTGCCGAAGTCACCGTCGTGGACGATCAGGCAGTGGCCATTGACTGTGGAGAGGGCACCGCAACCATTGCTCTCCTTGGAGTAGGTGCGACGGTCACCTGTACCGGGACCGGCGTTGCTGTTGCCGGCGAATACGTCAACAACGCCACGGCAACCGGCCAGCCGCTGGACGCACTGGGTGCGCCGGTTGGCGAACCCATCAGTGACACCGATCGGTCCGCATACACCGGTGTGATCACCGATGCACCCGGCCTCGATGTTGAGAAGGACACCAACGGCGACCAGGCCGATACCGGACCCGGTACAGAACTCGAAGTTGGTAGCGCTGTCACGTGGACCTACGTTGTTGCCAACACCGGCAATGTTGACCTCACTGGTGTGGAGCTGGTCGATGACCAGGCTGTGGCCATCACATGCCCGTCCGGTAATCCCATTCCCACGCTTGCGGTTGGCGCATCTGAGACCTGCACCGGAACCGGTGTTGCGGTTGAAGGTGCCTATGAGAACACGGTGACGGCCACGGGTACGGACCCGTCCGGCACCCCAGTGGACGACACGGACCGCTCCGCCTACACCGGCGTGCCGCAGCTGGCATCCCTCGGTGACTTCATCTTCGTCGACGCTGACGAAGATGGCCTTCAGGCTGGAGAAGCTGGTCTTGCTGGCGCAGTCGTGACCCTGTGGTCCGCTGACGCCTCAGGCGCTCCAGTCGCCCCCGTTGCAGGCGTACCCACGCAGACCACTGGCGCTGACGGCGGCTACCTCTTCGCAGACCTTCCGCCCAACCAGTCCTACGCAGTGCAGGTGCAGGTCCCGGCTGGCTTCGTCTTCACCACTGCTGATGCAGGTGACGATGCTGCTGACTCCGACGCCAACGCTGACGGCATCATCGCCGGCGTGTCCCTCGCCCCGGGCGAAACCAACCTGTCACTTGACGCCGGTGTGATTGCACCGAATCCGTCCGTTGACGTGGAGAAAGACACGAATGGCGATCAGGCCGACACCGGCGCTGGTCCGGAAATAGTCGAAGGCCAGCCAGTTACCTGGACCTACGTCGCCACCAACACCGGAAATGTGCCGCTGGCAAACGTCGTCATCACCGACACCGTTGAGGGTGAGATCTGTGTGATCGACGCCCTTGCAGTGGGCGCAAGTGGAACCTGCACCAAGACCGGCGTTGCCGGTGCAACTCCCTACAGCAATACCGCCGATGTGGTCGGCCAGCCGGTCGATCCCGCCACGGGCCAACCCTTCGGCGACCCTGTCACTGACGACGACCCGTCCGCCTACGTGGGCCTTGGTCTCGCCACCATTGGTGACTTCATCTTCATCGATGCTGATGAAGATGGCCTGCAGGCTGGCGAAACCGGATTCGCCGGCGCCGTTGTAACCCTCTGGTCCGCAGACGCTGATGGCACCCCAATCGCTCCGATCGCTGGTGAAACCCAGACGACCGGTGCCGATGGTGCCTACCTCTTCGACGGCCTCGCACCGAACCTTTCCTACGCCGTGCAGGTTGAACTGCCCGCTGGTCACGTCTTCACCACTGCTGATGCAGGTGACGATGCTGCTGACTCCGACGCCAACGCTGACGGCATCATCGCCGGCGTTCTCGTTGGCCCGAGCGAAGAGAACCTCACACTCGACGCTGGTGTCATTGTCCCGAACCCGTCGGTTGATGTCGAAAAGGACACCAACGGCGACCAGGCCGACAGTGGCCCCGGCGAAGAAATCGTCGTTGGCGAGGCTGTCACGTGGACCTACGTGACCACGAACACCGGAAACGTCGACCTCGCCAACGTCGAGGTTGTTGACTCCGTGGAAGGTGCGGTATGCACCATTGATTCGCTGGCAGTTGGCGCATCTGAGACCTGCTCTCTCGAGGGAGTCGCAACTGCGGGTGCCTACACCAACACAGCAAACGCAACCGGTCAGCCGATCGATCCGACCACCGGCGAGCCCTTCGGCCCCCCGGTTGAGGATGAAGATGTGTCTGCTTACACCGGCCTCCCGCTGGCAACGCTCGGTGACTTCATTTTCGAAGACAGCAACGGCAACGGCATCCAGGACGATGGCGAAGTTGGCGTTGCCGGCGTCACCGTCACCCTCTGGAGTGCCAACGAAGACGGCTCCCCGGACACTGTGCTCGACAGCCAGACAACGGGTGACGATGGTCTGTACCTCTTCAGTGATCTCACCCCGAACGTCGGCTACGTCGTCCAGGTCAGCGACCTGCCGCCCGGCTACACCGTGACGGACATGGATCAGGGCGACGATGACGCTGTTGACAGTGATCTCGCCTCAACCGGCTTGCTGCCGGCCGTGACCCCAGGTCCGGGTGACGAGAATCTCACGCTCGACGCTGGACTGGTTCCGCCAGCCGCCCTTGGCGACTTTGTCTGGTTCGACGAGAACAGCGACGGCATCCAGGGTGACGATGAGCCCGGCATCGCCGACGTGACCGTCAACCTCTTCCAGGTGGTTGACGGTGTTGACACTCTTGCGGGCACGACCACCACCGGCGCTGACGGCTTCTACACGTTCGCAAATCTTGATCCGAACGAGCAGTACCGAGTACAGGTCATCGCGCCTCGCGGCGCCGTAGTCACCATTGGTGATGCAGGCGACGACGACAATGTGGACAGCGATATCAACGCCCTCACCGGCCTGACCCCAATTCTCACACTTGCCCCGGGTCAGAATGACCTCTCACTCGATGCTGGTGTCGCCCCAGCCCCGGTCAGCCTCGGCGACCTGGTCTGGTTCGACGAGAACAGCAACAGCGTCCAGGACGACGGCGAACCAGGAATCGACGGCGTAACCGTCAATCTCTGGAGCGTGAACGAAGACGGTACGCCGAACGAAATCCTGGACACCCGCGTCACCGACGAGAACGGCCTCTACCTGTTCGAGAACCTCGATTCGTCCATCCCGTACATCGTGGAGTTCGACATCGAGGACGTCTACACCTTCACCGAGCGGGATGGCGGTCCCGATGAAGCGGACTCCGATCCGGCCGTCGAAAACGGTTTCACCGGCATCATTGACCTCAGGGATGACCGCGGAGCCGAAGAGCGCACCATCGACTCCGGCGTCCTTCCTCTCGTGGCAGCCATCGAGGTTGTAAAGACAACCAGCGCCGCCACCTTCACGGTCGGCGACCCGGTCACCTGGACCTACGTGGTCACCAACACCGGAAACGTTGGCCTCACCAGTGTTCCGGTCGTGGATGACATTGAGGGTCCAATCTGTGAGATCGCAGCGCTGGCAGTTGGTGAATCCGAGACCTGCATCAAGAATGGCATCGCCGTCCGTGGTCTCTACGAGAACACCGCAACGGCGACCGGTACGCCGGATACCCCGAACCCGGACGGATCGACAGTGTCGCCTCCAGTTGCCACGGACGACTCCGAGTACGAAGGCACCGAGGTTCTTCCAACCACCCTGCCGACGGCCACTGCGGTGCCGGTCCCGACGGCAACGCCGGTTCCCCCAACACCAACCCCGGTCCCGGCTGTGCCGCTGGCTGTGACAGGCAGCTCCAGTTCGTCGATGGCCCTCGTGGCAACATCGATGCTGCTGGCAGGCGCCCTGTTCGTGGTCGCTGGTCGACGCCGTCGCACGGGCCTTGAGCCCATCGACACTCAGGCCTGAGAAGGCCAGAACGTCAGGGATGAAACCCTGATACTCCAGCACCCTCGGGTGCAACTCTGATACGCACAGAACCGTGCGGGGCCACTGTGACCCCGCACGGTTTGTGGTTTTGGAGAGCGTTCGGTGGTCCCCGGTGTAAGGATTTTTCGCCAAGTGATTCGGTCCTCGACCTGCGAGATGACGGTCACGCACGGTGGAAAAATGCACGCGTCTTGCGCGTCTCTTTCGGCCATTTGACGCCAAAACGACATTGCGTGCTCGCGCGTACGGTGTTCTCGACCGATTTCCGTCCCTTGCCGCCAGGGAACAACCATTTATGTCGGTGGGGCAACTACCCTTGCGCTATGGCACCTCAGGTGCTTGCATAGACTGGTCTGTAAGACGAGACGTATATTTTGGCGGCACCTGCCCGGGTGTCTCTTTTGCGTTGCAATGCCGAGGTGAAGGAACAACATGAGCTCTACTGCTATTTGGGTGAGGCGCGCTGAGCGACAGTGGATGCCACTGCTCGCCGCTGTCACTGCAGTCCTGTTGATTGCAGTCAGTCTGATTACCGTGCTGTCGCCACAGGCGTCCGCCACGTCGGTCGGTTCTGTCGATGACACGCCAGGCGTGTACCTGTACAACGCCGGCTCTGACACTCAGGGGTTTGTTACCCCCCCGCCTGCTCAGTGTGCAGGTCAGGCGCAGTCGGATCCCACCAACGAGACGGTGAACATTGCTGTCACGTCGGGTACCGGTGTCCTGTACTTCATTGGCGATGAGCCGTCTGAGGTCGTGAACTTCGCGCTCGGCGCGGACGGGGAACGCCAGGGCGGCGATCCGGACACGACAACGGCCGATGTGAACGTTGGTCTGTCAGCCATTGACGACTATGGCTTCGTCGGCAACTCCACAGGCAACTCTGATGACAACTCAAACTACGACGCGCAGACCGGTGGTGAGGTCACCCTTCGCCTCGACATCGATGGCACGTTTGCAGCACCAGGCGGCACCGACCTTGCAGTAATTGTTGCGGACGGCGTGCAGACAACTGGCGTACTCGAGGATGATCCCACCGATCCGTTCGGCAACCTCGACGGCAACGAGATCTTCATCTTCGAAGATGCTGAGACATCCGGCATGACCATCGAATTGTACGGACCCGGTGGAAGCCAGGGCGGGGCTCCCTACGTCATCGACATCGTCGACTACCAGCGCAACCCTGACACGATCGGTGCCGCTGACGACACCCTCATCGCCATCGACCTCGACACGCTTCCGGGCTTCAGCTTCCCTTACGTCGAAGAGATCCGCATCGTGGACGACGGCGTCGCCGTGGTTCCGAACGTTTCTTCCTGCCCGCTCGGTTCGTTGCTTGACACCTCGGTCGAGCTTGATGCCGTGGCAACCCGAACCGACACCGTCCTCGCCGGCCCGCCTGCGATCGATATCGAGAAGGCAACCAACGGCGAAGATGCCGACACGGCCACTGGCCCGGAGATCGCCGTTGGCGGTGCCGTAAACTGGACCTACGTGGTCACCAACACCGGCGACGCTCCTCTGGCAAACGTCACCGTCGCTGACGATCAGGGTGTTGCTGTTGACTGCGGCGGCGGTTCCAACATTGTTGATGGTCCACTCGCTCCGGGTGGCACCTTCACCTGCTCCGGCTCCGGCATCGCTGTTGCTGGTCAGTACACCAACAACTCCACCGTGGTCGGCACGCCTGTCACGCCGTCTGGCGTGCTCATCCCGACCGCCAACGTCTCTGACGCAGACCCGTCAAACTACATCGGTCTTGCCCCCTCGATCGATATCGAGAAGGCAACCAACGGCGTCGACTCCGACACCGCTCCTGGTGAGACCATCGCGATCGGCGAAACAGTCACGTGGACCTACGTGGTCACGAACGACGGATCCACCAACCTGGTGAACGCAACCGTCACTGACGACGACCCCACCGTGACCGTGGACTGCGGCACCGGCAACAACGTCATCGCTCAGCTCGCCGTTGGCGACTCAGCAACGTGTACCGCAACCGGTGTTGCTGCGTTCGGCCAGTACAGCAACGTCTCCGATGTTGTTGCTGATCCCGCCGATGCCGGTTTCACTGCAATCCCGGGCGCTCCGCAGGTCGATGACACCGACCCGTCGAACTACACCGGTAGCGCTGAAGCAACCATCGACATTGAAAAGGCCACCAACGGCCTCGACGCCGATGCGGCCCCCGGTCCCGAACTCGTGGCTGGTGAAGCGGTGACTTGGACGTATGTGGTGACCAACACCGGTACGGTTGCGCTTACCAACGTCACGGTTGCCGACGACATCGTCGCCGCCTCCGCAATCAGCTGCGGCGGCGGCTCCAATGCTGTCGCCGGACCGGTCGGCCCGGGTGAAAGCTTCACCTGTGTGGCCAGCGGCGTCGTCGCTCCGGGCCCCTACGTGAACGTCGCCGACGTTATCGGCACGCCTGCTGACGCCGCTGGAAACCCCATACCGGGACTGGCACCGCCCACGGATACCGACCCCTCCAATCACGTTGGCGTGGTCCCCGGTCTCAACCTTGAGAAGGCAACCAACGGCGAAGATGCCGACGTCATCACCGGTCCGGTGCTGCAAATCGGTGACGTGGTCACCTGGACCTACACCGTGGCCAACACCGGCGCTGCAACGCTCGCGACGGTGACGGTCACTGACGATGACCCAGCGGTTGTTGTCGACTGTGGCACAGGCACGAATGTGATCGCCACCCTCGCCGTGGGCGCAACAGTCACCTGTAGTGCAACCGGTGTCGCTGGCCTCGGCCAGTACGCCAACGTCGCAACCGCAGTTGGCCAACCTCTTGACAGCACGGGTGCCCCGGTCGGCGCTCCACTCACCGACACTGACCCGTCGCACTACATCGCTTCGGCCGCTCCCGCTGTTGCTATCGAGAAGTCCACCAACAACGTCGACGCAGACGCTGCACCCGGTCCGACAATTCCGGTTGACGACACAGTCACCTGGGAATATGTGGTCATCAACACCGGTGACGTAGCTCTTGTCAACGTCACCGTCAGCGATGACGACGCTTCGGTCACGGTTGACTGTGGCAACGGCACCAATGTTGTTGCGGGACCGATCGCACCTGATGCAACCTTCACCTGCACCGCAACCGGCGTTGCTGTAGCTGGCGGCTACTCCAACCTTGGCTCGGTTACCGGTACGCCTTCTGATCCAGCTGGTACGCCGATCCCGGGTCTCGACCCAGTCGATGACTCCGATCCCTCCAACTACACCGGAGGCGATCCGCAGATTGACATTGAGAAGGCCACCAACGGCGTGGATGCCGATGCGGCTCCCGGACCGGCAATTCTTACCGACGGCCAGGTCACCTGGACCTACGTTGTCACCAATGGCGGCAACCAGGCCCTCACCAACGTGACCGTGACCGACAGCGATCCCACCGTGACCATCAGCTGCACCGAGAACGGTGCGGTTGGCGCGGTCATCCCGTCGATGGCACCCGGTGATGTGGTGAACTGCTTCGCAAATGGCACGGCCATTGCGGGCCAGTACCAGAACACCGCAACGGTTGAAGGTGTTGATCCGGCTGGAATCGTTCAGACCGACGCCGACGATTCCCACTACTTCGGTGCTGATCCTCAGATCGACATTGAAAAGGACACCAACGGCGAACAGGCGGACGCCGCTCCCGGACCGCAGCTTGGCGTCGGTGACGCTGTCACCTGGACCTACGTGGTCACGAACACGGGTAACACCACCCTCATCAACGTCACTGTTGTTGACGACCAGGGGGTGACTGTTGACTGTGGCGGCGCCATCCCGGCGCTCGCTCCCACCGACACCGCAACGTGCACCGGTACCGGCCTCGCTGACGCTGGCCAGTACGAGAATGACGCCGTCACCACCGGAACTCCGGCCGATCCGGCTGGCGTTCCGCTCGCTGACCCGACTGGCGTCCCACTGGCCGCCGTCACCGATAACGACCTCTCGCACTACTTCGGTGGAGAGCCCGGCCTTCTCATTGAGAAGGCAACCAACGGCGTGGACGCCGACGCAGCTCCCGGGCCGATTGTCGATGTTGGCGATCCGGTTACTTGGACCTACGTCGTGACCAATGCCGGAAACGTGCCGCTCACCGATGTCACGGTGACCGACGATCTCGTCGCCGCTGGTGACATTTCCTGTGAGGGTGGCACCAACGTGGTCGCAACTCTTGCAACAGGCGCTTCGGCAACCTGCACCGCCAGCGGCGTCGCTGTTGCAGGTCAGTACACCAACACCGCCACAGCCGTTGCCACCGACGAGGCTGGCAACCCGGTCCCTGAGGTCACCGATCCATCCAATTACTTTGCGGCCGGCCCGGCAATTGACATCGAGAAGGACACGAACGGCGTTGACTCAGACGCTGCGCCAGGCGAAGACATCACTGTCGGCGGCGCAATCACGTGGACGTACACCGTGACCAACACCGGAAACGTTGATCTTGGTGCGGTCACCGTCACCGACGACGACCCTTCCGTGGCCGTCGACTGCGGCGCTGGTACGAATCTGGTCGGCGCCATGGCGCCCGGCGATGTCGCCACCTGTACCGCAACCGGCACAGCGGATGCTGGGCCCTACACCAATACCGGCGCAGTTACCGGGGACCCAATCGATCCGGACGGCAACCCCATTCCAGGCGATCCTGTCTCCGACAATGACCCGTCAAACTACACCGGCGTTGTTGACCCCACCGGCACCATTGGCGACACCGTCTGGCTTGACCTCAATGCCAATGGCGTTCTCGATAATGACGAAACTGGCATCGAAGGTGTCACCGTGACGCTCTCCAATGCAAGCGGCGCCACAATCGAAGACGTCACCAACAGCGACGGCCTCTACCTCTTTGAGAACCTGGCCGCCGGCACATACACGGTGACCGTGGATGACACCACTCTCCCGGATGGACTCTCCCAGACCTTCGACGCCACGTCGCCGCTGGATGACGAATCCACCAGCACCATCGGTGTCGCCGAAGAGGATCTCACCCAGGACTTCGGCTATGTCCCGGCACCTTCTCTGCTGCTTGAGAAGCAGACCAACGACAGTGATGCTGACACTCCCGCTGAAGCGGTGACGGTTCAGGTGGGCAGCATCGTTACCTGGACCTATACCGTCACCAATGACGGTCCGGTCGCGGTGACAGACATTGTGGTCACCGACAACCTGGTTGACGATGCGGACATCGCCTGCGGAGCCGGCACCACCAACACAATTGCTTCGCTGGCCGCAGGCGACCAGGCTTCCTGCATCGCCCGAGGCACGGCAACAGCAGGTGACTACGCCAACATTGGCTCCGTTGACGGCTCTGGCCCTCTCGACGAGCCGGTTGGAGATACCGACCCTTCACATTACGAAGGTGTCGATACTCCCGTCGTCGGCTCCATTGGTGACCTGGTCTGGTTCGACGCCAATGGCGATGGATCACAGCAGGCCAGCGAAACCGGCTACAGCGATGTCACACTGCAGCTCATCGACGGCTCCGGCGACGTGGTCGCTGAAACCACCACAAACACCGATGGCAACTACCTCTTCTCCAACCTGCCAGCCGGCGACTACACCGTTCAGGTCGACAAGGCGCAGGGCGGCATTCCAAGCGAGGCACTCCGTACCTTCGACGCTGATGGTGTGGATACCGGCAACAGTTCGGCTCTGACCCTCGGCGCCGGTGTGAACAACCGCACCCAGGACTTCGGTTACAACCTGCCGCCGGTTGGCAGCATTGGTGACACGATTTGGCTGGACCTCGACGCTGACGGCGTTGTCGATGCAGATGAGGTTGGAATCGCCGATGTGACTGTCCGGCTCACGGACAGCGAAGGCGTGCTGGTCGACGAAGCGGTCACCAACGCCGAAGGCTTCTACATCTTTGGTGCGCTTCCCGCCGGTGACTACATCATCGTGGTTGACCAGAGCACGCTGCCTGACGGCATCGTGCAGGTGTCCGATCCGGATGGCACGCTGGACTCCACGTCGTCGGGCACACTCGGCGAAGGCGAAGACAACTTCGATCAGGATTTCGGTTACCAGCCTGCGACGGCCTCGGTTGGCGATTTCGCTTTCGTTGACGCCAACAACAACGGCATTCAGGACGAAGGCGAGACCGGTGTTGCCGGTATCGTCCTCACGCTCTTCGAAGCGGGTGCCGATGGCCAGCCAACCGGCAACGCCCTCGGAACCGACACCACTGACGCAGATGGCGCCTACCTCATCGAGGGTGTTGATCCTTCACTGACCTACGTGATTGTTGCGCAGTTGCCCGACGGGTTCGTGCTCACGGCCCAGAATGCTGGTGATGATGACGCTGCAGACAGCGATGTCAACGCAACCACCGGTCAGACGGACACCTTTACCATCGGTGCTGGTGGTGCAAACCTCACGCTCGACCTTGGTGTGATCGAAGCTCCGGCTTCGCCCGGTATCGATATCGAGAAGGCAACGGCTGGTCAGGATGCCGATGAGGCGCCCGGCCCAACGCTGAGCACTTCCGGCATCGTCACCTGGACCTATGTGCTCACCAACACCGGTGATACTGCGCTCGACCAGATTGTCGTGGTTGACGATCGGGAAGGCACCATCACCTGCCCAGCGTCCACGCTGGCTGTTGGCGCAGTGATGACCTGTTCCGCATCGGCTTCCGCTCGCCTGGGCCAGTACGCCAACATTGGAACGGTGACTGCTCGTCCGGTTGACGAGAATGGCGAGCCGCTGGGTCTCCCGAATGTCACGGACGAGGACCCGTCCTACTACCTCGGCCGTGACGTCGTCAACGCCACCGTTGTCCCGGACCCGACGCCTGTTCCGGTAACCGCAACACCACGCCCGGTCGTGGTCGTTGCGACCGTGACACCGACGCCGATTCCGGTGACGCCGATTGCGGTAACTGGTCGAGACAGTAGTGACCTTGCGATTGTCGCACTCGGCCTCGTCATGGCCGGTTCGGTGCTCATCGTGGCAGGTCGCCGTCGACGCGATGGACTTGACCTGTAAACCCTCAACTCGCCCCCGATTCATACGAACCCTCAACTTGAAGGTGAGGGTCGGAGGGCGATTCTGAAGTAAACCTTCGGCAATGCCGGCTGCTCTGAGCAGCCGGCATTGCTCGTTTTCAGTCGCCCCGGCTCACGGTCGCGCCTGGCCCTCGCGATCGTCCAGAACCCTGTGGAATTTGGGGCTGACGGGGCTGGAGGGGGGGTAGATCGACTCACACCCCACATGTGGGGTGTGCGCCCTGTTACCCTCCTGGGTCGGACGGCCCGGGCTTTACTATTGCGCCCAACTCCCAAACCTGCTTTGCTGGTCTGGGTGCTGGGCGCACTCGTGTGATCTCCCGTGCCCGGAAATACACCGCTTTTGAACGCAGTCGAAATGCCACGAAATGAATTCCCCGCACTCGGTCGGACTCGAGCCCGACCGTTTCGTCTAACGAAGGACACAAGACACATGAGCTCAGCCTCAATCTGGGTACAGCGCAGTGAGACGCAGTGGTGGCGACTCGTCGCCGCTGTCATCGCCACAGCGATGGTCGCCACCGGCGCTATCACTGTGCTTCCGCTAACCGCCCAGGCCACATCCGTCGGTTCCCCCGATGACACCGCTGGCGTGTTCCTGTACAACGCAGGCTCAGACACGCAGGGTTTCCAGACTCCGCCGCCCGGGCCATGTGCCGGTGTGGCGGCAACTGATCCCACAAATGAAACCGTCGATATCGCTGTGGGTGCTGGGAACCTGTACTTCATTGGTGACGAGCCTTCTGAAGTGGTGAACTTTGCGCTTGGCGCGGATGGCGAGCGCCAGGGCGGTCTTCCCGACGCCGCAGTGGCTGATGTCAACATTGGTCTCCAGGCCATCGACGACTACGGCTTTGTTGGCAACGCCGCCGGCGCTTCCGACGACAACTCCAACTTCGACGCCCAGACTGGTGGTGAGGTCACCCTTCGCCTCGACATCGACGGCACTTTCGCTGCCCCCGGCGGCACTGATCTGGCACTGATCATCGCCGATGGTGTCACGGCAACCGGAACGCTCGAGAATGATCCGGCTGACCCCTTCGGCAACCTCGACGGCAACGAGATCTTCATCTTCGAAGATGCCGAGACCTCCGGCATGACCATCGAGCTCTATGGACCCGGCGGATCCGCTGGCGGTGCCGCCCCCTATGTGATCGACATTGTCGACTACCAGCGCAACCCGGACACGTTCCGTGCCGCAGACGACACTCTGATCACGATCGACCTTGACTCGCTGCCCGGGTTCACATTCCCCTACGTTGAGGAGATCCGCATTGTGGATGACGGCGCTGCCATCGTTCCCAACATCTCAACCTGCCCCGCAGGCGCAGCACTCGACACCTCGGTTGAACTTGACGCCGTCGCCACTCGAACCGACACGGTGATCCCGGGTCCGCCCGCCATCGACATTGAGAAGGCAACCAACGGTGTGCAGTCCGACGTTGCACCTGGTGAGACTCTTCTTGTCGGCTCTGCTGTTGAATGGACCTACGTCGTTACCAACACCGGCGATACGCAACTCATCAACGTCACGGTCACCGATGACCTCGTCGCTGCCGCTGATATCGACTGTGGGGGCTCAAACGTCGTCGCTGGTCCGATCAACCCGGGCGGCACCTTCACCTGTACTGCGACCGGCACAGCCGTTGCCGGACAGTACACCAACACATCCGCAGTTGTCGGAACGCCGCTCACCGCTGTTGGCGACCCAGTGCCCGGGCTCAATGTCACAGATGAGGACCCGTCGAACTACATCGGCCTTGCGCCCGCCATCGACATCGAAAAGGCCACCAATGGTGTGCAGTCCGATGTCGCTCCGGGTGAGACCCTGCCGTTTGAGTCCGAGGTCACCTGGACTTACGTCGTTACCAACACCGGTACCGCCCCGCTTACAAACGTCACGGTGACTGACGACCAGGTCGCTGCCGCTGATATCGACTGTGGGGGCTCAAACGTCGTTGCTGGTCCGCTGGCTCCGAACGCCAGCTTCACCTGTACCGCAACCGGCACCGCCATTCTCGGTCAGTACGCCAACGTGTCCGACGTGGCTGGTACCCCTGTCGACGCTGCTGGGGCTCCGCTTCCCGGTGGAAACGTCACCGACACTGACCCGTCGCACTACGTCGGTGAAGTCACGCCAGCCATCGATATCGAGAAGGCAACCAACGGCCAGGACGCTGACACGCCAACCGGGCCGAGTATCCCGGTTGACGGAACCGTCACCTGGACCTACGTCGTGACGAACACCGGTTCGGTCAACCTGATCGACGTAGCCGTGGCCGACAGCGATCCGAGCGTCACCGTCGATTGCGGTGGCTCCAATGTCATCGCTCAGCTCGCAGTCAACGCCAGTGTCACCTGTACCGCTTCCGGCACCGCCACCCTTGGTCAGTACACCAACAACTCAACGGTCGTCGGCACGCCGGCCGACGCAAACTTCACCGCCATCCCCGGCATCGATAGGGTGACCGACGCTGACCCCTCCCATTACATCGGAACCGCTGAGCCGGCCATCGATATCGAGAAGGCCACCAATGGCGTTGATGCTGACACCCCGACCGGCCCTGAGCTGGTTGTCGGTGAAGCAGTCACCTGGACCTACGTGGTCACCAACACCGGTACCACCGACCTCATCAATGTCACGGTCACCGACGACATCATCGCTGAGGCAGACATCGACTGCGGTGGCGGTTCCAACGTGGTGGCCGGCCCAGTTGCCGCCAACGGTGGCAACTTCACCTGTACCGCAACCGGCGTCGCAACCGCTGGCCAGTACGCCAACGTGTCCGACGTTGTCGGTACGCCCGCGGACGCTGCAGGAAACGCCATAGCCGGTCTCCCGACCGTTGATGACACTGACCCGTCGCACTACATCGGGCTGGTACCCTCGATCGACCTCGAGAAGGCCACAAACAGCCAGGACTCCGACACGGCGCCGGGACAGACGATCGCTGTTGGCGATGCAGTCACGTGGACCTACACCGTGATCAACACCGGTGGTACAACGCTCACTGACGTCACCGTCACGGACAACCTTGTTGCTGACGCCGACATCAACTGCGCTGGCACTGGAAGCAACGTCATTGCATCACTCGCGGTAGGCGAGAGTGAAGATTGCGTTGCCAACGGCACCGCCATCTTCGGTCCGTACACCAACACCGGTGATGTCACCGGCCAGCCGGTCAATGCCAACGGCGTCCCTGTTGGCGCTCTGGTGGATGACACCGACCCGTCGAACTACACCGGCTCTGCTGAGCCGGCTATCGACATTGAGAAGGCCACCAACGGCGTTGACGCTGACACCCCGACCGGCCCTGAGCTGGTTGTCGGCGAAGCCGTCACCTGGACCTACGTGGTCACCAACACGGGCACGACCAACCTCGTGAACGTCGCCGTCACCGACGACATCATCCCGGCTGCCGATATCGACTGTGGCAACGGATCCAACGTTGTGGCAGGACCGATTGCACCGGCTGGCGGAACCTTCACCTGTACCGCAACCGGCATCGCTGTCGCGGGCCAGTACGCAAACGTCTCCGACGTGGTCGGCACGCCAGCCGACGCTGCAGGTAACCCCATCGCCGGTCTGTCGACCGTTGATGACACCGATCCTTCGCACTACATCGGCCTTGTGCCCTCGGTTGACATCGAGAAGGACACCAACGGCCAGGACGCCGACACCCCAGTCGGTCCACAGGTGCCGGTTGGTGACACGGTCACCTGGACATACGAGGTGACCAACAATGGCGACGTCACACTCGCCCCGCTGACAGTCACTGACGACCAGGGTGTCGCTATCGACTGTGGCGCCGGAACACCTACGATCGCAAGCCTTGCGCCGGGAGATTCCGCTACCTGCACCGGTACTGCTCCCGCCGAACTCGGCCAGTACATGAACAACAGCGATGTGTCTGGTCAGCCGGTCAACGCTGCCGGTGACCCGGTCGGCGCACCTGTCACCGACGCAGACCCCTCGCACTACTTCGGTACCGGCGCTCCGGCGATCGACATCGAAAAGGACACCAACAACGTCCAAGCCGACACCGGCACCGGCCCGACCATTCCAGTCGGCGATGCCGTTACCTGGACCTACGTGGTCACCAACACCGGAACCACCCCACTGGTGAACGTCACCGTGACCGACACAGACCTCGGCATCGCTGTGGACTGTGGCGGCGGTTCAAACGTGGTCGACGGCCCTGTCGCACCAGATGCAAGCTTCACCTGTTCTGCCTCTGGTTCCGCGACCGCTGGTCAATACAACAACGGCTCCACCGTTACCGGTTCCCCGGTTGACGGCGCAGGCGCTCCGCTCACCGATCCAACCGGCAACCCGGTTGCCAACGCGACGGACGAGGACCCCTCGGCCTACTTCGGTGCCGATCCCTCGATCGAGCTTGTGAAGTCCGTCAACGGTGCAGACGCCAACGTCGCTCCGGGCATCAACGTTCCCACCGGTTCAACGCTGGCGTGGACCTTCGTCGTGACGAACACCGGAAACGTTGACCTCGCAGGGGTTACGGTCTCTGACCCGCAGATCACCGACGTGAGCTGCGAAGGCGCCGGTCCAACGGTCGCCGGGCCTATCGCTCCGGGTGCGACCTTCACCTGCACGGCGACAAGCATTGCCGCTGCTGGTGCCGTCACCAACACCGCCGGCGTGGTCGGAACCCCCACAGGTCCTGATGGCACCACCCTCCCGGTCGTCACCGACGATGATCCAGCCAACTACTTCGGTGGCGACGCAGCCATCGATGTGGAGAAGGCAACCGACGGCACCCAGGCCGACACGGCTGCTGAAGCCGTAACGCTGGTCGTGGGCGACACCGTCACGTGGACGTACGTCGTGACCAACACCGGCACTGTTGCCCTCGACGTTGTTGAACTCGTCGATGACCAGGGCGTCACCGTTACCTGTCCTGCAGGCAACCCCATCCCGACGCTTGCAGTCGGCGCCACCGAGACCTGCACGGGTACCGGAACCGTGACTGCCGGTGACTACATGAACACCGTGACGGCCACCGGCGTTCCCGCAAACGGTGACGACCCCGTCTCGGATGAGGATCCCTCGCACTACCTCGGTGCTGACCCGTCAATCGAAGTGGAGAAAGACACCAACGGCGTCCAGGCCGACACCGGAACTGGCCCGTTCATCCCGGTTGGCGATGCCGTCACCTGGACCTACGTCATCACCAACACAGGAAACGTAACCCTCGACCCTGTCGTCCTCACTGACGACGTCGAAGGTGTCATCACCTGCCCGGTCACGTCGCTTGCCGCCGGTGGAACAACCACATGTACCGCAACCGGCGTTGCAACTGCTGGTCAGTACAACAACAACGCTGACGTCACTGGTGCTCCAGTCGATGAAGCTGGTGCACCGCTCACCGACGCTGAAGGCGCTGCTGTCGCACCGGTCACCGATACCGATCCATCCGCATACTTCGGCGCCGAAGCAGCCATCCTTCTCGAGAAGGCCACCAACGGCATCGACGCTGACGATGCACCTGGTCCGCTTCTCGGACTCGGCGATGCGGTCACCTGGACCTATGTCGTCACCAACACCGGTAACGTCGATCTGGCTCTCGTGGAAGTCACCGACTCTGAAGGCGTCACCATCGACTGTGGCGGCTCCAACATCATCCCGCTGCTCGCACCAGGTGCGGCCGCAGCCGTCACCTGTACCGGCACCGGCACTGCCGCACTCGGCCAGTACATGAACGACTCCACCGCAGTCGGTAATCCGGTCGACCCGGCCGGAGCGCCAATAGTGGACGCCAACGGTGCACCTGTTGCTGCGGTGCAGGACGATGATCCCTCGCACTACTTCGCAGCAGGCCAGCCGAACGTTGACATCGTCAAGTCCGTCAATGGAAGCGATGCGAACGTTGCGCCGGGTGTTTCTCTCGTGACCGGCGCACCCGCAGACTTCACCTACGTGGTCACCAACACCGGTGACGTTGATCTGGCCACTGTGGCTGTCGGTGACGATCAGGGTCTTACCGTCGACTGCCCGGGAGGCAACCCCATTGCTCTGCTCGCTGTCGGGGCGGTTGTCACCTGTACCGCTTCGGACACCGCAGTTGCTGGTCCATACGTGAACGTTGGTGACGTCATTGGCAATCCGGTCGACGAGAACGGCGACCCGCTGGTCGACCCGGCCGGCGAGCCCGTTGGGCCTGTCGAGGACAACGACCCAGCCAACTACTTCGGTGGTGACTCCGCCATCGACATCGAGAAGGCCACAAACGGCGAAGATGCCGACGTGGTAACCGGACCGAGCCTGCTCGTTGGGGACACCGTCACGTGGACCTACGTGGTGACCAACACCGGAAATCTCGCCGTCAACGAGATCGCTGTCGCAGACAACCAGGGCGTCTCCATTACGTGCCCGTCCGGCAACCCCATTCCGACACTCGCCATCGGCGCATCCGAAACCTGCGAGGCCACCGGCGTCGCAACAGATGGTCAGTACGAGAACGAGGGAACCGCAAACGGAACTGACGAGAACGGCAACCCCGTCTCTGATGCTGACCTCTCGCACTACATCGCCGTGGATCCGAGCCTTTCGCTTGAGAAGGCAACAAACGGCGTCGACGCCGACACCCCAGCTGGCCCGAGCATCGCTGTTGGCGACCCGGTCACCTGGACCTACGTCGTCACCAATGACGGATCCGCTGATCTGACTACCGTGACCGTCACCGACGACCTTGTCGCTGCTGGCGATATCGACTGTGGCGAAGGCACCAATGTTGTCGCTGCGCTTGCTGCTGGCGACTCCGCAACCTGTACCGCAGTTGGTGTTGCCACTGCCGGTCAGTACGCCAACACCGGAACCGTCACCGGCCAGCCGGTGGATGGCGCTGGCGACCCTATCGGTGATCCGCTTGAAGCAACCGACCCCTCCCACTACTTCGGTGGCGAACCGGGTCTGCTCATCGAGAAGGCCACCAACGGCGTGGACGCAGATGCAGTTCCGGGTCCGATTCTCGCTGTCGGCGAAGCAGTCACCTGGACCTACGTCGTGACCAACGCCGGCAACGTGCCGCTCCTCGCCGTCACCGTGACCGACGACCTCGTCGCCGCTGCTGACATCGATTGTGGTGACGGCACCAACGTGGTCGCAACGCTTGCTACCGGCGATTCGGCTACCTGTACCGCAACCGGCGTAGCCGTCGAAGGTCAGTACACGAACACCGCCACGGCCGGTGCCACTGATGAGGCCGGTAACCCCGTCCCGGAGGTCACCGACCCGTCCAACTACTTCGCAGCCGATCCTTCGGTTGACGTTGAAAAGGCCACCAATGGTATTGACGCTGACGCAGCGGCCGATGCGCCTTCAATCCTCGTCGGTGAAACGGTCACATGGACCTATGTGGTCACCAACGACGGCACGGTCGACCTGACCAACGTCACCGTGACCGATGATGATGCTTCCGTCATCGTCGACTGTGGTGATGGCACCAACGAGGTCGCAAACCTCGCCGTGGACGCCACCGCAACCTGTACTGCAAGCGGTGTAGCGACGTTGGGTGGTTACACCAACAACGCCACGGTCACTGGTGACCCGGTTCTCCCTCCCGGCGCACCTGATCCCGACCCCGTCACTGACGAAGATCCCTCGAACTACACCGGAACCGCTGAGCCTCTTGGCAACCTTGGTGACTTCGTCTGGATCGACCTCAACGAAGATGGCGTGCAGGACGGCGGCGACGAAGTGGGCATCGCAGGTGTCGTGCTGACGCTCACCGATGACACTGGCGCCGTTGTTGGAACCACCACCACCAACGCCTCCGGCGCTTACCTGTTCCCGGGTCTGCCGGGCGGCACCTACACGGTGACTGTTGACCCGAGCACACTTCCCGCCGGCTACACACAGACGTTCGATGCGCTCGCACCGCTGGACGATGCATCCACCACCACATTGCCAGCTGGTGCCGACGACCTCGATCAGGATTTCGGCTACGTGCCGCCAGCCTCCATCGAAATCGAGAAGGACACCAACGGCTCACAGGCTGACACCGCCGCCGAGGCGGTAACCATCCAGGTTGGTCAGCCGATCACCTGGACCTACATCGTGGAGAACACCGGCCTCGTGACGCTCACAAACGTGACCGTTACTGACAACGTGATTGATGCCTCCGCAATCGACTGTGGCGCCGGCTCAAACGTGGTCGCCACCCTGGCCCCGGGTGACACCATCACCTGTACCGCCGAAGGTGTTGCCACCGACGGTGCTTACGTCAACGAAGGAACCGCTGCTGGTGATACACCGGCCGGCAACTCCGTCGATGATGTCGACGCTTCCAACTACACCGGTACACCGCTGCCGGTCGGCTCCATTGGTGACCTGGTCTGGTTCGACACGAACCGCGACGGTGTGCGACAGGCTTCCGAAGCGGGCATCGAGGGTGTTGAAGTTGTCCTGACGGACGGCGACGGCAACCAGACCTCGACCCTGACCGGTCCGAACGGCACATACCTCTTCAGTGGTCTCCCCGCTGGTGACTACACCGTGTCCATCTCCAAGGTGACGGGCAACCTGCCTGATGGCGTGGTGCAGACCTTCGACAACACGGCTCCGGCCACCGACCACACCTCAACGCTGACGCTTGGTCTGGGTGAGGACAACCGCGATCAGGACTTCGGTTACGCAACTCCAGACGGCTCCATTGGTGACCTGATCTGGTGGGACGCAAACCGTGACGGCGAGTCCACTGGTGAAGACGGCGTGCCCGGCATCACCGTCAACCTCATCGACGAGAATGGCGACACAGTCGCCACGACGATGACCGATGACAACGGTAACTACCTCTTCACCGGACTTCCGGGTGGCACCTACACAGTGGTGGTCGATAAGACCGACACTGATCTCGCCACCGCAGCCCGCACCTACGATGCTGACGGCATTGCTGATCCGAGCGGAAACATCTCCGTGGTCGTGCTGCCGGAGGGTGGCGAGGACCTCGATCAGGACTTCGGCTACGCAGCACCTGACGGTGTCATTGGTGACCTGATCTGGTGGGACACCAACCAGGACGGCGAGTCCACTGGCGAAGATGGCGTGCCCGGCATCACCGTCAACCTCATCGACGAGAATGGCGACACTGTCGCCACGACGATGACCGACAACAACGGTAACTACCTGTTCACGCAGGTCCCGGGTGGCACCTACACCGTGGCGGTCGACAAGGCTGCCACAGAACTGGCTGCAGCCTTCCGTACCTACGACGCTGATGGCTTTGCTCCCCCAAGCGGGAACATCTCCGTTGTCGTGCTGCCGGAGGGTGGCGAGAACCTGGATCAGGACTTCGGTTACGCCCAGCCGGCCAGCATTGGTAACTTCATCTTCCTCGATGCCAACGCAAACGGCATCCAGGACACAGGCGAAGCTGGTGTTTCCGGGGCTGTGGTCAACCTCTTCGAAGTAGATCCCGCCACCGGCCAGCCCGGTACTGCAGTACTCGCCACCGTCACCACCGGTGATGACGGCGAATACGAGTTCACCAGTCTCGACCCACGCATCGTTTACACGGTGCAGGTCATTCCGCCAGCAGGATCCATTGTGACTGACCAGAACGTCGGCGACGACGCTCTCGATAGCGACATTGATCCTGACACCGGGTTCACTGATCAGATCGACCTCTCAGCCGGCGAAACGAACTTCACGTTCGACGCAGGCATCGTGCAACTGGTCCCGGGTGTCTCCTTTGAGAAGTTCACCAATGGTGTCGACGCCGACACGATCGCTGATTCTGAGGCACTCGTCGCAGGCAGCACGGTGACCTGGACGTACGTTGTGACGAACACCGGTGGAACCACGCTGATCAATGTCGCAGTGAACGATGACGTCGAAGGTGGCATCAGCTGCCCGAAGACAACACTGGCTCCGGCCGAGGAGATGAGCTGCATCAAGACCGCCACGGTCGTGCTGCTCACGAACCCGGCCAGCTACACCAACGTTGGTTCGGTTACCGCCGACCCGGCTGATGCTGACGGCACCCCGCTGACCGGTCTGCCCACAGTTCAGGCCGAAGACCCCAGCAACTACACAACGGTTGACGCCACGACCATTACGCCAGTGCCGGTTCCGCCCACGGCAGTTCCTGCAACCGCGACGCCGGTTCCGCCGACGGCCGTGGTGATTGTTGTGACGCCGACTCCGGATCCGAAGAGCATCTCGATTCTCTTCACTCCGCGACCGGTTGGCACGTTGACCGAAACGGCCACACCGCTGGCGCTGACGGGTCGCAACAGCACCGACTTTGCTCTGGTTGCTGGTGTGCTCATCATCTCCGGCGCAGCGTTCGTGGCGCTTGGTCGGCGCCGCAACGAAGCTGAAGAAATCTGAATCAGACGCAATTTGAGAGCTTCAATTCGTGAAGCGTGACTGACTGAGGCTTGCAATCTGAGCTTTGAGTACAGCAGAAGGGACCGGCTCCAGCCGGTCCCTTCTTGCGTTTTCGGCGTTGGTCGGAGTTCTTGGCTGCTATGGCGAGTGGCAGTGCCTCGCCGTGTCTAGACTCAATCTGTAAGGACCTGAGTGACAGACAAGGGTCTGGGTTGGCTGGCTGGTTCTTCAAGAAACCATTGCCCCAACTGGGCCCTTCGCTCGTCTGTTTCTCGGCACGCCGAAGAAGAGAGAAGGAGCCACCGTGCCAGCAACGATCGTCGTAGGAACCCAGTGGGGCGACGAAGGCAAGGGCAAGTTCACTGACCTGGTCGCCAAAGAGATGACCATGGTCGTGCGATATCAGGGTGGTCACAACGCGGGGCACACCCTCGTGGTTGATGGCGAATCCTTCGCCCTCCAACTGGTCCCCAGCGGCGTTCTCTACGACCACATCATTCCGGTCATCGGTAACGGCGTCGTTGTCGACCCGCTGGTGCTCATCGCGGAGATGGACAAGCTTGAAGCAAAGGGGGTGGACTGCAGCCGTCTCCAAGTCTCGGGTAACGCTCACGTGATCTTCCCGTACCACCAGCAACTCGATCGATTGATGGAACGCCATCTCGGTAAGAACAAGCTCGGTACCACCAAGCGCGGCATCGGTCCGGCTTACGCCGACAAGGCCTCCCGCGTCGGCCTGCGCGTGCAGGACCTGCTGGACGAGAAGATCTTCCGGGCCAAGCTGGACGTGGTGCTCCACGAGAAGAACCCGTTGTTTGCCAAGCTCTACAACAAGCTGGGATACGAGGTCGACGATCTTGTCGACACGTACCTCGGTGAAACACTTGATCGCATCAAACCTCATATTGCGGACACCATTGACACCGTCCATACAGCTCTGGAAGGCGGTCAGGGCATCCTGTTCGAGGGTGCCCAGGCAACCTTCCTCGATCTCGACCACGGCACCTACCCCTACGTGACGTCGTCGAACCCCACCGCAGGTGGGGCGTGCACAGGTGCCGGCGTCGGTCCCCGCCACATCAACCGTGTCATTGGTATTGCCAAGGCATATATCACCCGTGTGGGTGCTGGTCCGTTCCCGACCGAGCTCTTCGATGAGGTTGGAGATCACCTGGTGGATGTTGGCCACGAGTACGGCACCAACACCGGCCGGCGCCGTCGCACCGGCTGGTTCGACGCGGTGATGGCCCGTCACGCCGTGCGGCTCAATTCCCTGTCCGAGTACGCCGTGACCAAGCTCGATGTGCTCGATGATCTTGACACCATCAAGATGTGTGTCGCCTACGAGATCGACGGCGATCGTACGGAAAAGCTCCCGTACCACCAGACGGACTATCACAAAGCCGTGCCGGTCTATGAGGAGTTCCCGGGTTGGAAGACCGACCTGACGGCCATGACCGAACGAAGCCAGCTGCCGTCCGAGGCCATCAACTACCTCGCAGCCATGGAAGAGCAGTGTGGGGTGCCGATCAACATGGTGGGCGTTGGGCCGGGCCGCAAGCAGTTCCTGCACTTCACCGCCACGGTCTGATCGGAAAGCGCCACCATGAAGGTCTGTGTTGTCGGTTCCGGCGGACGCGAACATGCGCTTGCCGAGGTGCTGGGTCGAACGTGCGATGTTGTGGTGACGCCGGGTAACCCGGGTATCGCCAACAGCACGTCAGACGCTCCAGAATCCATCGAGGCTGACCTGTTTGTCATCGGTCCCGAGGTGCCCCTGGTGGACGGTCTGGCCGATCGCCTGCGTGCGCAGGGCCGGATGGTGTTCGGTCCAGGTGCTGATGGTGCCCAGATCGAAGGCTCCAAGGCGTGGATGAAAGATCTGCTCGCTGCGGCTGGGGTGCCCACGGCTGCATACGGGTCCTTCACCGACCATGGCGAGGCTCTCAGGTTCCTCGACACCATGGCCCCGCCGTTCGTGCTCAAGACGGACGGTCTTGCGGCTGGCAAAGGTGTCCTTGTCACCGACGATCGTGAGGCGGCGAACACTGCGCTCAGGGACTACCTGTCGGGCGACGCTTTCGGAGATGCCGGACGCACCGTGGTCATCGAAGAGGGAATGATTGGCCCTGAACTGTCCGTGTTCGCTGTATGTGATGGCACGCGGGCGGTTCCACTCATCGCCGCCCAGGACCACAAGCGAGTGGGTGACGGAGACACCGGACCGAACACCGGCGGAATGGGAGCGTTTGCACCAGTGCCTTTCGTTGACCAGGCACTCATCGACGAGGTCATGACGGACTTCGTGAACCCAACGCTGACTGAGTTGCGGGCCCGGGGCATCGACTACCGCGGCGTGCTCTTCGCTGGTCTCATGCTCACGCCGAGTGGGTTGCGCCTCATTGAGTACAACTGCCGGTTCGGGGACCCCGAAACTCAGGTTGTCATGCCACTGATGGAGTCCGACCTCGCCACGCTCCTGTGTCAGGCAGCATCGGGCCACATCGAGGACGACCCGGTCTTCAGCACGGACGCCATGGTCACCGTGATCGCTGCAGCGGACGGCTATCCCACCTCCACTCGCACCGGCGATGACATCACCGGTGTGGCGGCTGCGTCAGCGATGCCGGGCGTTTCGATTTTCGCTGCCGGCGTCGGTCTGGACGACGCCGGAGCTCTCGTGACGAAGGGTGGGCGCGTGCTGAACGTATGTGGCCGAGCGGCCACTCTCGAGGAAGCACGACAACGGGCGTACGGCGCACTGGACAAGATCTCGTGGCCGGGGATGCACCATCGCAGCGACATCGGGGCCTGACGTGAAGCAGAACATTCCCAATATTCTTGCGGCCCGCTATGCGAGCGCCGACATGACGGCGCTGTGGTCCGCCTCGAACAAGGTGATTTTCGAACGCCAGTTGTGGATTGCCGTGCTTAGGGCGCAGCAGGCCGTTGGCATCGAGGTCCCGGATGGGGTTATCGCCGATTACGAGGCGGTGGTCGACCAGGTTGATCTCGATTCCATCAATGAGCGCGACCGCGTCACTCGCCACGACGTGAAGGCTCGGATCGAGGAGTTCTGCGCGCTTGCAGGACATGAACACATTCACAAGGGCATGACCTCACGCGACCTCACCGAGAATGTGGAACAGCTTCAGTTGCACCGGTCGATGATGCTCATGCGGGACCGCACTGTCGCGGTGCTCGTTGGTCTGGGCCGGCTGGCATCTGAGCACGCCGAGTTCGCCATGGCGGGTCGATCCCACAACGTGGCCGCGCAGGTCACCACGCTCGGCAAGCGATTCGCCACAGGTGCCGAAGAGCTCCTGGTTGCCTTTGACCGGCTTGAAGAGCTCATCGTGCGTTACCCGCTGCGTGGCATCAAGGGCCCCATGGGAACCCAGCAGGACATGCTGGATCTGGTGGGCGGTGATCCCAGGCTTGTCGCGGAACTTGAAGCCGCTGTTGCCGCACACCTTGGCATTGCTCGCAGCTTCTCCAGCGTTGGTCAGGTCTATCCGAGATCTCTGGATTTCGATGTGGTCAGCGCGCTCGTTCAGCTTGCGTCTGCGCCAGCGAACGTGGCCAGAACCATTCGACTCATGGCCGGACATGAACTCGCCACCGAGGGCTTCAAAGCCGGCCAGGTGGGTTCGTCTGCCATGCCGCACAAGATGAACGCTCGGTCCTGTGAACGGGTGGGCGGATTCCTGGCCATTCTGCGGGGCCACCTGGCCATGGTGGGAGCGCTCATGGGCGATCAGTGGAACGAAGGCGACGTGAGTGACTCTGTTGTTCGTCGTGTCGCCCTGCCGGATGCCTTCTTCGCGCTCGACGGTCAGTTTGAAACGTTCCTGACGGTCCTCGACGAGTTTGGTGCCTATCCCGCTGTTGCCCAGCGCGAGCTGGATCGCTACCTGCCATTTCTCGCTACTACCAAAGTGCTTGTCGCGGCGGTCAAAGCCGGCGGCGGTCGCGAAGAGGTTCACGAGGTCATCAAAGAACATGCCGTCGCGGCGGCGCTTTCTCAGCGCGAGACGGGCGCCACCGGCAATGACCTGCTCGATCGTCTGGCTTCTGACGCCCGGCTTCCCCTTGATCTGGCTGCGCTGGAATCAGCGATTGGCAACCCGCTCGCACTGGCGGGGCTGGCCCAACAGCAGAGCGCCGCCGTCCTTGAACGTATCGACGCAATCGCCGCCAAGTACCCCGAAGCCGCGGCGTACCAGCCCGGCGACATCCTCTGAATCTCCCTCAGGAGCCTCCCATGCGTGAACCTGCTTTCGCCATTGACCTGCCTCATGTGTATTCGGGGAAGGTGCGCGATATCTACGATGCAGGCGACAACCGGTATCTGCTCGTCACCTCTGATCGCCTGTCGGCCTTCGATGTGGTGATGAACGAACCGGTCCGACACAAGGGCCGTGTCCTCACCGCCATTTCCGCCTTCTGGTTCGATGAGTTGGCGGACGTCGTTCCCGGACACCTGATTTCCACCGACATCGCTGACGTGCCAGCGGCCGCAAATGCCAATGACCTGGCTGGCCGCATCATGCTCACGCACAAGGCGGACATGTTGCCGGTTGAGTGCGTGGTGCGCGGCTACATCACGGGATCTGCCTGGAAGGAATACACGGCCTCGGGGACCATGCACGGCACAAAGATGCCGGATAATCTCCTGGAGGCGTCTCAGCTGGCCGAACCAGTGTTCACGCCGGCGACGAAGGCAGAGGATGGACTCCACGATGAGAACATCTCGTTTGACCGTGCCGTGGCGATTCTTGGTTCAGAGGTGGCTGAGCAGGCGAGAGCCATTTCCCTTGAGCTGTACCAGCGTGGCGCTGCGCTCGCTGCGGAGCGGGGCATCATTATTGCTGACACGAAGTTCGAGTTCGGCATGGTCAACGGCGAACTCGTTGTCGCTGATGAGATGTTGACACCCGACTCGTCGCGGTTCTGGGACGTTGAAACCTGGGAACCGGGAACGATGCCGCCGTCGTTCGACAAGCAGCCGGTGCGGGACTTTCTGGAGACCCTCGACTGGCCCAAGACGTATCCGCCGCCTGCCATTCCGGACGCCGTACGCGAGGCCACCACGGCTCGCTATGTTCAGGTGTACGAACGCATCACCGCCCATTCGTTCTCCGAGTGGCCCGGTGTGGAAAGCTGATCCCATGGTCTTTGATGTGCAGGTTGAAGTGATGTTGCGCGAGGGAATTTCAGACCCTCAGGGCGCCACAATTGAGCGAGCGCTCCCGGCCCTTGGGTTTGGCGGAGTGAGCGACATAGCGGTCGGGAAGAACCTTCGTTTCCAACTCGAAGCAGACTCCGAGGATGCCGCCCGCACCCAGGTGCAGGACATGTGCGACCGGTTCCTGGCGAACCCCGTGATTGAAGCGTCTCACATCAGCCTGACGCCGGCATCGCCATGACCACCGTTGGCATTGTTGTCTTCCCCGGCTCCAATTGCGAGCACGATATGGCGGAGGCGATGAGCGTGGTTGGTGCCGACACCCGTTTCATTTGGCACGGTGACACGAGCGTTGGCGATGTCGACGCTGTCGTGATCCCGGGCGGCTTTGCGCACGGCGACTATCTGCGGCCCGGCGCCATCGCCCGGTTCTCTCCGGCAATGGAAGCCATCACGGCCTTTGCCAACATGGGCGGTTCCGTTGTGGGGATCTGCAACGGCTTTCAAATCCTCACCGAAGCTGGGTTGTTGCCGGGCGCGCTGCAGAAGAACGCTCGTCTGAAGTTTCGCTGCGGACCCGCTGACCTGATTGTCAAATCCACACGCTCGGTACTGACACGAGCCGCCGAGGTTGGCCAGGTTCTGAACGTTCCCATCAATCACTTCGAAGGGAACTACACGTGCTCACCGGAGACGCTGCAGGAACTCATCGAGCAGGACCGAATTGTGCTCACATATGCCGACAACCCAAACGGTTCCATTGCCGACATTGCCGGTATCAGTAATGAGGCCGGCAACGTCGTTGGGTTGATGCCACACCCCGAGCGCGCCTGTAACGCGCTTCTGGGCAGTACCGATGGACTGGTGTTGTTGTCCGGGCTGCTCGGTGCAGCCCGGACAACAAGCTGAGATCAGGAACCCTTTTTTATGCCTGCTGCTTTGAGAGTTTCGGCTGTGACGCCAACGTCTCGCCACGCAGCGTACGTGATGCCTTTGGCATCACCGTATGCGCTGGCGTGGGCAACAAACCCAGCTTCCAGAGCACCAAGATCAACCGCGTTTTCCAGTCGATCCTTTTCGCCCATCAGGTCGAGGCGCTCCTGTGACAGGTCGAGCTTCTTCAACGCTGAGGCTTCATCCATTTCTTCGGCAATTGCAGCTAGTCGCTTGTCAATGGATTCTGGGGTGCGCTTGCGTCCCCGTTTCGGTTTGTTGTCGTCGAGCGCGCTCAGGTACTCACGAACCGCGCGTCGAGCGCTCTTCTCGTCTTCTGACATTTTTGTTCTGGCCATATCCCATTTCACCAGAAATGACGGGCTTTTATCAACTTCAAAGCAGGAAACCCATATATGAGTGATGTTCCAATGAGTTCGGATTCTGTCTCTCCCGAGCTGGATCCAGAAATACATCGGGCGCTCGGTTTGACCGATGACGAAGCTGCACGGATCGTTGCAATTCTGGGTCGCAATCCGAACCACCTTGAATTGGCAATGTATTCGGTGATGTGGAGCGAACATTGCTCATACAAGTCATCAAAAATACACTTGAAGCGGTTGCCAACAGAAGGTGAAAGAGTCCTGGTTGGACCGGGCGAAAACGCAGGTGTTCTCGATGTCGGCGACGGCATCGCACTTGCCATTCGTATTGAAAGTCACAATCACCCCTCCGCCATTGAGCCCTATCAGGGCGCAGCAACCGGCGTAGGAGGCATCCTGCGTGACATTTTCACCATGGGTGCGCGCCCAATTGCAGTGATGGACCCGTTGCGCTTCGGACCCCTCGACGATGCACGGAGCCGTTGGATTGCAGAAGGCGTGGTCAACGGCATTTCGGGTTACGGCAATGCGGTGGGGGTACCCACCATCGGCGGTGAGGCTGTCTTTGACGAGACATACAGGGACAACCCATTGGTGAACGTTCTGTGCCTCGGTGTGCTTCCGGTGGACCACCTTGTACTCGGACAGGCATCTGGCGTGGGCAACCTCGCAGTGCTCATGGGTTCGAGCACTGGCCGCGATGGCATTGGCGGCGTGTCGGTGCTGGCATCGGCGGGTTTCACCGATGATGAAGAGGCCGAAGCAGCCAAGCGTCCGAACGTGCAGGCAGGCGACCCGTACGAAGAGAAGCGCCTGATTGAGGCGTGCCTTGAAGTGCTGGGCAAGAAGCTTGCTGTCGGCATTCAGGATCTCGGCGGCGCGGGCTTCTGCTGTGCCACCAGCGAAACCGCATCACGCGGCGGTGTGGGTATGGACGTGGACGTGGACGCTGTCCACCGCCGCGAACCTGGCATGGATCCATGGGAGGTCATGGTCAGCGAATCCCAGGAGCGCATGCTTGCCATCATTGAGCCGGGCGACCTGGATGAGGTACTGGAAATCTGTGGACGCTGGGAAGTCCAGGCGTCAGTGGTCGGAAAGGTCACCGAAGGTGATGCGTTGCGGATCCGTCATGGTTTCGACGGTGACATCGTTGGCGACATTCCTGCTCGATCGCTGCACGAAGACGCTCCGCTGTACAACCGTCCCATTGCTGCGCCTGCGGATCTCGAAGCCTTTCAGTCGAATCACGCCAGCATGTTGGACACACCCGACGCTGACAGGATTGTCGCCGACCTGCAGGAGATGCTGATCGACACGTCGTGGATCTGGTCCCAGTACGACCACATGTTGTTCCTCAACACGGTGGTGGGGCCGGGCAGCGATGCGTCGGTCCTTCGCCTCAAGCACCCGGTGACCGGTGTGGACACCGGCAACGGCGTGGCGCTCACAACAGACGGCAACCATCGCTGGTGCGCCACTGATCCGCGTATCGGCACCGAGTGGATTATGGCTGAGGCAATTCTCAACCTCGCCTGTGTCGGCGCAACGCCGATTGCCACGGTCAACTGTCTGAACTTCGGCAATCCTGAATACCCCGAGGTCATGTGGCAGCTGTCCAACGCCATCGACGGAATGGGTGCCATGTGTGAAGCCTTCGATGCCCCCGTCGTGGGCGGTAACGTAAGCCTGTACAACGAGTCCGGAGGTCGTCACATTGACCCCACTCCCATCGTTGGCGTTCTCGGCTTTGTCGACGGTCTCAACCATATTCCGCCGGGCATGACCTGGAACGAGGGCGATCGCATTGTCGTGCTGGGCGCACCCTCGGACAGTTTGGATGGCTCCCTGTGGGCTGCCAATCAGGGTCATAAGGGTGGCGCGCTGCAGCCGGTTGATGTTGAGGCTCATCGAGCTGTTGCAAATCTGGTGCGATCGCTCGTGCAGGATCAGATGCTGACGGCTGTCCATGACGTCTCCTCGGGCGGACTTGGTCTTGCGCTCGCCGAGATGGCCGTTGCATCGGACGTCGGCTGCGTCGTGGCACGGGTGGGCGACCATGGACAGTTCTTCAGTGAAGCGCCCTCACGGGTGGTCATTGCCACCGACGGCGACCGTCTCGCCGAGGTTGTCGCCCGCGCGGAGGCAGCGGGGGTACCCGCAGCCCGCAGCGGTCTGGCAACTGGAGCCACATTTGCCGTGAAGGGTCTGATGGAGGTAGCACTGAGCGAGCTCACCAGCTCCTGGACCAATCGACTGCCGGATGCCCTTGGCTCCGGCACCACGCAGGGTTAACGAAAGACTGTCATGACACACGCACCTGATGTAGCTGACTTTGACCGCGCTGACCCGTTCGACCCCGACGACGACACCCCGAAAGAGGCGTGTGGCGTCGCTGCCGTGTGGGCTCCGGGTCGAGCCGTTGCGCACATGCTGTACCTCGGCCTGTACGCGCTGCAGCATCGAGGACAGGAGTCAGCCGGCATCGCCGTCAGCAATGGCGAGTCGCTCACGGTGGTCAAGGACATGGGGCTTGTCTCCAACGTGTTCGACGATCGCACCCTGGCCGTGCTTGAGGGCGACCTCGGTGTGGCCCAGAACAGGTACAGCACCACCGGGTCAAGCACGTGGCGCAATGCCCAGCCGGTATATCGCGGTTCCGAAGTTGGCCAGTTCGCGCTCGGGCACAACGGCAACCTTGTCAATACCGCAGAACTTGCCGAAGCAGCAGGCATGTTGCCCGGCACAATCAGCAGCGACAGCGACCTCGTGGCGGAGATGATTGAGAAGGCCATCGTCGACGCCGAACCGGACGCATCAACCAGCGGCCTGGAGCAGGCACTCATGGAGGTGCTTCCGCAACTCAAAGGCGCGTTCACCTTTGTGCTCTGTGATGAAGATCGCATCATTGGTCTGCGTGATCCCAATGGCTTCCGTCCGCTGTCGCTGGGCAAGCTCGATGGCGGTTGGGTGCTCGCATCGGAGACCCCGGCGTTGGACGTCATGGGAGCCAGCTTCGTTCGCGAGATAGATCCCGGTGAGATGGTTGTGATCGACAAGAGCGGCGTGCGATCGGTGCGTCCGTTCTCCCGCGAGATCGATCCGAAGCTCTGCGTCTTTGAATTCGTCTACTTCGCTCGACCTGACAGTCGCCTCTATGGCAACAATGTGCACCGCTCGCGTGTCCGTATGGGCGAGGCGCTCGCCCAGCAGGCGCCCGTCAACGCAGACCTGGTCATGGGTGTGCCCGAGTCCGGTATCCCGGCGGCAGAAGGCTATGCAAAGGCCAGCGGCATCCCGTTTGGTCAGGGCCTCGTGAAGAACCGCTACATCGGCCGTACGTTCATTGCTCCGACGCAGGAGCTGCGTTCGCTGGGTGTGCGCATGAAGCTCAACCCTCTTCGTGAGAACATCGCCGGCAAGCGTCTTGTTGTGGTCGATGACTCCATTGTTCGCGGCACCACCACGAAGGCAATGGTGTCGATGCTTCGCGAGGCTGGGGCCACCGAGATTCACATGCGTATCTCTTCGCCGCCGTACCGCTGGCCCTGCTTCTTCGGAATGGATACCGGGTCCCGAAGTGAGTTGCTGGCGGCCAATCTTGATGTCGAAGAGATCCGTGAATACCTGAATGTTGACACCCTCACCTATCTCAGTATTGATCGGCTCATCATCGCAACCGGTGCCGTCGGCGCCGGGTTCTGTGATGCCTGTCTCACCGGCAACTATCCGGTGGATGTGCCGGTTGAGCTCACCAAAGGTGTGCTTGAAGATGCTGATGGCGGTCGAGCCGCTGCCCGTGCCCGTCGTGGCATTCTCGACACGGACGACGTCGACAATGACGTAGTAGTGGCTGCTCTGCCCGGACTCGAAGACTGATCATGGGTGAGACCTACGAGGGCGCCGGCGTGAACATCGCAGCCGGCGAAGCAGCCGTCGAACGCATCAAACCGCTGGTCCGCAGCACGTACCGCCCCGAAGTCATTGGTGACATCGGCGGCTTCGGTGGCTTGTTTGACATGTCGAACCTTGGCTATGAACAGCCCGTTCTGGTGTCGGCTACTGACGGCGTCGGCACGAAGGCGATGGTCGCGAAGGCCGCCGGGCGCTTCGACACCATCGGGATCGACCTTGTCGCCATGTGCGTGGACGACCTTGTATGCATCGGCGCTCAGCCACTGCTGTTCCTTGATTACATTTCTGTCGGGGCGCTGGACCCGGATCAGATCGAGCCACTCGTGGCCGGCGTAGCCGAAGGTTGCCGACAGGCCGGCGCTGCTCTTGTGGGTGGCGAAATGGCCGAACATCCCGGAGCGATGGAGCCCGGTGAGTTCGACCTTGTGGGATTCGCTGTCGGTGTAGTGGAGCGCAACCGGGCAATCGACGGCTCGACGCTTGCACCCGGGCACGTGCTGATGTCGCTGCCGTCGCCCGGTCTGCGCAGCAACGGCTACTCACTTGCACGCCGCCTGTACTTCGAAGTGGCGGGCCGGGCCCTTGGCGACCCCGCGTGGGATGGTGCTGAGGCAACAGTGGCGGACGAACTTCTGGTCCCATCGGTGATCTACTCCCCGACAATCATGAAGCTCACGGCAGCTGTCGAGGTGAGCGGCATTGTCCACATCACCGGCGGCGGCATTCCGGGCAATGTCCCTCGCATCCTGCATGCCGGGGTTGACGCACAGATTGATCGTTCAACCTGGGAAGCCCCCCGGGTGTTCGCCGAGCTCGCCGCAATTGGAGAGGTCGCCCAATCGGAGATGGACAAGACGTTCAACATGGGTGTCGGCATGGTTGTTGCTGTCCCGGCCGCGCAGGCCGCAGATGCCCTCGCCATCGCGGCGGCCGACGGCCACAGCGCTGCCATCATTGGCGAGATCATCGATGGGTCCGGCTCCGTCAGCCTGCGCTAGGCAGCAGCTCTGGCGGTGTTGGTGTCAGACACTGTTCGATTCACGCTGCGCGCGTGTTGGTGTCAGCTCTGTTTGAGCATAAAGCGTTCGGCGCGGTTGAACAGGCCGATGGCGAGTTCATGGAGGAAGGTGCCCGTTTCCTCTGAGACTTTGCCTTCAAGGAACCTGACGTAGGTCCCCTCAATGATGATTGCGAGTTTGTAGCAGGCAAGTACGCCGTACCACCACGCGTGGTCCACCGGGCGGCCGGACGTCTGCGCGTAGTGGGCGATCATCTGGTCGGCTGACGCAAACTTCTGGCTGAGCTGCGGGGCAGTGAGGCCGTCGCTGTCTCTGTCGACATCATCGGGGTCATGACTGGTGGCGAGCACCCAACCGAGGTCCAGAAGGGGATCACCGATGGTGGCAAGCTCCCAGTCCACGAGCGCAGCGAGCTCGGGTGTCTCCCATTCGAAGAGCGTGTTGGCCAGGTGGCAGTCGCCGTGCACGATGCCCGGTTTGCCCTGCTCCGGCATGCGGCGTTCCAGCCATGCACCGATGGTCCCGACGCCAACGAGCTCTTCAGCGGAATACTCGGGCGTCTCCAGATAGCCCTCCCAGTGGGAACGCCAGCGTGGCACCTGGCGGGCAAGCCACCCGTCGGGTTTGCCGAAGTCGTGCAGACCCTGCTTGACCCAGTCAACGTTGCCGAGCGCAGCAATTGCCTCGATGTGTGACAGCGCCATGCGGTGCGCAATGTCGGGCGTGTCCATGTGGAAGTCGGGCTGGATGACGGTCGGGTTGAATCCATCGACATAGGAAGCGAGATAAAACGTCGAGTCAGTCACCCACGTATCTGCGCACGCGGCGATGAGCCGTGGATGCGGCACACCGGCGCCGCCGAGGGCGCCGAGCACCCGCGCTTCGCGCAGCATTGTCTTATCGCTGTTCCTGCGCTTGTGGATGGGCGGGCGCCGCAACACGTACTGCTCGCCGTTGCGTTCAAAGCGCACCATGATGTTCTGCGTGCCGCCGGTGAGTGGGGCGACGTCGATGATGGGACCTGCGCCGATGTTCTTTCCGTCCATCCAGCCGCGCAGCTTGATGAAGTCCACCCCTTCGATATTTGAAGTCTCGGGAAAGAACGCGTCGCTCATGAATGGTCTCCCATGACGTCGCCGTTCATGGTCATGTATTCGATGCCGGGTTTGGCCGGAAGCCCGCCGAGGGCCCGACAGGCAATTGTCGGAACCTGGCGCTTCGTGGCCACCGTGACCCGATCCACTGTTGTTGTGCCATCGGCCAGTTCACGGTGCACGTCGAAGGTCTCGCCTGTGTCAGCGTCAACGGAGGCGATAGCAGTGACTGTGCGGGTTTCGCCATTCTGACGCCAGCCGTGGCGAATGAACGCTTCACGTTCGGCCACTTGGGCCGGACCCTTGGCTGCTCCCCACCAGCCTCGGCACTTCGGCGCGACATCAGCCGAAGTCACGGAGCGCTCCATGATGCCGCTGATGTCGTCGGCGGTGACGAACGCCCACATGCGCCCATCGGGCAGCGTCATGGCCGTGGGGGAGAAGCGATGACCGCCGGTGTGGCTCACTCGAAAGACGGTGGGCGATTCGGCCGTACCGGACACAGCCCAAGCTGCGGTGAGCTGATGGGCGAGGCGGGTACCTTCGGTGCCGCAGCACACATCATGAGATCCCTGCGCGCAGATCAGGACCGCTTGGGCGGCATCGGCGCCTTTGCGGAGAGTGTTCCCAATGAGGAATCGGGAATCGTCTGGCGCGCAGCTGCCCAGTTCTTTCACCAACGAGTGAAGTTGCGCAGTGTTCTCAACCTGCAGTTGGGCGGAACGGACTGTGGACCCCTTGAGCCACCAGGCGTGTACGAGTCCCG